>JAEEGI010011886.1_pt1 | contig 18696 bp, 14 predicted proteins | sample 8958751 | NCBI WGS metagenome assembly JAEEGI01 (sample SAMN16246545, study PRJNA631951) | gut metagenome | biome: gut microbiome; feature: rumen; material: KS-attached | host: Bos | place: Iran: Karaj | collected 2018-10 | reverse complement strand
ATCTAAGCGTGAAGCCCCCCTCAAGATGAGATATCCCCTCCTTCAAGGAGATAAGATCCCTTAAAGACGATAAGGTAGATAGGTTCAAGGTGTAAGTGCGGTAACGCATTGAGCTGATGAATACTAATAGATCGAAGGTTTATTCTAAAAGATGTTTAGCGAATAATTCTTGTAATCTGTATGAAGTTTTGAGGTTGCTATTAAATATGGCCTCATGGCTCAGTTGGTTAGAGCGCCGCCCTGTCACGGCGGAGGTCGAGGGTTCAAGTCCCTCTGGGGTCGTTTCCAGTTTTATATTTATTATGGGATCTTAGCTCAGCTGGGAGAGCATCTGCCTTACAAGCAGGGGGTCACAGGTTCGAGCCCTGTAGGTCCCATTTAATTGAATATTGTTAATAATATGGGCGGTTTCCCGAGTGGCCAAAGGGGACAGACTGTAAATCTGCTGCAAATTGCTTCGGTGGTTCGAATCCACCACCGCCCATCTTTTTTAATATCGCGGGATGGAGCAGTCTGGAAGCTCGCCGGGCTCATAACCCGGAGGTCGGTGGTTCAAATCCATCTCCCGCAACTACGTGCCCAGATAGCTCAGTTGGTAGAGCAGAGGACTGAAAATCCTCGTGTCGTTGGTTCGATTCCGACTCTGGGCACTTGTTTTTTACTCTTCAGTATTTTTACTGGAGAGTTTTTTGTTATATGGGTCTTTTTCTATGAAAATATATGTGGCATAATAGCTACAGAAATTGATAAGGAGTGAAAGACATGAAAATTGTATTTCTTGATAGAAAATCAATTGGGGAAGATATTGACTTATCATCATTTAATGAATTTGGTGAAGTCGTAATTTATGATTATTCTACTGTTGAAGAAGTTTCTAAGCGTACAGTAGATGCAGACATTATCGTTTTAAATAAGGTTCCTATTAATGAAAAAACAATAGGTAACGCCAAGAATTTGAAATTAGTATGCGTTACTGCTACAGGAACAAATAACCTTGATAAGGACTATTTAGCTAGTAGGGGAATTGAATGGAGAAATGTAGCTGGTTATTCAACTGAGGCAGTTGCACAGCATACATTAGCTCTAACTATGTTTTTACTAGAGCATTTGAACTACTATGATAATTACGTAAAGTCTGAAAAGTATGTTGAAGATAAGATGTTCACTCATTTTGAGATGCATTTTAATGAGATTTACGGAAAAACATGGGGAATAATTGGATTAGGAGCTATTGGAAAAAGAGTAGCAGAAATAGCAAAATGCTTAGGTGCTAATGTTATTTATTATTCTACCAGCGGTAAGAACCATTCAGATATCTACAAGGAAGTGGACTTTGAAACACTGTTATCCACATCAGATGTTATATCTATCCACGCTCCATTAGATGAAAACACAATGCATTTAATGGATGCTAAAGCATTTGCTAAAATGAAAAAGTCGTCAATTCTAATCAATGTTGGCCGTGGCCCTATTATTGTAGAAAAGGATTTAGCTGATGCATTAAATCAAGGAACTATAGCAGCTGCTGGATTGGATGTACTTGATGTAGAGCCTATGTCTGCAGATAATCCACTTAAGCTAGTAAAAGACAGTAATAAGCTTATTATTACACCTCATATAGCATGGGCAGCTGTTGAGGCTAGAGTTAGATTAATGGAAATAATCTATAATCAAATAAAGGAATTCCTTGGAAAATAACTTATTCAATTGGTAAACCACTTAAATAGCTTAAATCACTTAAACTAACTAGCAATAAGTTTCTGTAATGGAGAAATTGATTGGTTTCCTCCTCAATATTCCATTCAGAATCGATAAACGAAGTGTTTCCACAAGATTTCATATATAAATCCATACGTTCAATATATAATGGCATAGCCTGATTTATAATATCAAAGACGCTTTCGTCCTGAGGTTTCTCAGGATTCCAAGGATTATGCCACTGGGTGTGCTTCTCATTGCAGGGGTCAGAGTATTTTATAATTGAATCGCTTGGTATCATAGAGGATATAACGGCGCATTTGAAGAAAACTTGTTCAATTTTTCTGATGCGTCGTTTTTTTGTGCCTTTAGGGTCCTTCATCATGTGATTGAGCTTTATAAAGGTATTGATGGAATTTTTTATGGTACCAATTCTAATTCTATTTTCTGGATAGGTTCTATTTATAGCAATATAAAGCAATTCTGTAATAATACGTTTTTCATTAGGAGAAGGGCATACTGCGGCGGCATAATCAAATTCGGTTGGCAACAGTTGCTTGTAATGCTTTAAAACAACATGATCAATATCTGTTTCGAGAGAAACATGCCTTCCAAAATCATAGACACCACTTTTCTGTAGATTTTCAAAATGATTGCTTTTGTAATAAATGTATGGATGGCAGGCAGTATCTAGAGAATAATGGCCTATAAATCCTAAAATGTAAGCATCACAAATCCTTCTAGAATGAGCATCTTCAAAGGTATTTCTAGCATCAAATAGATAATCAAAAAATAGCATCACACGTTCACGATGCATAAGCTTTCCAATATTTTGTTCATAAAATATGTAAGCAGGAATATGGTAGAAAAAGATATCAGGACCCTGTAAACCTAGTGAATAGGCAGTCTGATGTCGTTCAATTAAAGTTCTAGTATCAGTAGATTCTATGAAAGAAATCGATTGTTCTCCAAAGAGTAGATGAGTAATAAACCCCGGCATAATAACTCCTTATAAATAAACACGATACAATAAATTTAACTTTAAATTTACATTATTATAGCACAATAATTGAAACATAAATGCGAAGGTAATGTGAATACAAAAAAAAGAATGTGTATAAAAAAATTAAACAAAAAATTAGATGTGTTTAATACCGTATAACAAAAAAAATTTTTGTATATGGTGAAAATATTGGGTTTTTCTATACTTAAATTATAAAAATGCGTAAAGAGGAGGACTAAGAATGGGAGTAAAAGATAGTGTTGAGCGTGCTGCTTTTGGTGCAGCGATTGATGGTGTTCTTAAGAATATCAAAAAGGACCCAAAGACTAATCTTTTAAAACTGGTAGATATGACAGAAAAGATGATGGGTGGAAATGCTAAAGGCTTCCGTTCAGGTGCTTTTGCAGGAGCTAGAGATTTAATTAATCAGGAAGATTCTAAGTGGATGAATTATGTAACAAGACTTCTTACAGAAACAGACCCACATGTTGCTAAAATGACAGCTTTGAATTTAGGATATCAGGCTGCATTTAAAGGCACAAAAATGATAAGAGAAAATAGAGAAAAATATGATTGCAACATACCTTGGCTCATTCTTATGGACCCAACAAGTGCATGCAATCTACGATGCAAGGGTTGTTGGGCTGCGGAATATGGCCATAAGCTTAATCTTACATTCGAGGAATTAGATAGCATTGTAACCCAGGGTAAAGAGCTTGGCATATTCTTCTATATGTTCACTGGTGGTGAGCCACTAGTTAGAAAAGATGATTTAATCAAGCTTTGTGAAAAGCATAATGAATGCGCTTTCCACAGTTATACTAACGGAACTTTGGTAGACCAGGCTTTCTGTGATGAGATGAAGAGAGTTGGTAACCTTTCGCTTTCAATTTCATTGGAAGGATTTGAGGATGCTAATGATTTCCGTAGAGGAGATGGGGTATATGCTAAGGTGCTTAAAGCAATGGATTTACTTCATGAGAATGGATTAATCTTCGGAAATTCAGTATGCTATACAGCCAAAAATATGGAATCAGTAACATCCGATGAGTTCTTTGATTTGCTTATAGAGCATGGTTCAAGATTTGCCTGGTATTTCCATTTGATGCCAGTTGGAATGAATGCAACACCTGAGTTAATGCCTTCTCCAGAACAGCGTGAATATATATATCATAGACTCCGTGAGGTCCGTGGAAATAAGGGCGGAAAGGAAATCTATGTTATGGACTTCCAGAATGATGGCGAGTTTGTAGGCGGATGTATTGCCGGTGGACGTAATTACTGCCATATCAATCCAAAGGGTGATGTGGAGCCATGCGTATTTATTCATTATTCAGGAGCAAATATTCGTGAGAATACGCTGTTAGAGGCATTGCAGCAACCATTATTTATGGAATATAGAAAAGGCCAGCCTTTCAACGATAACATGTTGCGACCTTGTCCAATGCTGGAGAATCCAGAGCTACTGCAGGAAATGGTAAAGCGTTCAGGAGCTCATTCAACAGATGTGCAGGAGGAAGAGCCTGTAGAGCATCTATGCGGAAAGTGTGCTGAGTACGCCGCAAATTGGAAGGAAACAGCAGATAGATTATGGATGGCACACCCATACAGACAAAAAGGCTATATTAACTATGCGAATGCTAAAGAAAAGGGTTATGAATATAAAGTAGACTAATTATTATAAATTTGATTTTCCCTATGACCTGGCAGAGGACAGCTGTCAGGTCTTTTTTTCGCCATTAAAAGGTAAAAAAACTAATTACGATATTGCTAAAAATACGAGATAATGCTAAAGTAAAGAAGATAATAGTAGGTAAATCTAAAATAGTTTAGAATTATTAAAAATAATTTCGCCTTATTGCAGTAATAGTTGAAACGTGATACCATGAATTTGCACGCGCTAATGGCTGTGTAAAGGAGAGGTGTTATGTTTAAAGGTAGAAGTGACGAGTTAGAAAAGCTAAACAAGTTTTATGAGGGAGATAATGCTGAAGTAGCCATAATTTCTGGTCAGATTGGTATTGGCAAGTCATCTTTGCTGAGGGAGTTTTACGCGGGAAAAGAAGGCATATTCTTTGAAGCATATGAAACAACAAGCAAGCACCAGTTTGAACTTATAAGTAAAATTATGGGTTCTGAAACAATTCTTGATGGTGAGGGATTCTGTAAGGAGATAACAAAGCGAGCTACAGAAACCAAGCAACTCATTATTATCGATCAATATCCTCATATTGTAAAAGCAGATCCAGATTTTGATAAAAAGCTGCATGAATACATCACTGGTGAATGGAAGGATTTACCGGTAAAGCTAGTACTATGTTCAGATGCGTTCATGCTTGTTGACAAATATATAAAGGGTAAGAAGGCCATTTGGCGAGATAACATATCTCTTGATTTAGAATTAAAGCCACTTGGATTTTATGATTCTTGCCAGTTTTTTGCAGATTCAAGCCCAAAGGAAGCCGCTTATTTATATGGAATAACAGGCGGAATACCATACAATCTTGCAAGGGTTGCAGCATTGCTTGGGGTTGAAGGGTTCTCAGAATTGAACATTAATCCAATAGATTCTGACGACAAGATAAAAGAAATTACTAAACGATTATTCCTAGATAAGGAATCTAAGCTGGGGCTTAACCCAGAAGCTGTTATGGCTACAGAGCTTAGAGAACTTGCTTATTATAACTATATGCTTACCACTTTGGCGAAGGGACTTAACAGAGTAAACCAGATTTCAGCCGAAGTAGAAAAGCCAAAGGACGTTGTAGTTCCTTACCTGAATTCTCTTATGGCAATAGGGGTATGTACAAAGGATACCGCTATTACAGAGATTACAAACAGGAAAAAAACTCGCTATTCAATCGTTAATTTAAGCACACTATTTTGGTACAAGGTAGTAGTTCCTAATTACGATGAATATATATCAGGAAACGCCGATGCTATATGGGAAAAGGCACAGGCGGGCATGGATGAATATATGAAGGACGTATTCATCAAAATATGCGCTGAATATCTAAGAGATAGAAGCGATAAAAACATGTTACCATTTACAATTGAAGAAATCGGTAATTGGTGGGTTAATGATGATGAAGCAGGCACCACAGATGGATTTGACTTGGTATCACTTGGTAAATGTGAGGGCAAGCCAGCCACTATTTTTGCTCAGTGCTACTACATAAACGAACCAATCGAGGTTGCTCAGCTTAAATCACTTATAGAGAAGACTAAGCAGTTACATAGGCAAGGGGATGCCTTCTATTTAGTCTTTGCAAATGCAGGATTTCATGAAAATGCTATTACCATTTCGTCAGCTATTAAGAACATCATGCTGATTACTCTAGACGAAATGAGATAATATACATTGGCTTAGCCAGGTAATTGTATAGGAGGAGAAAAATGACAAACCAAGAGCTAAAGAAAATTGCTACTGAGGTTCGCAAGGGTATCATCGAAGGCGTTCATGCAGCTAAAGCTGGACATCCAGGCGGATCACTTTCAGCAACAGAGGTATTCACATACCTTTACTTTGAGGAGATGAACATCGACCCAAAGAATCCTAAGAAGGCAGATAGAGACAGATTTGTACTTTCTAAGGGACACACAGCACCAGGCCTTTATTCAACATTGGCACAGCGCGGATTCTTCCCAGTAGAAGACTTAAAGGGACTTCGTAGCATTGGAAGCCACCTTCAGGGACATCCATGTGTTCAGCACACACCAGGTATTGATGCTTCATCTGGTTCACTTGGCCAGGGTATTTCTGTAGCAACAGGAATGGCACTTTCTGCTAAGCTTTCAAATGATTCATACAGAGTTTACACACTTTTAGGTGATGGTGAAATCCAGGAAGGTCAGGTTTGGGAGGCAGCAATGTTTGCTGGCGCTAAGAAGCTTGATAACCTTGTAGTAATCGTTGATAACAATGGTCTCCAGATTGATGGACCTGTAGATGTTGTTAATACACCATATCCTATTCCAGATAAGTTCCGCGCTTTCAACTTCCACGTGGTAGAAGTTGCAGACGGTAATGACTTTGACCAGCTTCGTGCAGCTTTCAAAGAGGCTAGAGAGACAAAGGGAATGCCAACAGCTATCATCATGAAGACTGTTAAGGGTAAGGGCATTTCATTTATGGAAAACCAGGTAGGATGGCATGGAAAAGCTCCTAACGATGAGGAGTATGCTATCGCAATGGAAGAATTAGGAAAGGCTGGTGAGTAAGAATGGCAGACGTAAAGAAAATCGCAACTCGTGAGAGCTACGGTAACGCTCTTGTTGCTCTCGGTGAGAAATATGATAATTTAGTAGTTCTTGATGCAGATTTAGCAGAGGCTACAAAGACAGGTATTTTTAGAAAGGCTTTCCCAGAGCGTCACATCGACTGTGGTATTGCAGAGTCAAACATGGTTGGCATCGCTGCTGGTATCGCATCTACAGGAAAGGTTCCATTCTGCTCTTCATTTGCTATGTTTGCAGCAGGACGTGCTTTTGAGCAGGTACGTAACTCAGTTGGTTACCCACACCTTAACGTAAAGATTGGTGCTACTCACGCTGGTATTTCAGTAGGTGAGGACGGCGCTTCACATCAGTGTAACGAGGATATCGCTCTTATGCGTACAATCCCAGGCATGACAATCATCAATCCTTCTGATGATGTTGAGGCTAAGGCTGCTGTAGAGGCTGCTTACAAGATGGATGGTCCAGTTTACCTTAGATTTGGACGTCTTGCAGTACCTGTAATCAACGACAGACCAGATTACAAGTTTGAGATTGGTAAGGGTGTTGTTCTTAAAGAGGGAAAGGACCTTACAATCATCGCTACAGGTCTTGAGGTTAACGAATCTCTCGAGGCTGCTAAGAAATTAGCAGAGGATGGAATCGATGCTGAGGTTATCAACATCCACACAATCAAGCCTATCGATGCAGGCCTTATTGTAAAGAGCGCGTCAAAGACAGGAAAGGTTGTTACTGTAGAAGAGCATTCTATTATCGGTGGTCTTGGTGGAGCTGTTGCAGAGGTTCTTTCAGAGAAGTGCCCAACAAAGATGCTTCGCATCGGCGTAAAGGATACATTCGGCGAGTCAGGCCCAGCCGTTAAGCTTCTTGCTAAGTATGAGCTTGATGCAGAAGGTATCTACAAGCAGATTAAAGCATTCGTATAAATTGCTATTTACTAGCTCTAATAAATAAGCCTAACTCAATTATGAGTTAGGCTTATTTTTTAGCAAGAATTACTAAACTGTATACACAATATTGCTAATAGACAGATAATAACTAAATTTCATCCGGTTAAAACATATAATTTACCCGTCAAAAATTGATTAATAATACACATATAATAACAACTGTGGTTATATAATGTATCTCGAGAGGAGGGTAATTTGAAAAACAAACGAGTAAAGGCAGTGTTGTTAACAGTAGCTATGTGCTTGCAGCTGATTGGCCCAGCCATGTCGGTGCATGCAGCAGATACTATCTATGACAACAAAACTGGAACACAGGACGGGTTTGATTTTGAGTTATGGAAAGACACAGGTAACACAAGTATGACACTGAATCAGGGGGGAACATTCAGTTGTCAGTGGAGTAACATTAACAATTGCCTTTTTAGAAAAGGTAAGAAGTTTGATTGGACTCAAACCTACAGTCAGATTGGAAACATATCCATTGACTATGGCTGCGATTTCCAACCAAACGGAAATTCATATCTTTGCGTATATGGATGGAGTGTGGATCCACTTGTGGAATATTATATCGTAGACAGTTGGGGAACATGGCGTCCACCAGGAGCTTATTCCAAGGGACAGATTACAGTTGATGGTGGCACCTATGATGTATATCAGACAGAAAGAGTTAACCAGCCATCTATTCAAGGCAACACTACATTCCAGCAGTACTGGAGTGTACGTACATCAAAGAGAACAAGCGGTACAATTAGTGTAACTGAACATTTCAAGGCCTGGGAACGTATGGGCATGAAGATGGGTAAGCTGACTGAAGCTGCACTTAATGTAGAAGGCTACCAAAGCAGTGGAAAGGCTAATGTTTATAAGAATAACATAACAATCGGAGGTTCACAGGATAATCCTGGACAGTCAGCTGGTGCTGATACAAACAAGATTGAATGTGAAAATATGACAAAGGACGGACAGTATACAGGAAACATTTCTGATCCATTTAATGGTGTAGCACTATATGCAAACAATGATTCAGTTAAGTTTTCAAAGTATTTCGCCTACGGTTCACATGATTTTACATTACGCGGTTGCTCTAACAATGACAATATGGCTCGCGTAGACCTTAAGATTGGTGGTCAGAATAAGGGTACATTCTATTTTGGAGACGCTTATCCTGCAGAATATACAATCAAAAATGTAACTCATGGAACTGGAGAGCAAACCATTGAATTAGTCGTTACTGCGGATGACGGCCAGTGGGACGCATATCTTGATTCTTTGACAATTACAAATAACTAATGAACTAATAAACCAAATAACCACAACAAAAAACTCCCTTAGGCGGTTAAACCTAAGGGAGTTATTGATTTATAGGAATTTATAAATTGTAGTTGAGTGAGCTTTAACGCCTGCTTTTGCGATTGGCTGATCAAACTCAGGTACGTTGATGGCATTTGGGAAGTACTGAGACTCGAAGCATACACCATAACGCTTGTCGTAAACGCATCCGCCCTTGCCGATGTGTGAAGTATCAAGGTAGTTACCAGCATATAGCTGCATGCCAGGTAAATCTGTGTAAACTTCCATCTTTCTGCCGCTCTGAGTTGACTCAAGTGTGCAACTTGGCTTATCTAATGTGTGGTGATTTAAGCAGTAGTTGTGGTCAAATCCCCCTGCCCAGTTAAGCTGGTCGTAATCAACATCTGTATCCTTGCTAAGAGCCTTTGGAGTAGTGAAATCCATTGGAGTTCCCTTAACTTCGCGGCATTCGCCATGTGGGATAGATTCTGGATCTGTGTGAGTATATCTGTCTGCATCAATCCAAACAATGTGCTCCATAACAGAACCAGCATCGTGACCATCAAGGTTAAAGTAGCTGTGGTTAGTTGGGTTGAATATTGTATCAACATCCGAAACCCCTGAATAATCAAGGCGAATTGAGTTGTCATCACCTAATGTGTATGTGATTGTGATGTCCATCTCGCCTGGGAAACCACATTCCATATCTGCCTTGTGGCATGTAAATGTGATGTGCTTATCATCTACGGATTCCACATCCCAAATGCGCTTGTGCATTGGGTTGAAGCCTGAATGAAGATTGTTCTTGCCATCGTTGGCATCAAGCTTGTATTCAACACCGTTAAGTGTGAATTTGCTGTCGCCGATGCGGTTGCCGTTAGGGCAGATGCAGCAGCCAAAGCCAGGTCCATTAACAAAATAATCTTCGATTTTATCGTATCCTAAAACAACATCTGAAAGAATTCCCTCTGAATCAGGAACCCAAAGCTCCAGTAAATTACATCCGAAATTCATTATTTTAGCCTGCATACCGTTCTCGTTTATAAGAGTGTATGCAATAATATCTTCACCATTTTTGGTGACACCGATTTTCTCTTTTTCCACGGTTAAAAACCTCCCTTTTTTAGACTACATCTATGATAAATGTATGTTTAATCAATTACAAGATAATAAAAATAAAAAACAAAATTTTAAAGGTTAAAATGTCAAAGAAATGACATTATGGTACTATAGAAGTAGGACACACTTTTGGGGGTGCGGGGAATGAAATCCAGGGATAGGAAAATCCTTAGATTAATCAAACTTCAAATCATTTTGCTACTCGTACTTATCACAGGGGTTACTTATTATTACGTGAGTGGCTACGCTTCTCAGGTCTCTACACTTAAGACAGAGGCTAATCTTTTAGTGCGCAAATCTAACGTAAACACCTTTAGGCAGATAGAAACAAGTGAGGCCTATGACAAAAACGGCAACACCATATCGGTGCTAAAGGGTGAAAAGGACGTTTACTATATCTCTTACGACGAAATTCCAAAGGATGCCATAGATGCAATCATTTCAATAGAGGATAAAAAGTATTTCGACCATGATGGAGTGGATTACAAAGCCATTGCCAGAGCTGCTTATGTAATGTTTAGGGATAAGCAGATGACCCAGGGCGGAAGTACCATCACAATGCAGCTGGCAAGGACCATATTCCTAAACAATGAAAAGAACTGGCAGCGTAAGGTTGAGGAAATATTTATAGCATCGGAGCTGGAAAGAAAGTATTCGAAGGAGCAGATACTTGAGTTTTATTTGAACAATGTATATTTTGCCAATGGATATTATGGCTTAGAGGCTGCAGCCAAGGGGTATTTTAGCAAGGATATTTCAGAACTGGATTTGGCAGAGATTTGCTATTTGTTGGCAATACCAAATTCTCCAACATATTATGACCCTGTTGTAAATCCTGATAATACTAAGAGTCGAAAGGACCGTATTATCGATGCCATGGTTGCTGATGGAAAGCTTTCTGAGAAGGAGGCAGACAAGGTTAAGGCAGAGGAAATCACACTATCAAGGCCAGACAGCATAAAGAATAATTACGTAGAAACCTATGTCTATTACTGCGCTACTAAGGCGTTGATGGCAGCAAATGGATTTGAATTTAAGAATGATTTTAAGAAGGATAGTGAAAGGGGCACTTATGAGAAGTCTTATGAGGAGACCTATGATGAGTGCAACAAGACACTGTTTACATCAGGCTATAGGATTTACACATCAATAGATTTAGACATGCAAAGAACCCTTCAGGAGTCCATAGATAAAAGGCTGGAGGAATTCACAGATGTTAATGATGAGGGTATATACGCCCTGCAATCGGCTGGTGTATGTATAGATAACGAGACGGGCATGGTAAATGCCATTGTTGGAGGCAGGAGCCAGGATGTAACAGGCTACACCCTTAATCGTGCTTACCAAAGCTTTAGACAGCCGGGAAGCTCCATAAAACCGCTTTTGGTGTACACTCCAGCTTTAGAGATGGGGTACACCCCTGATACGTTGGTGATGGATGAAAAAATAGAGGATGGTCCTGAGAATGCGGGAGGAAAATATAGTGGCGAGATTACCCTGCGAACTGCAGTTGCCACATCTAAAAACACAATCGCATGGCAGCTATATTCAGAAATCACACCGGATAAGGGTATCGCTTATTTAAAGACATTAGGCTTTTCGCATATCGAAAAGGCAGATTACGGCATGGCCGCATGCTTAGGTGGATTAACAGTGGGCGTGAGCCCTCTTGAGATGGCAAAGGGCTATGGAACCATTTATAATGACGGCTACATGCGTGATGCCACCTGTATTCAGAAGATAACAGATTCAACTGGCAAGGTGATTTTCGAGGCAAATCAAGAAAATGTTAAAGTTTATGAAGAAAAAGCTGCACGAAATATGACAGATATGCTACAATCTGTATTGACTGACGGTACAGCTAAGGGTATATCATTAGGTGAAATGCCTGCAGCAGGTAAAACTGGTACCACAAATGATAATAGAGACGGTTGGTTTGTTGGATACACTAAATACTATACAACAAGCGTTTGGGTAGGTTATGACCAGCCAAAATCTCTTCCAGGGCTTACTGGTTCATCTTATCCAGCGGCCATTTGGCAGGATTTTATGACTGTTATTCATGAGGGTAAGGTTCCAGCTGAGTTTAAAAAGCCAGTTGAGTTTATCGGTACCGAAGAGCAGCAGGAAGACCCAGATTCAGAGTCTGATGAAGAATCGTTTGGCCAGTTTGATCAGGAGCATCCTGAAGAAAAAGTGGGAGGCAGTTATCAGGTAGTAACACAGACCTTTGACGGAACTGAGATTCCGGAGGGGGCTATACCAGATGATGCTACGGACGTTCAAATTACTACCACAGTAGAGCCTGTGGTTGAAGAATAGTTATATTATGGAGGATTATGTAAGTAATGGCAAAGTATGGTTTTGGACTAGACTTAGGTGGCACAACATGTAAATGTGGTTTATTCACAGCAGAGGGCGAACTCTTAGAGAAATGGGAGGTTCCAACAGATACTTCTAACGGTGGCGTTAACATCCTTAAGGATTTAGCACAGACAGTTGTTAAGAAGATGGATGAGAAGAACATCACATCTGATGATGTTATAGGCGTAGGAATTGGTATTCCTGGTCCTGTTTCAGACGAGGGCGTTGTAAATAGATGTGTTAACCTTGGATGGGGCGTATTTAACGTAGAAAAGGAATTCTCTGAGTGCCTTGGTGGAATCAAGGTAAAAGCAGGAAACGATGCTAACGTAGCAGCACTTGGCGAGTCTTGGATGGGAGCTGCAAAGGAATATTCAAGCTCAGTTATGGTAACACTTGGAACAGGTGTTGGCGGTGGTGTAATCATCAATGATAACATTATTTCAGGTGCACAGGGTGCAGCAGGTGAAATTGGACACATCAGAGTTAACTATACAGAGGAAAACACTTGTGGATGTGGTAACCACGGATGTCTTGAGCAGTACTGCTCAGCTACTGGTATTGCACGTCTTGCAAGAATTCGTCTTGCTCAGAATGATGACGATAGCACACTTAGAAATGTTGAGCAGCTTGATGCTAAGGCAGTATTCGATGAGGCTAAGAAGGGTGATACAGTAGCAAAGGAAATCGCAAAGAGAGCTTGCGAGTACCTTGCACAGGGATTACAGGTAATCTCATGTGTTGTTAACCCAGAGGCATTCGTTATCGGTGGCGGTGTTTCAAAGGCTGGCCAGTACTTAGTTGATGAAGTTGAGTACAGATTCAACCAGATAGCATTCCATGGTTGCCGCAATACAAAGATTGTTCTTGCATCACTTGGAAATGACGCAGGAATCTACGGAGCAATGAAGTTAATACTTTAATAAACAAAAAAAGACCTCTAGCACTGCTAGCAATGTCATTAAGTTAAGAGGGATGTATAAAGATCTCTGCATCAGGAATGATGCAGGGGTCTTTTTTCTATAAAGGGTTGACATTAATGCAGAAAAGTGCGGCCGCTTTCGCTACTGATTATTTTCAGAGGTAGCGAAAGCGGCCCTTGAAATTGTAAGTATATTTACAAATTTCAGGGAGGCGCACATGAAACCACAAATGGTAAAGAAACTTTTGATGTCACAAATTAAAACAATTGCAGATAATGCAAAATCTTTCTGTATTGATTCTGAAAGAAATTTCTCACGGAAAAGAAAATTGTCTATGGAAAAAGTCATTACAGGAATTATTGGTATGGGAAGCGGTAGTCTTACAAATGAATTGCTAGATTTATTTAATGATAGTTCTGAAACACCAACTGCGTCTGCTTTTTGCCAGCAACGAAGTAAAATAACAGTAGAGGCTTTTGAGGCGATATTTCGTCTTTTTTCAAAAAAACTATGTGATTCTTTTGATGATCAATTACCTTTACTTGCAATAGACGGTTCAAAAATTCAAATTCCAACGAATCCAGATGATGTGGATTCCTATTTGCCTGGCACAAATGGTCAAAAGCCTTACAATCTCCTGCACCTAAATGCTCTATATAATCTCCAGCATCAAATATATCAGGATGCAATTATTCAGAAATCAAAGTATGCTAATGAGCATCTTGCTCTTGTCGAGATGGTTGATCGTTCTTTGCTAGATAGTGCTCTTTTAATGGCAGACAGAGGATATGAAAGTTACAACAACCTAGCTCATATTCAAGAAAAAGGATGGTATTTTTTGTTTCGAATTAAAGATGGTAAATGTGGAATTAAACAGGGTTTGTCACTACCAAATGAGGATTCTTATGATATCGGTTTCGAACTTAACCTCACTCGGAAGCAAACTAATAAAGTGAAGGAATTATTAAAAGATAAAAATCATTACAGATTGATTCCAAACAATGCGATTTTTGATTATCTTCCAAATAAAAATAGAAAAGGTGAACCAACCAAGTTTTATAAACTCTCATTTAGAATTGTAAGATTCCCACTTTCTGAGGGTTCATATGAAACAATTATAACTAATCTTCCTAATAATAAGTATCCACCAGAAAAAATAAAGAAACTGTATGCTTTAAGATGGGGAATCGAAACATCGTTTAGGGATTTGAAATATACCATGGGAATGCTTGATTTTCACACAAAAAAGGTGGAATGCATACAGCAGGAATTATATGCACATTTGATAATGTATAACTTTGCAGAAATGATTACCTCGCACGTAGTCATTAAGAAAAAACAAAGAAAATATACATATAAAGCCAACTTTTCAGTTGCTGCTCATATGTGCCGAAAGTATTACCGTGGTATAACATCTCCACCTGATTTGGAAACCATCATTTCAAGAAATCTTGTACCCATTAGACCAGACAGGCACCGTGTAAGATACGAGTCTGCAAGAATTTTCAGAGGTTTCCTTTATAGAGTAGCATAAAGCTTTATATTTTACACGCTATTATAAGGCGGATTCTAATCCGTCTTTTTGACGTGGAAAAAACATGGAAAAAGAGGATGAAGGAACAGTTCCAACATCCTCTTTGATTCACTCGGCCCTCGGCCCCAATGTTAACTTAATGACATTGCGCACGTAAGCTGCCCCACTTAAAATACTATTTATAAATCGGCTTTCTTGTAGCAAAATCGATTATCTTTTTTCGCTCCTCAAACTCAGCCTTAAATTCCTCTTTCTTTTTCTCCAATTCCTTTTTTATCTCATCGGTAATTGGAGTTCCCCTGTACATTGCGCAATATCCATACCCTAACATAACTACCCCTCCTCCTAAATTTGCAGGCAACCCCACTCATTCAGATTGCCTTCGGCAAATCATTAGTGATAGACATATTCTAGCAAATGTATATTGACAATGTGTGACGATTTAGTTAATTCTCTGATTTTTCTTCCATCATCTCTGAAAAAGTTCCCATATATACATTATCTTTCCCAAGAAGGAATTTTAAATCATCCATGAAAGCCTTAGTCTTAGGATCGTTTTCAAAGCCTCTTGAAATGATTTCCTCTAAAAACTGCTCTCCGATTTCAGAATCAATAATATAATCTCTGTCCTCTTCAAAATCATCAAAGCTTCTATTTTTAACGTATTCGCCACGGAACTTTTTATATTCAGCAGCCTTCTTGCCATCGTATTTCATCTCATCATTTTCGATAATCCGAATACAATTAAGCATATCTTCAGCGTCTGATAAAGCATTGTGTTCTACCACTCCACCTAATCCACAGATTGTTTTCATGTCGGCCAAAGACAAATTAGCGTCCAATCCGTCTGTCACATCCAGGCTGACTTCCTTTTGTATGTTTTCGATGGTGCTAATGAACTTTGCAACGCTTCTTTTTAGAGGCTTCTCCAAATTTCTTGATTCGTAGTCTCTTTGGAAGCTGTTCTTGTCTCCGCCCCACACACAGATTTTTCCTACCTGGTGCTTGCGAATCATCGCTATAAGCTCTGTCATAACATCCTCGTAGGTTGGGGCAAATTCCAAATCCTCATCAGTAAGTCCCGTAAGCTCTGTAATAAGTGGGGGAAGCTTATGACCAGGACGAAGCCTTACAGTTGAATAAAATCTGTCCAGCTCCTCATGAGCAGGATTTGTGATAATGACTCCAACTGAAATCACGTCCTCGATGGATGTCTTTTTGTATCTTGCACTAAGATATTCTGCATCCAGGAAGGCCTGATTTTTGCCTTTGTAGCCTGCAGGCGCCGTCTGACTAGGGCCTTTTACTTTTTTAGTTCCATTATTTACTGTTGCCAAATTTCTTCTCCGTATCAATTGTTTTACTTAATTTAAATCTTATCATGTTTTTAATTTACCAACAACCTTGGATAATTTCATATAGGTTCTTGTGGGCTTTTTCCTCCCAAGCAGTGCTGGATTCACTTTTCGCTCTAGCACTGCTCATTTCTCTTCTCTCGAATGGGCTTTGTGGCTTTGGGATTTGTGATGCTACGGCAATATGCTATGAATAGTTACTTCTTACCGTAATATTTCGCTGAGATTGGACTGATTTTCTATTACTTATTTTAGTTTACTCTTTGTTAACTAAAGTGTATTCCACCATATTTCAAATACGTTGCCAAGTTACGCCACACTGCCTGAAGTCATTACATCACAAATTCATATTCTCACTATTTTCACGTAATAAGCCATATCTCATAAGTAATCTCCTACTATTTTACCTCTGGACGTGACGCTTTTTTCAATCTGTTAGTTATAAACACCACAATTTTTTCATAATTAGAGTGTATAATAACTTTTACAAGTGGGAGTATGCGTTCCGCTGAAAGGAGTTATTATGGCTGATATAGGTATTAAAAATAATCTGCACATAGATAATTCTGCACCTGCTAAGGCTGCTCAACCAGCCCAGCAGTCTAGCTCACCAAAAGCTACACCGGAGGCTAGCAGAAGGACTCCAGAAATTTCAGATGATATTTTATCTGATGAATATGGCCCTGTTGTTGCCGAGTCAAAGGACGGGGACACCGTTCGTGTAAAGCATGATGAGGATGAAGGCAATAATATCCACGAAATACTTCAAGAGGAAATCGCAAGACTTTCCGAGAAAAGCTCATTCGAAAAGCCTGATTACGAGGTGCATTCAACAATAACCCAGGTACAAAAAAATAATTGGGACATTTCTTCTGAATCCCAGGACATAACTTCTTACGCAAGTTACAGCGATTCAGAACTAAAGCTGCTTTATCTGAAGGGTGATATTTCTCAGATTGATTACAACCAGGAAATGGAGGCAAGAACCGCCAGAAGGGAAAGCGAAACTGCTGAAGCTAAAACCTTTAATAACGATGTAATGTCAAGCATATCTAAGCTTTCACAGGTTGAAAGGGATTCAAGCACTGTAAATGCTTTGGAAAACGAGGAAACCTCCCCTACTATTCCAGATGAAGTTCGCATCCAGGCTTTACAGAATTTTGATATCGTTTAAGTTCAGATTTTCCGTGGCTAACAAGCACAGTAATATCCGCTTGTTAGCCACTTTTTTTATGCTCTGTTGCTTTGTATTTTATTGTATTTAGATAAATACATTGAATTATGTTTTTATTTTCGTACATTGTTAATTTTTTATCAGTCTTATGCTATAGTTTAAATAGACTAGTGTGTTAGTTTTATCTAACTGTCCGTGATATTTCTGACACAACCCCACTAGTAAACCAAAATAACATTTGTTAACAAAGAAAGGGAAAATCAAATGGCAAATCACGATTTCGAACAGTGGAACGGTTTCGTAGGCCGCGTTTGGAAAGACAACGTTGACGTACGTGACTTCATTCAGAACAACTACACTCCATATGATGGAGACGAGTCATTTTTAGCAGGTCCTACAGACGCTACTAACACTCTTTGGGGCAAGCTTCAGGAGCTTCAGGCAGCTGAGCGTGCTAAGGGTGGCGTTTTAGACATGGAAACAGAGGTTGTTTCTTCACTTACTTCTTACGGCCCTGGCTACATTTCAGACGAGACAAAGGATCTTGAGCAGATCGTTGGTCTTCAGACAGACAAGCCACTTAAGAGAGCATTCATGCCTTACGGTGGTATCAAGATGGCTGAGCAGTCTTGCAAGATGTACGGCTATGAGCCAAGCGAGAAGCTTCACGAAATCTTTACAAAATATCATAAGACACATAACCAGGGTGTATTCGATATCTACACTCCTGAGATTTTAAAGGCACGTCACAACAAGATCTTAACAGGTCTTCCTGATACATACGGACGTGGACGTATCGTAGGTGATTACAGAAGAGTTGCTCTTTACGGTATTGATTACCTTATCGAGAAGAAGCAGATCGACTTCAAGAACACAAACCGTCAGGGTATGAGACGTTACGACTTCCAGCTTCGTGAGGAAATCACAGACCAGATCAATGCTCTTAAGGGCATGAAGGAAATGGCTGCTTCTTACGGCTTCGATATTTCTAAGCCAGCTGCTAACGCTAAGGAAGCTGCTCAGTGGTTATACTTCGGTTACCTTGCAGCT
>JAEEGI010011885.1_pt1 | contig 18697 bp, 22 predicted proteins | sample 8958751 | NCBI WGS metagenome assembly JAEEGI01 (sample SAMN16246545, study PRJNA631951) | gut metagenome | biome: gut microbiome; feature: rumen; material: KS-attached | host: Bos | place: Iran: Karaj | collected 2018-10 | reverse complement strand
CGGCAAGCGGATCGTGGCGTTGCTGCCCGATACGGGCGAACGCTATCTGTCCACTTGGCTGTTCAGCGAATAATAGTGGTTAGTGCTTAGTGCTTAGTGTTTAGTGCTTTGCAGGACGGGAGGGGCACGCTACCGCGTGGTCGCGGAAACAGATGCGGCCGCGCAGGAGAACGGCCCTCCCGTTCGGTATTTCCGGAAAAAGGCAGGAGCGAACATGTCCATTGAAGAGCAAATCAAGACGTTGAAGAAGGAACGCCAGGCGATCATCTTGGCGCACAACTACACGATGGCGGACGTGCAGGACATCGCGGATTTCGTCGGCGATTCGCTGGAACTGTCGCGCAAGGCGGCGGAGTGCCATGCTCCGGTGATTGTCTTCTGCGGCGTCCGTTTCATGGCGGAGACGGCCAAAATCCTGTCGCCGGAATCCATCGTGCTCCATCCGAACCCGCATGCGGGCTGCCCGATGGCGGACATGGCCACTGCCAGCGCGATTCAGGAATACAAGAAGACGCATGCCGGCACGACGGTCGTGGCCTACGTCAACACGACGGCGGAGACGAAGACGGCGGTCGATATCTGTTGTACAAGCGGCAACGCGGAGAAGGTCATTGAGTCCATTCCGCCGGAAAAAGACATTCTTTTCCTGCCGGACAGAAATCTTGGCGCGAACCTTTCCGCCAAATTAGGCCGGAAGATGGATTTGTGGGCGGGTTTCTGTCCGACGCACAACAAAATCATGCCGGAGCATATCCTCCATGCGAAAGCTCTTCATCCGCAGGCGGTTGTGATGGTCCATCCGGAATGTCTCCCAGCCGTCGTCCAACTGGCGGACAAGGCGCTTTCCACGGGCGGCATGCTGCGGTTCGCGCGGGAATCGGACGCGCGGGAATTCATCGTCGGAACGGAATGCGGCATCCTCCATCGCATGCGCAAGGAGAATCCGGGCAAGGTGTTCCATCCGTTGGAGCCCGCCGTCGTCTGCCCGAACATGAAGAAGATCACATTGGAGGACGTGCTGTTCGCGTTGCAGGATCTTGAGCCTCGTATCGAACTGGATGACGCCACGATATCGGCGGCTAAAGGCTCCATTGACAAAATGCTGGAGATCGTGCCGTGAAGATCGCCGTCGGCTTGTCAGGAGGTGTGGATTCCTCCGTCTGCGCAGCGTTGTTGAAGGAAGAGGGCCATGAAGTCATCGGCATCACGATGAAATTATGGCGGGAAGGGCGTTACAAAGGCGGCACGAAGGATGCCTGTTTCGGGCCGGGGGAGGCGGAGGACATCGAGAGCGCGGAAGCCTTGTGCCGTCAGCTGGGCATTGAATACCATGTGTTTGACTGCGCCGACGAATATGAAAAAGTCGTTCTGGATTATTTCCGGACGGAATATCTTGCGGGAAAGACGCCGAATCCGTGTGTCCGTTGCAATGCGTTCATGAAATTCGGCGTTCTTCCGCAGCTTGCAAGAAGCCAAGGGATTGATTTCGATAAGTTTGCGACAGGACACTATGCACGGGTGCGCGAAAGCGGCGGCGTCTTCCATCTGCTTCGCGGCGTTGATGAAGAGAAAGATCAATCCTATTTTCTCTATCGTTTGAAACAGGCCCAGCTGTCCCGTCTGATATTTCCGCTTGGCGGATTCCGCAAACGCGACGTCCGCGAAATGGCTGTAAAATTCGGTCTGCCCATGAAAGACAAGCCGGACAGCCAGGACTTCTACAGCGGCGATCATGCGGAACTGCTGAAGACGGCGGAACGCATTGGCAATATTGTCGATACAGCTGGAAACGTGCTTGGGACGCATCATGGTTTCTGGAACTACACGATCGGACAGCGCAGGGGGCTTGGAATCGCGGCGGCGCATCCGCTGTATGTGATCGATATCAACGCCTGCCGCAATGAAGTGGTGGTCGGCCCCGTGGAAGAAACGTTGCGCCATGAACTTGTGCTAACGGATTGCCGCTGGGTGGCGGAAGAGCCGTCAGGCGATGTCGAAGCGAAAATCCGTTCCGCATCGACGCTTCGGCCTGCCGTCTATTCGGATGGCCTGCTGTCTTTTCCGGATGGCGTGACGGCGGCGGCGAGAGGCCAGTCGGCCGTGCTTTACAGGGATGAAGAAGTCCTGGGCGGCGGAATTATAGCGGAAGCGAGGTAATATGAAAGAGTTGCAAATAAAATCATCATTGGACGGGACGCTTCAGCCGTCCCTTTTCTATCATCCGCAGACGGATGCCGCCGTCCCGCTGGTCGTGGGGCTTCACACATGGAGCTATGACCGTTTCAACCAGCGGGATACCTATCTTCCGTTGGCCTATCGCTTTGGCTGCGCGTTGCTTCTGCCGGAATTCCGCGGCCCGAATCTGGCGTCGAATCCATCGAAGAAGTCCGCCTGCGGAAGCCGTCTGGCCAGGCAGGATGTCATCGACGCCGTCCTCCATGTCTGCCGTGAATCGTCCATTGACCGACAGAATATTTTCCTGCTGGGCTGTTCAGGAGGAGGGCAGGCGGCGTTATTGACGGCGGAGGACGCCCCCGAACTTTTCCGCGCCGTTGACGCATGGTGCCCGGTCACCGATCTAGCCGCATGGTATCGTCATTTGGTTGCGACTGACCAGCATTACTACCATGATATGGACGCATGTCTCGGCGGTGATCCGGAAGCGTTTCCGGAAGAATATGTGGCTCGTTCGCCGATAGGTAATTTTGCGAAATTGAAGAACATGGCGGTCTCCATCCATCATGGCCGCCATGACGGTCTTGTACCGTACGGTCATTCGGCGGATTTCGTGTCGAAGCTGGAGGCGTTGGGAAACGACCATGTGTATTTTGACGTGTTCGACGGTGAACATGAGCAGTTTCCGTCTCACAGTTTCGAATGGTTCGCGCGGCTTGGCGGATGGCTGGACGCGGCGGTCCGCATCACGGGATGAATCAATCAAAAAACGCTAAACGCGAGTGTTGAAAAGCTATTCTGTTTGCGAAGGGGCGAAGCATCGGCTTGCTTGTGTGATAAAACACAATAAATTTAGTTGTATTTTTATGGAACAACATTATCTTATGCTTGTCTTATAGATTACCTAATTGATGGTCAATCAGGTAAAACCCCTCAAAAACAGGAGAACGACAAATGATGAAACGAATCGTAGTGCTCGCCGTGGCGATTTTGATTGCCGGATATGTCTATGCCGATGAAAACAACGCAGCCCCGAAGTGCTGCAAGAAGGAAGCCGCCCTTAATGCGCAAAAGGCCGCCTGCAGCAAGGCCGAGGCCAAATGCTGTGTGAAGAAAGAAGCCTGCTGCAAGGCAGATGCGAAATGCTGTGAGAAGAAGGCGGATTGCTGCAAGCCCGGAGCGGCATGCTGCGAGAAGAAGGCCGCCTGCTGCAAGGCAGAAGCGAAATGCTGTGAGAAGAAGGCGGACTGCTGCAAGCCCGGAGCGGACTGCTGCAAAACCGAAGCGAAATGCTGTGAGAAGAAGGCGGACTGCTGCAAGCCCGGAGCGGATTGCTGCAAGCCCGGAGCGGCGTGCTGCGAGAAAAAGGCCGCCTGCTGCAAGTAATCGACATTTCCGTAAAGAAAATCCTCTTGCCGTGAAGATCGCACTGCGGCAAGAGGATTTTTTTTGCTTGGTGAAAGACTACTACCTGTTTTTGAAATAATGCGGCGAATCACCTCGCTCGCCCCAAATGATTTTCTCGCCGATGGACAATATGCGCCAATTCAGGCAATTTCTGCATTTTGCGGCATTCTCGTCCATGCATGGCTTGTTCGGATAGAGCTGGTAGCTGCGGCGATATTCCACATCCGTCACATTCGGCATGATGACATTCGCCCCTGCCTGGATGCCTAATTCGCGACCTCTGTCGTCCAGTGCCTGAAGAGCGGTTGTCGCGGCAATGTTCACATCATGGAGGTAAAGTCTCGTTACGGCAATCATCTTCAGACCGAGCTGGAACTGCCGTTGGGCATATTCAGGCGTCATTGCGATATTTTCGCCAAGTGGTGTCTCCGCATGAGGAAGATAAGGCCCCATGCCTATCATGTCAAGATCCATCTTCTTGTAAAATTCAATGTCATGAGCAAGATCGTCCAACGTTTGACCAGGCAGTCCGGTCATGACGCCGCTGCCTGTCTGATAGCCGAGGCGTTTTAAGATTTTCAGACATTCAACACGCCTTGCATATAAATGGTCGGAAGGGTGGATTTTCGCGTATAATGAAGGAACGGAGCTTTCTATACGAAGCAGGTATCTGTGGGCGCCTGCTTCACGCCAACGGCGAAATACCTCTTCCGTCTGTTCGCCGAGGCAGAGCGTTACGCCGAAGGCGTCGCCCCCGAACTCGCGAATTCCATGCAGAATGCGTTCGATGGACATTGTGTTCGCCTCCGATTCGATTTCTCCCGACTGAAGCACGACGGAACCATAGTCATGCTCGAAACACCATTTCGCCATGCGGATGACATCATCTTCTGCCAGCCGATAACGCTTGACATGCGAATTGCTTTTGCGAATGCCGCAATAATAACAGTCTTTCGCGCAAAGATTGCCCATCTCGATGAGCCCGCGCAAGGATACGCGTTTGCCGATATACCGACATTTTACTTCGTAGGCGGCGGTGAACAGTTCCTTTGTGTCCTCCAACGACAACAATTCGGCGATTTCATTTCGGGTCAGCGCTCCAGGCTGTTGCAGTGCTTTTTCAATAATGCTTTCCATTCTAAAATCTTTGCTTTGAAAACCATGGTGAAACCATGGCAAAATACTTGATTATTTATGAAGATATTTTCTTGAAAAACAATCATAATATAATATATTTTCTTTATGTTATCAAACACTACCAAAAAAATTGTGATTAAGGATAATATGGGGATGGCCTAACATGTCGGCAAAAGTCCGTGCCCATTGCCGTCAAAGGAGAATAGACCGTGTCATTAATGATTAATGGAGAACAAGTTGAAGCGGCTGGCAAGACGCTGTCCGATTATCTGAAAGAGGCCGGATATGACACTCGCGGCATCGCTGTCGAACGAAATGGTGAAGTCATCCCGAGATCGCGGTATGATTCGACGATTCTGAAAGATGGTGACCAGGTGGAACTTGTCCATTGCGTTGCGGGAGGCTGAACGATACTGATACGGAATTGCAAGCCTCCCATGAGGTGACCGCCATCATCCATGCCGCGGAAGACATGATGGACTGACGGCGGCATGGAGATTTTGTCAAATGACCATTACCTATCAAATAAAAAACGCGATTTACGTGAATCTGACGAACCGTTGCCCATGCAACTGCGTCTTCTGCATACGCCGGTCGGGGCCGGGCGTCTATGGTTCGGAACCTCTTTGGCTGGAACGGGAACCGACCGTTGAAGAGACCATCGAGTCGCTTGCGAAATGGAAACTGGATGCCTATCCGGAAGTTGTATTCTGCGGCTATGGAGAACCGACCGAACGTCTGGATGACTTGCTGGATGTCGCCAAGTGGCTCAAGGCAAACCATCCTGGCCTGCAGATCAGGGTGAACACCAACGGACTTTCCGATCTTATCGCCGGCGGCCCGACGGCTCATCGTTTCAAAGGCCTCGTGGACGCTTTGTCCATCAGCTTGAACACATCCGACGCCGCTGAATATCTGGAGCTTTGCCGCCCGCGTTTCGGAGCGTCCGCCTATCCGGCCATGCTTCAATTCGCCAAAGACGCGACGGAATATGTTCCGAATGTCATCATGACCGTAGTCGGCGAACCGGTTACATCAAAAGAAAAACAGGCGGCCTGCCAGACGATCTGCGACCGTCTTGGCGTACGTCTTCGCATCCGTCCGTATGAAAAGACATCAAGGAGTTAGATAATATGATCAATCCATTTGCAACGTTCCGGAAAATAGACGCCCATTCCCACATTGGAATATTCGGCGCCCCCTTCAATGTCAATTTCAACGCAGAAATGCTTTCCGCGCAAATGGCGGAATACAATATAGAAAAGACGATTCTCTGTCCAGCCGCCGCCCATCTGAACGCGGAGCTGCTGGAGGTGTTCCACCAGATGTCCGACACGGTAATTCCGCTTTATTGGGTAAACGCCAATCTGGGCCAGCCAGCCTACGACGATTTGGAACACTACCTGCGCGATTTCCATTTCGCCGGCGTCAAGATGCAGCCGCTTTTCGACGCCTTCACGGCGGATTCGCCGATGGTTGATCCCATCATGGAGATCGCGCGCCACTACCGCAAGCCAGTCTTCATCCATTGCGGCCATCCGCCGTTCTCGCTCCCGTGGCAGATCGGCCTGCTGGCGGAACGCCATCGCGACGTTCCCATCGTCATGGTCCACATGGGGCATGGCCATGGCGTCTATATCGACGCCAGCATCACCATGGCGAAGAAATTCGACAACCTCTTCCTGGAAGTCTCCGGCATGCCGATGGGCTGCCAGATCAAAAACGCCTATGAGACCGTTGGTTCTGAACGGGTTATGTTCGGCATTGATTCGCCGTTCCATCATCCCACAGTGGAGATCCAGCGTGTCCTCTCATGCGGGCTGAACGATTCGCAATTGGAGGATGTCTTCTACAACAACGCCAAGCGGTTCATGGAGTCATTCAAATAAAACGGGAGGCAGATGATGGAGATTGACCGAGACACGGCGGTTGCGCTATTGAAAAAATACAATCAGAATCCGTTCCATCTGCGCCATGCATGGACGGTTGAAGCCGTCATGCGCTATTTCGCCAAAGAGAACGGCTATGCCAAAGATGCGGAGTTTTGGGGCATCGCCGGCCTGCTGCACGATGTCGATTTTGAGAAGTTTCCCGAAGCGCATTGCAAAAAAGCCCCTGAACTGCTTGCGGAAGTCGGCGCGTCTGAACGACTTGTCCATGCAGTCTGCTCCCACGGATGGAATCTGACGGTTGATGTGAAGCCCGAACATTTCATGGAGAAAGTGCTCTATGCGACGGATGAACTGACTGGCCTTATCTGGGCCTGCTCCATCATGTTGCCGTCGAAAAGCGTGAAAGATTTGCAACTGAAAACCATTCGCAAGAAATTCCGCAACGAGCAATTTGCGGCGGGTTGTTCACGGCCTGTCATTGTAGCGGGGGCGGAGCTGCTTGGCTGGACGCTTGAAGAGCTTTTTGAGCGCACGCTTGCCGCCATGCAGGAAACGGAGGACACCGTCGAGGCGCAGGCTGGATCCGAGGCAAAGCAGTGAGAATGATGACGTTTGGCGTTAACGTCAACAGCATAAGAGGCTAGGCAATGAACATGAATGATGATGAATCCATTTCCGTTGAACTTCAGGAAAAACTGCGCAAGTTAAAAGAATATCTATGTGGACTTGGTTCGCTGGCGGTTGGTTTTTCCGGCGGAGTGGATTCGTCCTTTCTGCTGGCCGTTGCGGCGGATGTATTGGGGGACAAGGCAATAGCGGTGACAGGTGTGGATGCGTCAGTCCCGCAACGTGAGGTGGATGAGGCGACTGCATTCTGCAAAGACAGGGGAATCAAGCACTATCTCTGTAAAGTCAATCCATTGGCTGAGACTGGATACAGGCATAACGGGCCTGACAGATGCTATTTCTGCAAACGCGGCATCTTTTCTGAAGTGATGCGTATCGCATCTGAAAACGGGATTCAATATGCAGGGGAAGGATCCAATCTTGACGATGTCGGGGATTATAGGCCTGGATTGCGTGCCGTCGCCGAGCTTGGGGTGAAAAGTCCGCTCCGTGAAGCAGGGCTGCGCAAGACGGATATCCGTTTGCTGTCCAGAATGATGGGACTTCCAACCTGGAGCAAGCCTGCATATGCCTGCCTGGCGTCGCGCTTCGTCTATGGAGAAGAGATTACCGAAGAGAAACTGCGAATGATTGACAGGGCCGAACAGTTTCTGATTGAACATGGCTTTTTGGAGGAACGTGTCAGGCTGCATGGCAAAATTGCCAGAATCGAGGTTCCGCCAAATGATATCCCAAAGCTTGCCGCAGACGGTATCCGGCAGGAAGTGTGCGAGGAATTCAAAAGAATTGGCTTTCAGTTTGTCACGTTGGACATGGCCGGATACCGCATGGGAAGCATGAATACGACACTTCCCAAAAAATAATATGTAAAATTGAATTGTCATATAAGAAGGAAAAGACGAATGCTCAGAAAAGACACAATATGCGTCCACCCGTCACGATGTCAAAAACTGCCTTATGGAGCGATTGCGACACCGATTTTCCAGTCGGCGACGTTTGTGCACGAAGGGGTTGAAACGGAATCCTTGTACAGTTATTCGCGTCTTCAGAATCCGACCCGCGCCGCGTTGGAAAGCAGAGTCGCGGAAATGGAAGGCGGTGAAGACGCGATCGCGTTCGCAACTGGAATGGCTGCGGAGACGACACTGATGAATCTTTTCGAATCCAGCGGGCATATCATTGCGGGAGACGACCTTTATGGCGGTACGCTGCGGCTGTTCAGGCATATTTCAACGCCAAGCGGTCTTCGGTTCGATTTTGTGAACATGGAGTCTGCTGAAAATGTTCGTGAAAAATTGAAGCCGGATACAAAGGCGGTCTATGTGGAGACGCCAAGCAATCCCACCATGCAGGTGACGGACATCGGCGCCGTGGCGGAAATCGCCCATTCGGCGGGGGCATTGCTGATCGTGGACAACACGTTCCTTTCACCGTATTTCCAGCGTCCGTTGGAATTGGGGGCGGACATTGTCGTGCACAGCGGCACGAAATATCTTTGCGGACACAACGACACGTTGGCTGGTTTTCTGGTCGTGAAAAAGAAGGAGATTTCGGAAAAGCTTCGCTACCATGCCAAGACGGTCGGGGCATGTCTGGCGCCGTTTGATTGTTTTCTGCTGGAACGTGGAATCAAGACACTTGCCGTCCGGCTTGATAAACAGGCGGCGAATGCCGAGAAGATCGCAAATTGGCTGCGGCAGCGTCCGGAGGTGAAAAAAGTTTACTATATCGGTTTTCCCGACCATCCCGGATATGCCGTGACCAAACGCCAATGCACGGGCTTTGGCGGAATGCTGTCCATGGAAGTGGACAGTCCTGAAACCGCCAGAAAGATTCTTCGCAGCGTCAAGCTTTTCCAGTATGCCGAAAGTCTCGGCGGCGTGGACAGCCTCGTCACCTATCCAATGTGCCAGACACATGCCGATGTTCCTGAAGATGAACGTCTAAGACGCGGAATCAATGATCGTTTCCTGCGTTTTTCCATCGGCATCGAAAATGCCGACGATCTGATTGAGGATCTCCGCCAGGCTTTGGAAAACAAATAGGAACCAATATGACATACGATTTCGACCAAATCATCCCCCGCAACCATACCAACAGCCTGAAATATGATTTCGCAAAAGAGCGCGGCAAGCCAGACGGCCTGTTGCCGATGTGGGTGGCGGACATGGACTTCCAGACGCCGCTGGCTGTCAGGGAGGCCCTCGCGGACAAGGCCGCCCATGGCATATTCGGATATTCCGAACCTGACGATACGTATTTCGAAGCACTTGCGCAATGGTTTGGAACACGTCATAACTGGACGGTTGATCCATACGCATCCGTCCGTGCTCCAGGCGTCGTGTTCGCGATCTGCACATTGATCCGCTGCCTGACGCAGCCCGGAGACGCGGTGCTGATACAAGAACCTGTGTATTATTGCTTTAGGGAAGGTATTGTTGACAATCACCGCAAGGTCGTCGTCAACGAACTGCTCTTCGACGGGAATCAATATCACATCGACTTCGAGGACTTCGAACGGAAGATCATTGAAAACGATGTGAAGCTGTTTATTCTTTGCAGTCCGCACAATCCGGTCGGACGTGTTTGGACAAAAGACGAACTTGAGCGGATGGCGGAAATCTGCCTGCGCCATGACGTGTTTGTCGTGGCGGATGAAATCCATGAGGATTTCGTGTATCATGGCAACAAACATATCGTATTTGCGTCGCTTTCTGAAGATGTCGCAAACAATTGCGCAATCTGCACGGCACCGAGCAAGACATTCAATCTAGCGGCTTTGCACAACGCCAATATCTTCATTTCCAACACACAAACGCGCAGGGCGTTCAAGCAGGAATTGAACGCCGAGGGCTTCAGCCAGTCCAACATCATGGGGCTGGTCGCCTGTCAGGCCGCATACCTGCATGGCGCGGAATGGCTGGACCAGCTTGTCGACTATCTGGAAGGCAATGTTACGCTCATGCGTGAAACCTTCCGGACAAAAATGCCGCAGATTCAGCTTGTCGAGCCGGAAGGGACCTATCTGCCATGGGTGAACTTCTCAAAGCTTGGTCTCGGCATGAAGGAATTGGAGCGTTTCATCGTTGACCGGGCGAAATTATGGCTGGATGGCGGTGCCATTTTCGGGGCAGGTGGCGCAGGTTTCCAGCGGTTCAATATCGCCGTCCCACGCGCCACGCTGCGACAGGCGCTTGCCCAGCTTGAAGACGCCATCCGTCAAATTTCGTAATTCAGGAATTCACCGTTCTGGAATTCCACGCTTGCGTTGCGTTTGAACTGCAGTTCAGGCATCTTCGCGCTGACGCGCGTCTGTTCCGGAACCGATTTTGTGACAAATGCGTTGCCGCCGATCACCACGCCGCCGCTGATCACCGTTTCGCCGCCGAGAATGGACGCGCCTGAGTAGATTGTCACGTCATCTTCAATGGTCGGATGCCGTTTCTTGCCTTTCAACAACTGGCCGCCGCGTGTCGACAACGCGCCCAATGTGACTCCCTGATAGATTTTGGCGTGTTCGCCAATCTCCGATGTTTCGCCGATGACAATGCCTGTGCCATGGTCAATGAAGAAATACCGCCCGAGCTTCGCGCCCGGATGGATGTCAATCCCCGTGACGCTATGGGCGTGTTCTGTCATGATACGTGGAATCAACGGAACGCCAAGCTCATACAGTTCGTGTGCGATTCGGTTTACCATTGTGGCGTAAATGCCTGGATATGAAGAAATCACCTCGTCACGGCTGAAGGCGGCGGGATCGCCTTCGAAGGCGGCTTCGATGTCCGTGGCGAGATATTCGCGAATCTTCGGAATCGCGGCAAGAAAGGCGTCCACAACTTCTTCGCTGTGCTTCTGGATCACATCGTCCGTGGCGTCTTTGTATTCATCCTTGAACAGGCGGAATGTCTTGGCGATCTGTTCGAGAAGCGTCTCGCGAATCTCCTCGAGCAGTTGCCCCGTGTAGAAACGGATGTTGTCGTTCCGCAGCTCCTTTTCGTCAAAGAAGCCGGGGAAGACGATGCATTGCAATTTCTTCAGCACGTCCAGAATCAGATGGCGCTTCGGGAAATGCTTCTCACCGATCTTGCCAATATGCGGATGCCGGACATAGCTGTCCAGCACCGCATCCAATATGTCATCTATCCCTTGTCCCATGGAGTTTCTCCTTGGCTAGCCGACCAGCCGTGCGAGCGCGTCCGCCAACAGGTCGATCTCCTCTTGCGTATTGTAGAACGCAAGAACAGGGCGCACCGTGCCTTCCAATCCGTAATGGCGCAGGATCGGTTGTGCGCAATGATGGCCGGCCCGGACGGCGATGCCCTGGCTGTCCAGATACTTGCCGACGGATTCGATGTCATGGTTGTCCAGTACGAACGACAGGACGCCTGACTTGTTCCGCGTGGTGCCGATCAGATGCAGGCCCGGTATCGCCGCCAGCCGTGTCATGCCGTACTGCGTCAGTTCATGCTCGTATGCGGCGACATTCGCCATTCCGATCTGCATCATGTATTCGAGCGCCGCGCCAAGGCCGACCGCATCCGCGATGCTGCCAGTGCCCGCCTCGAACTTGTTCGGGGCGGATTGGTAGATGGTGCGTTCGAACGTGACATCCGCGATCATGTTGCCGCCGCCTTGATAGGGCTGGGCCTCTTCAAGAGCGTCGGTCTTGCCGTAAACGGCGCCGATTCCGTTCGGTCCGAACACCTTGTGTCCGGAGAACACATAGAAGTCCGGATCCAACGCGGTCACGTTGACCGGAAGATGCGCGACGGATTGAGCACCGTCGATCAGAATGCGAACGCCATGGGCGTGGGCGATGGCGACGAGCTCCTCCACCGGCGTGACCGTTCCAAGCACGTTCGATACATGCGCGACGGACACGAATTTCGTATGCGAGTTGAACAGTTTTGTGTATTCGGACAGGATGAGCTGCCCGTCTGCATCAACCGGTATGACGCGGATTTTAGCGCCGGTCGCCGCCGCGATCATCTGCCACGGCACGATGTTCGCATGGTGCTCCAGCATGGAGACGATGATTTCATCTCCGCTGCGGAGCAGGGGGCGCACATAGCTTTGCGCAACCATGTTGATGCCTTCGGTCGTGCCGCGCACGAACACGATGTCGTTCGCGTTGGCCGCCCCAAGGAATTTCGCCACGGTTGAACGCGCGTTTTCGTAAGCGTCGGTCGAACGCGCGGCGAGTTCATGCGCGCCGCGATGCACGTTGGAGTTCTCATGCGCGTAATAGTGCGATATGCGGTCGATGACCTGTTGCGGACGCTGCGTGGTGGCGCCGTTGTCGAACCATACCAGCTGCCTTCCTGACGAAAGGCGCTCCTGCAGGAGCGGAAAATCCGCCCGGATCTTGTCCACGGGGATGGAGCCGACCATCCCATGAGAACGAGGCAGGCTTCCTTTCGGGGCAGGGGAGGCCGCAGGCGTGTCGGCGGCCTTCGCGGCGGAGACCAGAGTCGGGGAATAGGCATCGGAGGACGTCGCTGAAGCGTCGGAATACTCATGGAGCACATCGGCGGCGATCTGCCCCCAGTCGGTTCCTGTGGCTGCGGCAGACGCCGGCGCCTCTTCGCCATAGAGTCCGGCGGCCAGCTTCAGCAGCTCTGCCTCCGTCGGAAGACCGGCCGCGGCGGGATTCAGATTAGTCTCGGTTATAGTCATAGTATTCACCAACCTCCACGTCTTCGAGCACCGCTATGGCATCGTCGGCCAGAATCGCCGCGGAGCAATACAGCGACAGCAGATAAGAGGCGACACCCTTGTCGTCGATCCCCCGGAAGCGGATGGAAAGACCGCGCGAATGCTCGCCCTGCAGACCGGTTTGATACAGTCCGATGACGCCGCGCTTTGTTTCGCCGGTGCGGATGAGCAGAATGTTCGTCTTGCCGCTCTGGGATTTCGGGTTCTTCAGGCCGTCGACCAGCATCTTGTCGGACGGAATCAGCGGAATGCCGCGCCAGAGGATGAAGTTGCCGCCGTTGATATTGGCGGTGACTGGCGGCACGCCGCGGCGCGTGCATTCGCGTTCGAACGCGGCGATGGCGCGGGGGTGCGCGAGGAAGAAGGACGGCTCCTTCCACACCTTGGAGATGAGTTCGTCCAGATCGTCCGGCGTGGGGGCACCGACGCTGTTGTGCGGCTGGATGCGCTGTGAATCAGTGACGTTCTTCAGAAGGCCGTAGTCGTCGTTGTTGATGAGCTGGCTTTCCTGGCGTTCGCGCAGGCTCTCCACCGCGAGGGCAAGCTGCTCCTTGATCTGGTCGTAGGGCGAACTGAAGACATCCGCCACCTGTGTGTTGACATTGATGATGGTGGAGATAGAGTTGAGGATGTATTCGCGCGGCTTCTCCTCATAGTCGATGAAGCCCTGCGGGATGGTGTCGCTCTTGGGTTTGGAACTGCAAAGCACTTCCAACGGCGTATTGCCTTCCTTTACGCGGTTGACGCGGTAGATACCGGCATCCAAGCCCTTGAATTCCAGAAATCTGGAGAGCCATTTCGGCGTCAGCAGCCCGAATTGCGGTTTGGTTTTCGTTACATCTGCCAGTTGATAAGCCGCAGCCTTCCCCAGCGCATTGATTTTGATTGACTCCGACATGTTCTTTTTCCTTATTGTTTGTTTTTTTGTTCGCGATTCGCCTAGGGAAGGCAAATCAGATCAGCTTCACATTTGGATCGACTTCGTTCTTCCACCCCTGGACGCCGTCCAGAAGGTTCATCAGCTTGCCTTGATAGCCTGCCGCACGCAGGTTGCGCACGGCGAGAATGCTGCGTTGGCCGATTTTGCAGACAAAAACAGTATCGATGGACGGATCCAGTTCATCCTTCCTGCGGATCACCTGTCCAAGCGGTATCGTTTTCGCGTTCGGGAACTTGAAATAAGCACGCTCATGCGGCTCGCGAAGGTCGACCACCTGCACGGGTTCGTTCGCGTCGAAACGCCGTTTCAGTTCGGTGGCGGTAATGGACTCCACGGGTGTGTCGTCCTGGTTCTGCTTCATGCCGCAGAACTGCTCGTAGTCGATGAGTTTTGTAATGGTCGGATGCTTTCCGCAGATCGGGCATTCCGGATCCTTCTCCAGTTTCAACTCGCGGAATTTCATTTTCCACGCGTCGTAGAGCAGGAGACGCCCCGTCAGCGTGTCGCCACCGCCGACCAGCAGTTTGATGACTTCATTGGCCTGCAGCATTCCGACAACGCCCGGCAGAACGCCCAGAACGCCGCCTTCCGCGCAGGAGGGAACCAGCCCCGGCGGCGGTGGCTCGCGGTACAGGCAACGGTAGCACGGGCCTTGCTTGGCGTAGAACACGCTTGCCTGCCCTTCGAACTGGAACACCGAACCGTACACGTTCGGTTTGCCGAGCAGCACGCAGGCGTCGTTCACCAGATAGCGGGTCGGGTAGTTGTCCGTTCCGTCCGCGACCACATCGTACTCGCGGATGATGTCCAGCGCGTTTTCGCTTTTCAACGGCTCGTTGTAGGTGACCACGTTGACCAGCGGGTTCAACGCACGGATGCGGTCGCGTGCGGAGGCGACCTTCGGGCGGTTCACATCCCGTGTGCCGTGGATGATCTGGCGATGGAGATTTGAGATATCGACGTTGTCGAAATCCACGAGACCGAGGGTCCCCACGCCCGCCGCGGCCAGATAAAGCGCCAATGGCGCTCCCAGACCGCCGGTGCCGACGACCAGGACTTTCGCGCCTTTCAGTTTCCGCTGCCCTTCGATGCCGATTTCAGACAGAAGAAGTTGGCGGCTGTAACGCGTGAGATCGTCATGGTTCAGTTCGCCCCAGCGTTCTTCAGGAACAACACTTTTTATACTACTTTCGCTCATGTTTCAGCATCCTCCCGCAATGGCTGGAACGAGCATCACGGTCGCGCTTTGCGCGAGTTTCGTTTCAAGCCCGTTCAGTTTCTTGATGTTCGTCCCATCGACGAAAACGTTCACAAAGCCGCGAAGTTTCACGTCGTCTTCATAAATCTGATGCTTCAGATCGGGATACTGGCCGGCGAGGTTGGCAAGAGCCTCTCCTACGGTGGAGCCTTCCACTTCGACTTCGGACTTGCGGTCCACAAAAGATCTCAATGCGGTTGGAATTAAAATTGTCACGCTCATGTCAAGCCTCCTTGCTTATGGTTCAATTTCAAATGGTTCATTGTCAAAAGCCTCGCGGCTGGGCCGCAGGAGCCAGCTGGTCATCGTTTCGGGCTTGCCTTCCGCCACACGCAGAATGACATACGAATAAAATGGCAACGCATGGTCACGGTCATAGTCCGATGGTCTGGCGGGGTGGTCCGGATGCGAATGATAGAACCCGATGATCTCGAGCCCAAGCCGACGCGCCTCCAGTTCCGCCTGCATCATCTCCTCCGCCGTAATCAGAAAGCGATGGTATTGTTCACCGCTTTCACGCGCGTTGTCAATCGCTTTCAACGCTTTCACGACATGGTTGCCGTCTTCTTCGCTTCCGAAAAGAATCCCGCAGCATTCATTCGGATATGCCTCAGCTCCCGCCTTTCTGATTCCATCTTCGATTTGTCTGGTCAATTTCAGCATGGTCATCCCTCCCAGAATTCCGCGGAAAGATAGCGATTCCCGTTGTCGCAAAGAATGGTGACGACCACGGAGCCGGGAGGCAGCGTCTTCGCCAGTTTCAATGCGGCCGCGACATTCGCCCCCGAGCTGATGCCGACTAGAAGCGCCTCCTCATGGGCCAGCCTCCGTGTCATCGCGTATGCTTCCTCCGTCGAAACTTCAAGCTTGACATCCGCAATCGATTCATCGAAGAAGCCCGGATGGATGGTCGAGGCCATGTGTTTCATTCCCTCCAGCCCATGAAAGGGCGAATCCGGCTGCATCAGCACGGATTTCACCTGCGGGTTCAAATGTTTCAGGCCGCGGCTCGTCCCCATGAAGGTTCCTGATGTGCCGGTTCCCGCCACGAAATGCGTCACACGATGCTCCGTCTGCTCCCAGATTTCGACCGCTGTGCCGTCAAAATGGGCCTTCCAGTTCGCGTCGTTGTTGTATTGGTCCGGATAGAAATACTTCTCAGGATGTTCGGCGACCAGCCTGCGGCATTCATTGTATGCGCCGTCCGAACTTTCCAGCGGATCCGTTTCAATGATTTCGGCGCCGTAGAGCTTCATCAATTTCTTGCGTTCCTCCGTAGCGTTTGCCGGAAGGCATAACGCCACCTTGTATCCCAACGCGGCACCAAGCGCCGCGTATGCGATTCCCGTGTTGCCGCTAGTCGCGTCAATGATTGTCTTGTCATGCGTCAACGCCCCGCGGGCGATTCCGTCCATGATCATTGCCTTGGCCGCGCGGTCTTTCACGGAACCGGTCGGATTGAAGTACTCCGCCTTCGCGTACAGCTCCACGCCTTCCAGCTCCTTGCCTATGGCGGCAAGACGCAACAGGGGAGTATTCCCTACCGTATCAAATAATGTATGGCTTGTCAGCATGCGTTTCGTGTCCCTGTCTTTGTCTTAAGACTACTTAAATAGTAGTAATTAGAATGAAAACAGGGATAAAATACCACAGAAATAAAAGATGTCAAGTAAACACTATTAAAATAGTTGACATTTTGATCAAATAATCGCTCTCAATGACGAAAGGCTCCATGGTGGCCAGTTGTCAGGGGGCAGGGGAAACGCGTGCGATAATTAATGTTGATTGAATTTGTCGACTTGATTTCACGGAATTTGCCTGTAAAATATAGGCAGATTAATCTAAAAAAGACTATTCCAAGGGAGTCGAATCAATGGATACAGTGACAATTGACGGTCGTTCGTTTGACGCCGTTTCGTTTCCGACGGCGCACAGCGTGGTGTTGATGATCCGCGGCGGAAAGGGCTTTCTCGGCTGCGGCTATCTGTCCGTCGCGACGGCGGACAAGACAGGAGACGCCTTGGCCATCGTCTCCGGCGTGAAAAATTACGACGACATGCTGAAAGCCGAAGTGAAGGCTGTTTCAGCGGCCGCCGCCGCATTGGGCGTGGCCGCCGGCATGAGCGGCAAAGAGGCGTTGGCTAAATTGGCCTGACGCGTCGGCCGGGCATGTTCAGACCGGCCGTTTCCTCTGGCAGGCGGGGCAGAAGCAACTGCTTCTGCCGCCGACGGTGATTCTTTCCAACGGGCACCCGCATTTCAGGCAGGGCTGTCCGCCACGGCCATAGACTTTCAGCAATGCGGGCTGAACGATTCGCAATTGAAGGATGTCTTCTACAACGACGCCAAGCGGTTCATGGGGATGTAACGACGGCGTCTCGCCGTCGCATTGCATATTGGCGTCCCGCCTTCGGCTTCGGGACCTTCTGCGGAATCGCCTGGTGCTTGGCACGCAAGCATTTGAACTGGAACGGACTGCTCCAGTCTGTCAAGGACACCCTGCACATCTCCGGGATGGTCTTTCTCATCCTCGCAGGAGCGACTGTCTTCGGCAAATTCCTCATCATGACGCGACTGCCCAATCGCCTGGCGGACGCCGTGACCACGCTCTCCCTTCCACCCATCTGCGTGCTAATCGCCATCGCGCTGTGCTATCTGGTAGGAGGCTGCCTGATGGACTCGCTGGCATTCCTGATGATCTCCTTGCCGCTCTTCCAACCGCTGATTGAGCGCCTGGGCTTCGACCCCGTGTGGTTCGGACAACTTATCTGCCTGGTCACCACCCTGGGTGCAGTCACGCCGCCCGTTGGAGTATCCAGCTTCATCGTCGCCGGTCTGAGCAAGGACACCGATGCCGCGCAGGTCTTCCGGGGAACGATGTTTTTCCTGCCGGCCTACGCCTTCACCTTCCTGATGCTCATCCTTTTCCCGAACGGCATGGTAACCTGGCTGGCCAACCTGGTAAAATGATGCCGAACCTCCCAGATGACACGAATATCAGCGGAAAGAATGTGTAAGACTTTGTTCAGAAAATGGTAAAACGGTTTGACAATGTTCCACAAGGGATGCTATATCCCGAAATCACGCCCCGTGGCTTTCATCGCAGTTTGTAGGCGAAAAAAGGACTGGTACTCCAGTTTTTTGTATTGGATGTGTTCCCCGAGAGGGGCCCTAGTTGAACTTTTGCTTAAAGCCTAAGGATTAAGGCTTAAAGACTAAATTCCTCGCCAGGTTTCGCGGTTTGGATGGGGTGAAATCTGGCTTGTGGTTCAAGTAGATTCCATCATGGGAGAACAGAGTTTTAGCCTTTAGCTTTTAGCCTTTGGCCCAATTAGGTACCTTCACGGGGAACATAGCCAAGGCTTAAGGCTTAAAGATTAAATGCCTCGCCAGGTTCCGCAGTTTGGATAGGGTGAAATCTGGCTTGTGGTTTAAGTAGATCCCTTCATGGGGAACACAGGTTTAAGCTTTTGGCTTTAGCTATTTTCCCCTTGATTGCACTTGACTAAGCTGTTTTTCAAGCGGCAGGGGTACGGGGCGGCAACT
>JAEEGI010011884.1_pt1 | contig 18698 bp, 26 predicted proteins | sample 8958751 | NCBI WGS metagenome assembly JAEEGI01 (sample SAMN16246545, study PRJNA631951) | gut metagenome | biome: gut microbiome; feature: rumen; material: KS-attached | host: Bos | place: Iran: Karaj | collected 2018-10 | reverse complement strand
CTTGACACAACGAAACTCAACTTCTACCGGCTGTGTATCTGGTAGCTTTGGATTTTTTGCATCCAAAGAATTTTGCAGGATTTCTTTTACAAGTCCTTTATACGGATGTCCTTCAAATAAACCGGTATCCGCCTCATTTGGACCAACGGAATCGACACATGAGCCTCCAAAATTCCAACTGTACTGTTCACTCCAAGTAAACATATTACCACTCCTTAACCCTTAAATGAAAACTTGTTTTTTTCTTTGGCGGCAGCATTATTGAACTTACCACGGGTAGAAGATAAAGCATCGTCAATAGCTTTAAACATTTGGTCAACGTCTTTTTTGGAGTATTCATATGCTCCTGTATTGGAAAGATTTCCCAGTAGTTGCAGCGTGTCGATAATTCTGTTCGTCCTTGCCTCTGCCAACCTTACAAATTTTTCTCTCTTTGTTTCTCTCATAATTGCTTCCTTTCTTGATAAAATAAAATTTATCATTTTATTTTTATGATATTTATAGTATACCGTTATAATAAAATAAAGTCAATAAATATTTATAATATTTCAAATTTATTTCAAATATTTTTATTATATTTTAACTATTCTCGCTTTTGCGATGAATTATTGAGCAATAAATCTACTCCTGATATTGTAATTTACTTATAAATTTCAAATATTGCCAGAAAATGAAATCTTCCTGAAAGTACAACAAATAATATATGCTTTTGATAAGCGTTAAATCAAAGTACGGAGTTTAATCACATTATGTCTATACAAATCCAACAATGCAACCAAACAATATTTTATGAGTAAACTGGGAAAAAATCTACACCATTTTTTACCCGCGTATTGTATTTTTCTTGCATAAATGATATAATAGGGATGAAAGTGGTATAAAAAAATTCCCGGAGGAAGTTATGGGTAATAAACAAATTCATGTACGTTTAGATGATGTTGTGTATGAAGAACTGGCAGAGTATGCAAAATATTCCGGACAGACGGTTCAGGAATGTATTTCGTTTGCGCTGATGGATCTGTTTGAACAGCAGAAGCAGAAACGCAGTCTGAAAAGTGGTGATTTTACTTTTATTGATCTGTTCGCCGGTATCGGTGGCATGCGCATTGCGTTTGAAACGGCAGGTGGGCGGTGTGTTTATTCCAATGAATGGAATAAGTACTGCCAGCGGACTTATTTTTCCAATTTTGGAGAAGTGCCGGATGGTGATATAACAAAAGTTGAAGCCGAAAATATCCCGGATCATGATATTCTGGTGGCTGGTTTTCCCTGCCAGCCTTTTTCTATTGCCGGCGTTTCCAAGAAAAACAGCTTGGGTCGTGCGACCGGGTTTGAGGATAAGACCCAGGGGACTCTGTTTTTTGATGTATGCCGGATTATAAAAGCGAAAAGACCGAAGGCTTTTATGCTGGAGAACGTAAAGAATCTCTGCAGCCATGATAAGGGTCGAACATTCAAGGTAATCTGTGAATCGCTGGACGAACTAGATTATAAAATTTTTTATCAGGTGATTGACGGGCAGAATTATGTGCCGCAGCACAGAGAAAGAATTCTTATTGTCGGCTTTGACAGAAAACGTTTTGGTACTGATGTTGATTTCAGTTTTGATATTACACCTACTGATCCCAGACCGGTTATGGCAGGTATTCTTCAGGATTATGTTTCTGACAAATATACGCTGTCAGACAAGTTGTGGCAGTATCTTCAAGATTATGCTGAAAAGCATAAAGCAAAAGGCAACGGGTTTGGGTATGGTATAGCTCCGCGAGATGGCGTGGCAAGAACTCTGAGTGCAAGATATTATAAAGACGGTTCAGAAATACTGATTGCACAGGAAGGTAAGAATCCGCGTAAACTGACGCCAAGAGAGTGTGCGCGCCTTCAGGGTTTCCCTGATACTTTTAAAATACCTGTTTCCGACACCCAGGCATATATGCAGTTTGGCAATTCTGTCGTGGTGCCCCTCATGTCAAATGTTGCTCAGCTCATTATAAAAAAACTGCATGAGCTGGAATCTGGCAATAATAATAAAATAGCGTTATAAGAAAGGCGATAATCATGGATACGCAGAATCTGGCAACACAGGCAATCCTTTCCGTGATGGGTGGAAAAAAGTCGTTTTGCAAGTTCCTTTCTGCCAATGATACTGGTAAAACCGGTGGACATCAGGCGGGTATTTATATAGCAAAACCTGCTGTTCCGATTATTTTTGATCAGCTTTTTGAAAAGGGCCAGAACCATGACAGGTGGGTCAATATAGAATGGCATGATGGTAAAACCACTGAAACGCGTTTTATTTATTACGGGCAGGGGACTCGAAACGAATACCGGATTACTAATTTTGGCAAAGGCTTTGAATTTCTGAGACCGGAATATACAGGTTCACTTTTTGTACTAATTAAATATACTGAAGAAGATTATCGCGCGTTTGTGCTGGATAATGCTGATCTGATTGACCAGTTCCTTGACGCTTTCGGAATGGGGCCTGCTCAGACCAACAATTTGATTGAAACAGGAGATATGACTTTTGAAAGCAGGGAGAAGGCGGCGATCGAAAAATTTATAACCGGCCTGGGACCTGATGCGATTTTTCCTGAAACAAAGGTTATGGCGGCAGCTGCAAGACAGATCCAGAGTGAAGTCTATGATCATGATGAGTATGTTATGGAGAATCCGGACAGGAAACTCATAGACTGGACGGATGAGGAGTTTCGTCTGTTTAAGGCTGTGGAGCACGCTTTCGAGTGGCCGACCATTGCAAACGGTTTTAACAGCATAGATGAGTTTATTAAAGTTGCCAATACACTTTTAAACCGCAGAAAGAGCAGAGCGGGAAAGAGTCTGGAACACCATCTCGCGGCACTTTTCAGTGGAAATGAAATCGCCTTTGAATCCCAGGTCATTACAGAAGGAAACAAAACACCGGATTTCATTTTCCCTTCGGGGTCGGCCTATCACAATCCCTCTTTTACAACGTCAAAACTGACCTCACTTGCGGCCAAAACTACCTGTAAAGACAGGTGGAGGCAGATTCTTAATGAAGCAGATCGTTTAAGGGATGAAACAAAATATCTCTGTACACTGCAGCAGGGAATATCTGCGAAACAGATGGAGGAGATGTCTGCTGAAAAAGTCAGGCTGGTAGTGCCGAAACCGTATATCAAAACGTATCCGGGAGAATGGCAGGAGCATATCTGGAGCATTGATAAATTTATAAAATATGTAAAAGAAAAAGAGTCTGAATAATGGATATCAAATCAGCAGAAGACAGAAGTCGTAACATGGCCGCAATACGGAGCAAAGATACAAAGCCGGAAATCTTTTTCAGAAAATTGCTGTTTGCAAATGGTTTTCGCTACAGAAAGAATGTAAATTATGTTCCCGGGCATCCTGATTTATATTTGGCGAAGTATCATACTGCGATTTTTGTTCACGGTTGTTTCTGGCACAGGCACAAAGGATGCAAGTACGCGTATATGCCAAAAAGCAGGCAGGAATTCTGGAATGAGAAGTTTGAAAAGAATATCAAGCGCGATGAAGATGTATTAAGGCAACTTGCTGATGAAAAAGTCAGATGCCTGATATTATGGGAATGTACAGTCAGAAAAATGATACAACAAAAGGACTTTGAGAGTCACATTATAAAAAACGTTATATGTTTTCTAAATTCCAGTCAAAAATATATGGAAATATAAAGGAAATTATATAAAAAAACGTCGGTAAAAAACCGACGTTTTTGCGTTTTAATAAGGCATTAAGTTTCTTTCATATGCCTATGAAACTTTGCAACTTTCGAAACGTTGCATTTGGTCTTTTATTAAATTCGTCTATAGTACAGGTTTTGATTTGTTCACCATTTCTGAAGACGCAAATCTGATTATTCTTTAACCAGATTTTGCTGTCACCAACCTCAAAAGCTACAGTGTTATTTTCTTCATCAAGAATTTTAGTATCTGTTCTGCGTTTTAGTTCGACGAAGAAACGGTAATCTGCTTCACTGCGAAGCCGTAGTTCTGAATATTTCTTACTTGTGCGCAGTAGGAAAAAATTAGTATAAGCAATTGGGTTCGGGCCGGTTTCTTCAGTTTTAATGATATCTGGAAGGGGTACCCATTCTTTTACATCAAACACATGATATAACTCGGCTGGGTGGTTGCTGTTTCCAGGAAGTGTTCTGCGTTCTTCCTTATGCCAGTTTAAAAACTCTCCATAATAACAGATACCGGAGCCTTTTTCGTAAAGAGCAATGTATCTGATCGGCAAATTATCCTTGTTGAAACGCCGTGTAAAGTACATTCGATTATTATAAAAAATATCAAAGTGTTCTTTATCCGGGACAAATCCAATCAGAACGTCTCTTTTTTCCCAGTCAACAGTACGAATTCGCTCTTCTATTCCTGCAGGCAGTGTTGTTCTTTCAAATGCAGATTCGGAAGAATCAGTAATAAGATCATCTAATAGTTTTGTAACAAGGGTCGTAGCAGAAGGAAGAAATGGCAATCCACCAATATTTACGCTGTCAATACTTTGGTAAAATCTGTGACTCTCATACCTTTGTTTTTTATTATTATATCTACATTTGCAGTTCGAATCTCTAATACTTTATCAGAGCCAGTAGGAAGTGAAGCCGTCATCCTCAAACCTCGTCATCATATAACCAATTTTTTCCGCACTTGCCGGATATTTTGCAGTATTTGCCAGGGTTTTCATCTGTTCACCTGCATTTCCGGTATCAGCATCAATTCCGGCATCGTTTCCCATGCAGAATTTAAATAAATCAAACAGCAGTTTTTTGATAGCTGCTGAACTACCCTGAATACGTGGCAGTATCTTTTGCATGATTTCATTGTCTAATGCTTCTTCATACTCTAACAGGTCGTCTGATTTTTTATTATATAACATGTAAAAAACGATTTCATCCCGGACACGATATCCGACGTGAGAATTTGCCTTTTCAAGATATACGTTCAAAGCCTGCAGATCATCACAGATTTTTTCTACAAAATCCGGTTCTTCGTTCATGCAGTCTGTAGCAAGAACAAGATAATTCGCCTGCAGAAAACTGTTGGGCAACAGTTGTGGTTCAACAGGTTTCATGGGTTGCAGAGGTTTCAGATTAACTTTACTGAATTCGATGGTGTTAGCACGATCAAGGACCTTTTTACTGAACGGGAAGGTTGTCTCGTCCATATTTACGGTCCCAATAATGTACAGATTGTCAGGTATGCCGTCCTTATAATGTGCGATACTTTCGGTTACAATCTTTCCATCTCTTTTTTCACGGGATTCGATTACTGACAGAAAATCACTCAAATAATATTCGACCCGTGCAAGATTCATTTCGTCAAGGCAAAGGAAAACTGGCTTATCAGGATATTTAATGGCACTGTCAAAAGCAGAACAAACCGGACCGGGAACGAAATTACCATATAGATCAGTATGTCCAAACAGATCGCTCCCATCGCTCCAGTCAGGCCTTACCGAAACCAGTTTGAATTCAGCACCAATTGCCTCGGCAAAAAGTTTTACCAACCTCGTTTTCCCTGTTCCGGAAATACCTGCAAGGATAACAAAGGGTTTGCTTTTCAGGCTTAAATAAAAGTTTTCAATAAGCCCTTTGGGATAAGTAAATCCACGGGATGTGATATAATTACTAATCTTACTAATAGAGTCTTTGATGTTTAACACTTCGTTCAGTCCTTTGTTCTTTTCACAAAACTCTGACCATAATTTTTCAAGATTATCACAATACTCTGCCTTAATTGCAATTCCAGATGCCTGTGGACTCCAATGCTGTTCCGGGAAGTTCTCTTTCAGCTGTTCCTGGGATAAGATTTTTCCTTCCGGATTTAGAACCGCATCAAAAGAAACATCGATTGAACGGCAAGTAACTCCTGCCAATCTTTTTTGTTCGTCCCAGTGTTCCGTTTCGTATGAGGGCCCCTCTGCATAACCTGAAGCAATAATCCCATTGGTTTGACTGCCTAACTTTATTAAAAAAATCCTATCGTCCTTCTGAACATGATTACTGCTGCAGGACCATTTTTCAAGGTAACGTTTTCCACTTTGTGTTGCTGAAACTGCTTCGGCACAGCCATCCCATTTCCAGTTGTTTGGATTCCACGTTAGAAGCCATGTGTTTCTCTTTTCAGGCGAACCGTTACCAATTCTTTTCCAAAGTTCATTTAAATCAGATATAAGTTTCTTTATAGGTCTTAGTTTTGCAAAGTTCATGCCAGCTTTAAAAGCATTTGCTCCTGAATCTAAACCTTGTTCTAAAGTGATATGTTCGACATAATACAAGACAAGTGAACTGTTCTGATTCCATGTTGAACCTTTTCCGCTGATAAAATCCGAATATAATTCAATATAAAACCTGGCAGAGGCTTCTGCAATATTGTCAGGATACTGAGTAAGAATAGATGAAGTCGCTGTATTTAAGTCAATTTTACCCTCATATACCGCTTTTCCATTTTGATATAACGCTTCAATTAATTCTTTGGTCATTGTTCCCATAATAGCGCCTCCTGCTCTGATAATAACAACTGAATAAGCGTTAATGTTTTTTCTTATTTACTATGTTACTTGTCAAGGAGAAAATATGCAAGATCAAAAATAGTAAAAAAGTGCCAGAAACGGTATTTGATCTTTATACAGATGATTATCAGAAACGTGATATTGGACCTGATTCGCTCATCACGCATCAGGTTTTTTATATTACTGTTTTTTCAAACTATGGATTATAATAAAGGTGACAGCTGTTTTATTGGCGAATAAAAATGATGAAACAGTTTAGTGAGCAGAAATTTTGAAACGGGGGAATTACCATGAAAAAACTGCTGATACTTGCTGCCATGTTCTGGATGATCGCCATGCCCGCCCAGGCACGGATCATGGTGGAAACGGATAATTTTTCCGATACGATCAGTTACCGCACCTACAAAAATGTGGGCACCTACGGCATCCGGGAGTATTCTTTTATCAAACAGATCGACAGGGAGGAGAATGCGAAATACTTCCTCCGCCTGATCATCAACTTTACCAATCATTCCAGCGCTTCGTCCCGCTATCTGCTGGACAGGGAAGCGGATTTTACCGTGGACGGGAAAACCTATAAGGCGCAGAAGGCTGTGAACACGCAGCTGCCGCGCTCGTTCCAGCGGATCAATCTGTTTGATCTGTGCTATTATTCCATCCCGCAGGAATGCGCGGAAGCCATCGCGGCCGGAAAGTCGGTAAGCTTTACGGTTTACGTGCCCAACCGCAAACCGGACAAAATTTCCTTCAGCGAAGAGAAGCTGCCGGAAATAAAGAAGATCATCACGGACGGTCATTTCGCGAATTACCTGGAGGATATTAATAAGTAACCGGATTAAAAATATTTCGGCATACTGAACCATGACCGGAAAACTGAACGGTTTCTCAACAGATATTGCGCATTTTTCATGTTTTATTTATAACATATAATGTAAGGTGAAAATCCGTTGTAATATTTTGTTTCGAAAGGTGGGGAACGTATGACAGTCAACAAAAACGAGATCACAAAAGAAGTGCTGGAAAATGCACTGCGGTGCAAAACAGCGGAAGAGCTGATTGCGTTAGCCAAATCAGAAGGAATTGAAATTACGGAAGCCGAAGCGGAAGCTTACCTTGCTGAGTTATCGGAATGTGAAATGAAAGACGGACAGCTTAGACGTATTGCGGGCGGAACAGCTTTTACAATTAAGTGTCCGGCCTATGGATATTGAAGTGTCGTATAACTAATAATTCCTGTTCTCCCCAACAGCCGTAGATTTTTCTGCGGCTGTTTTGTTATAATTAAGTAAATCAATGTTAATTGTACTATTTGTAATTTAAAAGGATAATTGATATGACCAGGGTAACTCTCTGTCCTTTGAAATCGGACGACCGTGAACAGTTCATTCGTGATAACCAGGAAGCTTTTAACTATGGAGCCCTTGAAGAATTCGGCCTCCGGGACGATCATTTTGAAAAAGAGAATGAAATTATTTCCCGCGAGACGATAGAGAATTGTATCGTCAAAGGGGAAGCCTATCGTATTATGGCTGGCGATAAAAAAGCCGGCGGCGTTGTTATCAATGTTAATGGCGAACGGGGCAGCCTGGAATTGTTATTTGTTTCCCCGAAGGAACATAGCAAAGGTATAGGTTTCGCTGCATGGCGCGCTGTGGAAAAACTCCATCCGGAAGTTAAAGTCTGGGAAACGTTCACTCCGTATTTTGAAAAAAGGAATATCCATTTCTATGTCAACCGCTGCGGATTTCATATTGTAGAGTTCTTCAACAGGTATCATCCTGACCCGAAGGATCTTGACGCGGGCAATGAATTGGACGATCAGTTCCCGGACGGGATGTTCCGTTTTGAAAAAATAGTGAAGTAAATTGCTGTTTTGCTCAGCAACGATGAGTATGATATAATTAGAAAAATATTTCCGTCACTGTCAATTTTGCTGCTTTTGTGATATAATAAATTTAAATTTAAACATAAAAAATGCAAAAGGCGGAATAAAAATGAACAGAAATAAAATGAAAAAATTATTCACTTTCCTGTTACTGGCTGCGACGATGATGCTTTTTCCATCTGTTTCACAAGCTTTTGGTTCAGAAAATCCATCCGATAAAATTACGTCTTTTGAGATTGTCACGCTCCGCCTGAGCGGTATGCGGTTTACCACCGAGTATGAAATTGTGATGAAAAGCAAAAAGGCCGAAGTCACTGAATACGAGATAAGATATGAAAAAAATGGCGATAAACGAGTGCCTGAAAGCAAAACGGTGTGCAGCCCTGACAGGGTGCTGAAACTGCTGAACGACTGCGAGCTTCTGACCTGGGACGGCTTTGTCGGCAATCACCCGAAAGACGTCAGGGACGGAATCATGTTTTCCCTCAAAGCCACCGTCAACGGCAGCCGGAAAATTTACGCGCACGGATCGGAGAATTTCCCGGAACATTTCAGGGAATTCAGGGACGGGCTGGAAGCCATACTCAGTCAAAAATAACTATATGGATCCGGCAACCATACAAGGTTTATTTGAGCGGTGCAGCCTGTTTCTCAAAAGGAAAGCAGGCTGCGCTTTTTTTGGTGCGGGAGATACGGTTCTGCCACCTTTAACACCGCGGGTTTGCATCGAGATTCCGATTTGGCATCCCGATATTTCATCATTAGCCTAACAAAAAATCACAGCGCCTGCCAAAACGCAAGCGCTGCAACTTACCTTTTATTCTACCCAGTAATACGATACGGCGAAAATGGAGTATCGTATAGCCGACAAACCTCAATTTTGCACAGTAAATGATTCAACAGCCGTGGATCTTCAACATCTACGGCTGTTTTTTTAATACGTCAAATCCCAGTTTGGCTAAACAAAATGTTCTTCATTAAAACCAATATTCTTGACCTTTTACAAATCACTTATTATAATTATAAAAAAGATAATTCAGAAGTATTAGTCAATTTTGAGGAGTGTAAAATGAAAAAGTCCGTAATCATCGCTTTGGTATTATGTGTACTTGTGATTTTTACTGGTTGTGGAAATACATCTAAAAACGCAGAGAACGAAAAGAATGCAAAACCTACGACAACAGAACAGGTAAAACCAACCAACAACACAAAAGGACAAAAAGCACTGGGAGCTATTACACCTGAACAAGCATTGGAATATATGAAAAAGACAAAATACCTGGTGATTATTGATGTTGCGCCTACCAAAGCCTATGATAAAGGGCACTTTATCGGCGCTATCAACATCCCTGTCGAAGGCATCAGCATCGAAGAAGAAGAAAAACGTTATAAAGAACTCATTCCCACTGGAAAACCTGTACTGGTTCATTGTAGGAAATCAATTTACGCACCCGTCGCCTATAGACGCATTTTAGAGTTGCGTCCTGATATTCCTGAAATTTCCTATATTAATGGTGCTCCATTGTTGAATCAGTACAACGACTGGAAAGCTACACACAATAATTAAATCAAAACAATTAAAAATTCAGCTCCGACCACTGAATACATTTCAGCAGTACGGAGCTGTTTATTTTTATAATTCTCTTGTTACTTTTGCTTACGCTCTTGTTCTACCTCATCATAAAATTTTCTTGATTCCAAAACTACAGTAGGGACAGGTCGTTTCTGTCTGTGAGCAGCTGCTTCGAAAGCGTCTGCTTGTTCACGACTCAAATGGTAGTCATTAGAAGAATCAGCAATCATAAGATACAAACAATCAAGGTCAGCTTGGAGAGAATATAACCAATTGTTAATTAGTTCATAATCAATGACATCTAATTTCTCTGCTGGTCTTTCCACCAAACCCGAAAGTAAGGCAAGCTTAAGTTTTGCAGACTTTTGCAGTTCTATTGCTTTTACCAATTCCTTTGACGAGAACATAAAAAATACCTCCGAAAGATGACTGTAAAAAATGATTATATCAAAGGCACAATTTTATTTTATCGCAGTTCCAATAATAATACAATGTCAAACCCCAATTTTGCACAGTAAATGATTCACAGTCGTGGAAATTCCACGGCTGTTTTGTTTTAGTATGACAAATTCTGATTTTCTTCAACAGTCGTAGATTTTTCTGCGGCTGTTTTGTTATAATCAAGTAAATCAATGGTAATGGAGTGAATAGACAAATTCCTGTGTAGCGGAGGAATCGGAACATGAAGCATGAGTGCAGAATAACAGTGCTGGAAACAAAATGTTTTACAGAGTATCAGGAAAAATATCTTGCGGATCCGAAATCGGGCCCATGTCCTTTTTTTAAGAAGGGCGACACGTTTTTGCTGAAAAGGACGCCGCAGCAGGATGATTTCTACCATTTGATGAACGGCAGATTTTGCGGCGAGGCGTGGGACGCGGTAAGCCGGTATGTATATGCCGCGCTGCAGGGCGGGTCCATCATGAAGGGATGGACAAACGACGACCGCATGATGATCGCCTGCTGCAATGACGGAACGCGTCCTGTGATTTTCAAAATAGAAAGAATTGACATTCCGGAAAACGAGGAGGAAAAGGCCTGGCTGGCAAAACAGAATTTTAAGAATACGGCGGAAGACGCGTATACCGGATGATGGGAAGCGGGGTTTTTCTCAGTAAAGATTATATGGTATAATTATAAAAACAATTCCTGTAAGTATGAATTTTTCATAGGCTGTATTATATGTTTTTATAAGAGGCATTAAAAATTAATTTTTTTGAGGAGGGGAACATTATGCCTATCAACAAAAATGGACTCACAAAAGAACAGATTGAAAAAGCTATGCAGTGCAAGTCAGTGGAGGAACTGACAGCGCTGGCAAAAGCAGAAGGCTACGAGATTACAAAAGAAGAAGCGGAAGCGTACTTGGAAGAACTGACCGATGTTGAGCTGGACGGTAAAGAACTTAAAAATATGGCCGGCAGTGGATGCTACGCTGATTGTCAGTCAGTATGTGGCTGCGATTGGGAGTGTCCGCACGATGTTAGGGGCTCCCGTTGAATTGAAAGGCGAGCGGTTGAAGAAGATGGGGGATGGCATAGATTAAATTCCATAAGCGTCAATTTTGATGAATCTGTCTTAGGTTGTATTATATGCTTTTAGAAGAGGCATTAAAAACAACTCTTTTTGAGGAGGGGAACATCATGCCGATTAACAAAAACGAAATCACAAAAGAGCAAATCATGAAGGCCATGCAGTGCAAGACTGCCGATGAACTGATGGCGCTGGCAAAAGCCGAAGGCTACGTGATTACTAAAGAAGAGGCGGAAGCGTACGTGGCTGAACTGGCCGACGTGGAACTGGACGGTAAGGAACTGAAAAATGTAGCTGGCGGCGGGTGCTATACAAAGTGCGATGCGGAATGTCCTTATTATTGCCCACATGATATTTATCCCGGATGATAATTATAAGAGATGACAAACTATAATTGTAAGGCATGTAAATTCGTGTTTTCTTCAACAGCCGTAGATTTTTCTGCGGCTGTTTTGTTATAATCAAGTAAATCAATGTTAATGGAGTAAATAGACAAATTCCTGTGTAGCGGAGGAATCGGAAAATGAAACATGAGTGCAGAATAACAGTGTTGGAAACAAAATTTTAAGAATACGGCGGAAGACGCGTATACCGGATGATGGAAACCGTCATTTAACAGAGTGGCTAAAATTTCCGCCGCTAACCACCGGATATGAAAGTGGAAGAACTTGAAAAAGCAGACAAAAAGATATATAATGTAAATTCGCAGAAATGTGTTAAAACGATTTTAAAATAGTTAGGAGATTAAACTTTTAATTTTCCCTAAGAAAGGAGAGCCATGAACATTTACATCATCACCTGCAGTTTTAATGTATCGCAAACATTAATTGACTGCGCGTTCAAAAGCGAAGCGGATGCAAAAGCTTATGCCGATGCGTTGAACAACGATAAGGCCAAAGCAATTGCCCGTTGCAAGGAACTCATCGCCCGGTGCGATGGTGAGGAAATGGTAAAGTTTTTTGATGAAACATCCGGCGTTTCCTTTGCTGTTGTTCCGGTTGAAATTAAATGAGTTTAAACCCTGATGCGTTTGCGCATCAGGGTTAAAAATTAATTTTTTTGGGGAGGGGAACATCATGCCGGTCAACAAAAACGAACTCACAAAAGAACAGATTGAAAAAGCGATGCAGTGCAAGACTGCTGACGAGCTGATGGTATATGCCAGATCGGAAGGCGTTGACATTACTAAGGAAGAAGCCGAAGCGTACCTTGCCGAACTGTCGGAGTTTGAGCTGAAAGACGGAGAGGTCAGACGTGTTGCGGGCGGTTTTTGCGGAAATGATTTAGAATGTCCCAGTTTTTGCCCGGATTACTCCGCGCCGTATTGATTATAATTTAAGGGAGGGGAACATTATGCCAATCAACAAAAAGGAACTCACAAAAGAACAAATCATGAAGGCCATGCAGTGCAAAACTGCCGACGAACTGATAGCGCTGGCGAAGGCCGGGGGCTATGAGATAACCAAAGAGGAAGCGGAAGCGTACCTGGCGGAGCTGGCCGATGTGGAACTGGACGATAAGCAACTGAAGAAAGTAGCAGGCGGCGGGTGCTATCCGGACTGCCCCAAAGACTACTGCTTTGAAAATTAATAAGGGCTGAACGGAGGTTTTTACGATGGCAAAAATTGAAAAGAGCGAGCTGACGAGTGAAATGATCAAGGCGGCCATGCAGTGCAAAACTGCCGACGAACTGATAGCGCTGGCGAAGGCCGGGGGCTATGAGATAACCAAAGCCGAAGCCGAAGCGTACATGGCGGAACTGGCCGATTACGCGCTGGACGGGGAAAAGCTGCAGGCTATCGCCGGCGGCACCGGTCCTTATGATGCCCGGCGGCCGAAACGATAGAATAATCGAAAAATACCAATTTTGTACAGTAAATGATTTAACAGCCGTAGATTTTTCTGCGGCTGTTTTGTTACAATAGTAAGAAAACAATGGTTTCCGGATACAATTTATAATTCTTGATAGTAATGATTTGCGTGATGACGGGGGGACAGTATGAAAGTAAAGTATGTTTGCACGAAATGCGGAAAAGTGGAAGACGTAACGACGCGGGCGCCGAAATGCGAATGCGGCGGCCTGTGGAAGCTGCAGTATGAACTGCCAAAGTTTGACGAGGCGCTGATCGATAAGGACGAATGGAGCATCTTCCGTTACCGTGCCTTTATGCCCCTGGCGGACGAAACGTGGAAAACCGTCACCATGGGCGAAGGCATGACGCCCATCGTTCCCTTTGACGAAGACCTGATGCTGAAGATGGATTATTTCATGCCGACACTGTCTTTTAAAGACCGGGGCGCGGCGGTCCTGATTTCCCACTGCAAGTCCATCGGCGTGACGGATGTGGTGCAGGATTCCAGCGGCAACGCGGGCAACAGCGTGGCGGCCTACTGCGGGCGCGTGGGTATCCACTGCGAGATTTTTGTTCCGGAAGGGACGTCGCCGAAAAAAATCGACATGATTAAGGCCCACGGGGCCGTGGCCAATGTGGTGCCCGGTTCCCGCGACCACTGCGCGGATGTGTGCAGGGCGAAGGTAACGGAAGAAGGAAAGTATTACGCGAACCATGTGTACAACCCGTTCTTTTATGAAGGAACGAAAACCTACATTTATGAAATTTACGAGCAGCTGCACCGGATCCCCCGGAACATTTTCATTCCGTTGGGGAACGGGACCCTGTTCCTGGGCGGGGTCTTTGGCCTGGAGCACCTTGTGGCCAGCGGCGTGGTTCCCGAAATGCCTAATGTGATCGCCATCCAGAGCGAACACTGTGCGCCCTTTGCGGAAGCGAAACGGCAGGGGCTGAAAGTGCCGGCCGCGGTAACGCCGGAGCCGACGCTGGCGGAAGGCATTGCCATCGGCCAGCCCATGCGTGGTGAGGAAATTCTGGAAAAGATTTATAAATACGATATGGAAATCGTGGAGATTCCGGAAGAAACGATTCTGCCGGCCCGTGCCACGCTGGCGGCCAAAGGCATTTACTGCGAGCACACCACGGCGGGCAACTACGCGGCGTACCTGAAATACTGCCAGCTTCACGGCAGGACGCCGGACAGCCTGATTACCATGTGTGGCGCCGGACTCAAGTCAGATCACTGATACAAGTTCATATATTTACCACTGTAAACGATTCAACAGCCGTGGAAATTCAACTTCCGCGGCTGTTGTTTTATAATAATACATAATATAGAAAATCATCATGATTAATAAAAAAGTTTCTGTTTTAAAGACAAATTTTATATTTGCTTATGGTATTATTATAAAAAAGAACGGTCTCTGCTGTTTTAGTTAGATTGCAAGGGGGGAATTGTTATGCCAATCAACAAAAAAGAACTCACAAAAGAGCAAATTGTGAAAGCCGTGCAGTGCAAGACTGCCGGTGAGCTGATGGAGCTTGCTAAGGCGGAAGGCTATGACATCACAAAAGAGGAAGCGGAAGCCTATTTTGCGGAAATTTCCGATATGGAGCTTGACAGCGAGAAGCTGAAAAAAATAGCGGGCGGCATTGAAACCTGCTGGGCGGTTGACGGCTGCTCCTGGCATATGTAAAGTGCGGCGCGCCGGAACCGTCAGTCCGGCCTGTGCTGTAACACGAAAGAGAATATAACAGGTTTCTGATTTCCCGGCGGCCGTGGAATTTATTTTCCGCGGCTGTTTTGTTATAATTTACATAAAGTAAGTTGGTTTTAAGTCGGTGTTTAACGAAACGGCTGCAGAGGATCATGAACGTTTTGAATGGGGGGCAGGCCATGTTAAAATCCGAAAAGCGTGAATCACAAAAGTTCAAAAAGCGTTACGGGCCCCGGCGTCATAAACTGCTGGGGATCAACAAGTGGACGCGGAAGCAAAAAGAGTTACAGGAAAGAAAGTCAACGGAGAAGGAGGGGGCGGAATGAACAACCGGCAGATTACGGCGGTATATGAGGATCTGAAAAAGCTCGCCGGAAATGAGATTCGGACCGCAGGCGGGAACGACCTGGTGACGGCCTGGCGTTTGTTTGAAAAAATGGACGCGCTGATTAACCTCCAGTATTGCGCCGCGAATTTCCGTATCCTTCTCGAAAGTACGGAAGACGAAGAGAGCAGGGAACTTGTGCAGAAGCACCTGCATATCTTTATGACGACGGTCTATATGGATTATCTGGAGGAAGTAATCGGGACGGCCGGCAGCGAAAAGGCCGGCAGCGCCGGGGTGGCGTACCTGCAGGAGGAAATCTGCGACAACCTGGCCCCGGTACTGGATTTCTTCCGGAGAGAGTTTGGGGAATAATGCAATACCATTAACAGGGATATATCAGTTGAGGAAGAGCTTAACCCGCCGCCGGAAAAAATCAGCGGCATAATGCGTGAAAAGTATGTATATGTAATGGAACATAAAAGCTATTATCCCAAGTGCATTCTGCGGTCCGTAACGGACGTCGATGCGTTTCAGAGCGGACGCTTTGCGAAGCAAAACGGACGCCCTAAAACACATAAAATTCCCTCTTACTCTTGTGGTTTAATTACCACCGTGTAATGCTTTGTGGCACGTTTCATTATCGAATTGGCGGAAACCTCGTCATTCAAAATCATGGATGCCCAACTGTTAGGTTCCCGTTGGGAACATATAATCGTGGATTTGGATAATTCGCTGCGCTTTTCCATAACCTCAAACAGCACTTTTACTTCTCGCTCATCGGTTAAGGTGTGCAAAAGAAAATCATCCAGTATCAACAGATCCAATTTCATATGGAAACGGATTTTTTTCTGGTACTTGAGATAGTCCGTCTGTTTTAAGGCTACCATCGTTTCCAGGAATTCTTCGCAGTGGTAATAGGCCGTGCGAAATTTCATACAGGCCTGTATTCCGAGCGCTTTAGCCAGGTAGGACTTTCCACTGTCAGAAGGCCCCAGAATGCAGATATTCAAACCATCTTTTACGAAATCCAACGAAGACAACGTTGCTGTTATCTCTGTCGGAAGATACACTCGTTCAGCGGAATCTTTACAATTATCAATGGTCTGCGGACATCCGGAAAGATGTGCCCGGCTGAGCCGGTTACGAAACGCGTTGGATATCTTTTCCTGGTATTCCGGTCCAACCAATTCTTCCAGCATTTCTACCCGGTCTATCGTATCAAAAACTTTGTTTCCATAAAGTTTCTCTAAGGCGGATGCCATCAGGGGAAGTTTCAGTTCATGAAGCTGTTCTACCAATCCCTCAATCCGGTTATTCCTTTTCATTGTTGCCAGCCTCCTTTCCGGCGAGCATACTGCTCTTCGAAAGAAGGCGCTCAATGTCACCGGCATGCGGATTCATTATAAACGCACCTTTGTTGCGTTCCTCATTTACTTTTGTATTAAAACCGGCTGTTCCGATTTCATCGGCTACGGCCGCAATTGAGTTCTTAATAAACGAATACGAGATATGGTTGGTTTCAACAGCGGTTTTGCAACAGTCCTCCAGCGCCAGTTTGCTGTACTTTTTTGTAAAGTTCAGGATACCCATGCATAAACGGTAGGTTTGTACTTCATGTTCCCTGCTTTTCAGAACACGCTCAATTACTTTTACCGTATAAGGGCCTACCGTCATGGCCTTTCTGGTAAAGTACGGCGCATTCCATTCCGACATCTGTTTATAGGAAGCCGGAAGATGGGTTGGATCGGTCAGCCATTCCCCTTTGCGGGAAGCCCGCTTCCAACAGACAATCTTTTCGCCTTTCATGGAATAGATGGTTACCGTATCCGATGTGGCAGCAATCATAACGTTCTTATGCAGAAATGCTTTGTCCACACTGTAATATGCATTGTCAAAGCGCACGTGGAAATCGGCAGATACCTTTGCCATTTTCCGTTCCATATATTCGTAAGATACAGAAGGAAGCGGCATTAATTCCAGCTTCTCTTCTTTCCATAAATCATACCGGCTATAGCCTTTCTTCTTGAAATTACTGTGGTTCAGTTCATCTAATTTTTTCCAAAGATCCTTGTTGAACTGTTCCATGCTAAAATAACGGTTCTCTTCCAAATCATGGAAGAATCCTTTTTCAAGGATGCCGACCGCGTTCTCCACGCTGCTCTTATATTTTGGCTTTCTTACTTTTGCGGGAAAGATCACCGTGTGGTTGTGCTCAGCCCATTCCGCATAATCCTTGTTCAAATCCGGATCTATCCAGTCACGGTTTGCAATTACAGCCTGCTTGCAGTTATCGCAGACCACAATGGGAGGAACCCCGCCAAAATATTCTAACGCATGGTTGTTGGCCATAATCCATTGGGGTTCACGGGTAGACGTCATTCCCTCTGCATAGATATACTGGGAATAAGGAAGGATGGCCACAAACACTACAATCGTAGTTGTTTCGCCGGTCACTTTGTCAATCAGTTGGAACGTCTTTCCGGCAAAATCTACTTCCATCTTCTGTCCGATTACTGCCTGTATATGGATTGTCTCGTAATTCTCTTCACACCATCGGGCATAATTTTCACAGAATTGCCGGTACTGGTAGGGCTTTGCTTCCCTGGCGATACAATCTTTCCGGTAACGGTTCCACAGATACACGAGCGTCATGTTCTTTCGTTCTGTTATCTGTTGGAACACCCACTCATAGTTTGGCTGTTCATAACCAGCGCTGCGTCCGTTACTGCCGGGTGCATGTCCATATACGAGCTCGGCAATGGCATAGTTGGTTATGCCTTCCGGCAAAGGATACGAAAGTTTTTCGCATCTTTCAAAAGCGCGGATAAAATCATTTACCCCGGATTTGCTGGCGTGAAACTCTTCCGCCAGCTGCTTGAAGCTAAGACCCAGCGCATAGCGCTTAATAATGATGTTTTTGTAGTCTAACATGTTTCCTCCCATAATAATTTATTTCCATCTTTCGATGGCTGTAATTATTATAGGAAATAAGAAACAGTTTTTATATTAAATCAGTCCGCTCGCTCCGCATCGCGTCCGTTTTGCTCCGCAAAACCGTCCGACGGAGTCCGCAGATTGCATATGCGCAAACATTTTGATTATTGCAGCTATACTAAATTTCCCCGTGGTACATAAAACGGGGGCAGGTCACGGGGACTCTGCGAGACGCAGAGTCCTTTTGTTTTGCCTCATTTACTCAGTCTTCCCGATCCCCAGCAGCCGTTCCATCTTCTCCTTCCGTTCCCGGGTGATCCGCTGGTAGCGGCCGGTG
>JAEEGI010011883.1_pt1 | contig 18699 bp, 11 predicted proteins | sample 8958751 | NCBI WGS metagenome assembly JAEEGI01 (sample SAMN16246545, study PRJNA631951) | gut metagenome | biome: gut microbiome; feature: rumen; material: KS-attached | host: Bos | place: Iran: Karaj | collected 2018-10 | reverse complement strand
GGAGGAAACCGTAGCCGTCGGGCATGATTTCCAGGACGCCCGTGGCTTCCACGATGCCCTCGAATTCGATGCGCGGCTGTTTCGGCTGCTGCGGCTGCTGTTGCGGCTGCGGCTGTTTGGGCTGCTGCTGTTGTTGCGGCTGCTTGGGCTGCTGCGCTTTCTGCTGCTGGGGCTGCTGAGCAGGCTGCTGCGGCTGGGCCTGTTCCGGGGCCGGCAGGGGCTGCGGAGCGGGCTCTTCGGCCTTCGGCTGCGCGGCGGGCTTCTGCGCCTCTTTTACACGGGGACGCTTGCGCTCTTTCTGGGCCGGTTTCTCGGCCGGCTTCTCAGCGGGCTTTTCGGCCGCCTTGGGGGCTTCGGGTTTTTCGGCCGGAGCGTCAGTGGGCTTCGGTGCGGTTTCGGGCTGTGCGGGAGTGCCTTCTGCGGGGGCTGCGTTCTTTTTGGGACGGCCGCGTTTCTTTTTCTCGGCCGGTTTCTCGGCCGGTTTTTCGGCCGGCGCGGCGGCATCGGCCGCAGGAGCCTGCGCCTCAGCCGCGGGCGCGGGTTCCGCCGTATTGGTATTCTTGTCGGATTTCTTCTTCTGGTTCTTGCGGGTCCGTTTCTTGGGATCTTCGTTGCTCACGATGGCCTGCTGGTCGAGGATGGCGTAGATCAGGTCTTCCTTGGAGAGCGATTCGGGTTTATGGACCTTCAGTTCTTTTGCGATAGCCACAAGATCGTCTTGACTCTTGTTGCTCAATTCAATTATGTCTAACATCTGTAAGGATTGGGAAACCGGGACCGCAAAGAAAGCCGTCGGCACCGGTTTTTGATTTGATTCGCAAATATACGAAAAAATTATTGTTTATCCCAATAACTGGCTGATTTCTTGAATTGCAGCAGGTCGCTCAGGGCGGACGCCTTGGCTGCGATCCGGAAACTCCAGCTTTCCCACTGGCCCGTAGGGACCCACGACACGGTGATGGCGAAGCAGTGCAGGTCGTAGGTGGCGCTGATCTGGGTGGTGCTCAGCTGCATCTTGGTCAGGTCGAAGCCGGTGTTGACGTTGAAGTTCATGGCTTTGGTCAGGCGCAGCTGCCCCGCGATGCTGATGGTCTGGATGTGGTTGTGCTTGGTCTGCAGCTGCTGGTTGGCGACCTGGTAGGAACGCGAGTAGGAATAGTTGTAGTTGAAACTCAGCGACCAGGGGATTTCGGGATTGAGATAGTACACCCAGCCGCCGGGAATGTATTCGCCGGTAATCGGGTGGTAATAGATGCGGGCGTAATCGGAGCCGCTGCTTCCTTGTCCGCCGCCCTGGCCTTGGCCGTGACCGTCGTTGCCCTTGGGCTTGCCTTCGCCGTTGATGGAGTAGGAGAGCGAGGCGCTGGCGTTGGTCAGGCGGGCCAGATGGCCGGTCTTCAGCACGTTGAGCTTGTTGATGCGCTGGCCGGTTTCATTGATGGCATAGGGGTCGAGCGAGCAGTTGCCGTTGATGCCCAGTTTGCCGAAGATGGTGGTGCTGGCGGTGACGTTGATGTTGGAAAGCCGCATCGAGTCTGCCAGGAAGTTATAGGAGCCCGTCAGGTTCAATTGGTCGAGCAGCTTGACCTTCTTGTATTTGTCTTTCGGATTGGTTGGCTCCGGGGCATTGGGGTCCTGGGTCTTCAGCACCTTGGCCTCCAGGTTGTTGGCTACGGAGAAAGACAGCGATGCGTTGCGTCCGCCGGAGGGCGGTGAATAAAGCTGTCCCGCATATTTGTTGTATTCCACCGTCTTCTCGACGCCGTTCTTGTCGGTGTAGGTGTAGGATGTCATGCCATTGGCGCGCGTAGCCAGGTTCGGGCTCAGCGAAAAGCTCATCGACGGCGTGATCATATGCCGGATCGCCTGCAGTTTGCTGCGCTTGCCGAAGGTGAACATACCGTAGAGGCGGGTGTTCATCGAGAGGCCGCCCGAATAGGTCTGGCTCACGCCGAACGTGCTGAACTGGTCGGTGAAGTGTGTCTCCAACTGATTGGTTTCCGTGTTGTACACACGGTACTGTTCGCGGAAATACCAGTTCATGCCGTAGCTTACGCTGGGCGTAAACTGGAAGTATTTGAGCAGCGTAAAGCCCGGCAGGCCGATGGAGAAGGTGTGGTTGACGCCGTTCTGCATCTTGTTGAGCATGCTCTTGTCGAAGGCGAATTCGCTCGCCTTGAAGGCCACCTTGTTCTGCATCGTGGCGCCGTACTGGAAAGATATCTGCTCGTAGAAACGCTCCTTGCCCACGCGGTTCTTCCGTTTGAAGGGATAGAAGCGATTGACGTTGAATGTGACGTTGGGCAGGGTAAAAGTATACGAACTGTCGCGCGAGTTCTGGCTGTGCAGCAGGTTGAGCGAGAGGGAGACGCCGCTCCAGGTCTTGGAGTAGGAGATCGACGACGACGCCTGGTTCTGCAGCGCTTCGTTCACGCTGGCGGAATTGTAGCGGTTGTTCGACGGGCTGGAGAAGTTGACCGACGCACGGAACGTGGTACCGGGCCGGGCCTTGGCATCCTGGGAATGGTTCCAGGTCACGCCGAAGTTCTTCGACTGGTTGAAGGAGGGAGTGCCTCTCTCGCCCGTGATGTCGTTGGAGTAGTTCAGCGAGAGGGAGCCGTCGAAGGAATATCTTTTCTTATAACGCGAGGTCAGGCGCGCCGCCCACGAACCGTAGGTGTAGATGTCGCCGGTCAGGGCGATGTCGAGGTAGTCGCCGATGACGAACGAATAACCGAAATCGCGCAGGTAGATGCCGCGGGCGTTTTCCTCGCCGTAGGTCGGGATCAGGATGCCGCTGGCGCGGTCGGGCTTTTCAGGAACGAAGCCGAAGGGGATGATCAGCGGCAGGGGAACGTCTTCGACCACGGCGTAGGCCGGGCCGAACATCGTTTTCTGCTTGGGACCGGTCATGATCTTGGCGGTGGTCATCTTCAGGTAATAATGCGGATGCTCCGCATCGCAGACCGTGTACTGGCCGCCCGAAATGTTGATGGACTGGTCGGGCATCATCTTGAGCTTGTCGCCGATGAGCTTGCCTTCCTCCTGCTGCGTGGCCATGTTCTTGATCATGGACTTGCGCGTATTGAAGTTGTAGTAGACCTCGTCCATTTCGTAGGTCTTGCCGCCGGTGGTCATCTGCGGCCGGCCGCTGAGGGTACCGGTGATCGTGTCTTTGACGCCGCGGGCGTAGACTATGTTCAGTTTGGTGTTGTAGGCCATATAATCGGCCTTCAGCTGCATATCCTGGTAACTGGCGGTGACGTCGCCGAAGTAGTAGATGATGTTCTGCTCGAGGTCCTCCATCACCGAGTCGCGGGCCGACGAGAAGGCCGGCCGGTCGATCATGCCCTTGGGCTGGACGAACAGGGTGTCCTCCGTCCGGTCGAGGCTGTCGCGGACGGCCCCCAGGCTGTCGCGGACGAGCGGCAGGCTGTCCGGCGGCGCCACCGCGCGCAGGCTGTCACGGACGACGGACAGACTGTCGGGTTCCTGCGCCCGGAGAAGATTCCCCGCAGCCAGCAGGAGCACGAAGGCCATCAGGACCCGGAAAAGGGGAGTGGACGATATTCTTATGTTTTGCAAAACAAATTTCGTATATTTGCTCTCGCGGATCAAAAAGACAAAATTAATAATTTTTCAGCAACTAACATGCCATCGCGCGCAAATATCGGGTTCAGACGTCTCCTCACGCTGCTTTTAGCCGTGCTGCTGCCGGCCCTCGCAGCCGCCGCAGTTCCGGGCCCCGATGGCGGCGTCCGCCTGCGTACGGTCGTCATCGACGCCGGCCACGGCGGGCACGACCCGGGCGCGATTTCCAAGAGCAGCAAGCTGAGCGAAAAGCAGATCAACCTCGACATCGCCCTCAAGCTCGGCGCCCGTATCGAGAAGGAGTATCCCGACGTGAAGGTCATCTATACCCGGAAGACCGACCGCTTCGTGGAACTGGCCGAGCGCGGCAGCATCGCCAACCGCAACCGCGCCGACCTCTTCATCTCCATCCACGTGAATTCCGCCAAAAGCACCGCCGCCTCCGGCACGGAAACCTTCGTGATGGGTACCGACAAGAGCGCCTCCAATATGGAGGTCTGCAAGCGCGAGAACTCCGTGATTCTGCTGGAAGACGACTATACCACCACCTACGAGGGCTTCGACCCCAACAATCCGGAGTCCTATATTATTTTCAACCTGATGCAGAACGCCCATTTCGAGCAGAGCATCTCGTTCGCCGCCCTCGTGCAGAACCAGTTTACCCGCAACGGCCCCATCAAGAAAAGCCGCGGCATCCGCCAGGCCCCGCTGATGGTCCTCTGGCGGACCACGATGCCCTCCGTCCTGATCGAGGTGGGCTTCCTCTCCAATTCGTCCGACCGTTCCATCCTGGTGAACGAAACCAACCGGCAGAAAATCGCCAACGACATCTTCCGGGCCTTCTCCACCTATAAGAAACAATACGACGGCGACGACGATGTCGCCACTGGCAAACCGGCACCCGCTCCGGCGCCTGCCCCCGCACCCGCGCCGGCTCCTGCCAAGGATACCGTAAAACAAGCCGCTCCGGCCGGTCCGCACTTCGAAATCCAGATTCTGGCCGCCTCGAAAAAGTTGCAAAACGGCTCTTCCGAGCTCAAGGGCGTCACCGATTTCACCTGCCGGTTTATGAACGGTTTGTACAAGTATTCTGTTGGTAACTTTTCCACAAAAGAGGAAGCGGCCGCCCAGTTGCCCGCATTGAAAAAGAAATTTCCCGGCGCCTTCATCATCGCGGTCGACTGATCGCCGCGGCCTTTCAACTTGTCTGCTCTGATAAGTAGATTATTTTCAGGTAAATAAACGTTTATTGCGTTTGTAATCAACTGATTATCAGCGACAAACAAAAGCGAGAAAATTTTTTATCTTGAAAATAAGCGAGTTGCGAAAATTTCGAAAAAAACAATAAAAAAAAGTTTTTTTTATCCCCGATTTTTCCCCAATTTTGTTGTCGGAACCTGAGACCTGAACATGACCCCCGACGTAAAAAACGAAGTTTGGACCCGCTGTCTTGAAATCCTCCGAGACAACCTCAATGAGGATACTTTCAAGACCTGGTTCGGCCCCATCAAGCCGATTTCGCTCGAAGACCAGCGGTTGACGATCGAAGTCCCTTCCGATTTCTGGCGGGAGTACATCGAGGAGCATTTCATCGACCTGCTGAGCAAAGTGCTCCGCCGGGAAATCGGCCCCTCCGCCTCGCTGGTCTACAAGGTCCGCATTCTCGAAGACGTCGTCATCGAGCAGCGCCCCAAGGGCGGCCGGGTCCGCAACGCGGATCTTCCCATCCCCGAACTGGGCGACCACTACACCGGCAGCGCCTGGGCCATCCCGGGTCTCCGCAAGCTCAACATCGAGCCCTGCCTCAATCCGATCTACAATTTCGAGAATTTCATCGAAGGTACGTGCAACCGCCTCGGCCGCTCCGCCGGCCTGAGCATCGCCGCCAACCCCGGCCGCAGCACGTTCAACCCCCTGTTCATCTACGGCGGCCCCGGCCTCGGCAAGACGCACCTCGCCCAGGCCATCGGCATCGCCGTCAAGGAGCGCTTCCCCGAGAAAGTGGTCCTCTATGTGAACGCCAACACCTTCCAGAACCAGTACATGAACGCCGCCTGCTCCGCCAAGAGCGCGAACAACGGCAACAAAGTGGCCGACTTCCTGCGTTTCTACCAGCTCATCGACGTGCTGATCATCGACGACGTCCAGGAATTCGCCGAGAAGAAGGGCACCCAGGGTGCATTCTTCCATATCTTCAACTATCTCCACCAGAGCGGCAAGCAGCTGATCCTCACGTCCGACAAGCCGCCGGTGGACCTGCAGGGGCTCGACCAGCGCCTGCTCTCCCGCTTCAAGTGGGGCCTCTCGGCCGAACTCCTCCCGCCGTCCTACGAAACGCGCCTGGCCATCCTCAAGTCCAAGTGCGCCCGCGAAGGCGTCGAAATCGCCGAAGACATCCTGGCCTTCGTGGCCGAAAGCGTCAAGACGAACATCCGCGAGCTGGAGGGCATCCTCTTCTCCCTGATTGCCAACGCCACGTTCAACCGCCAGGAAATCACCCTCGACCTCGCCCGCAAACTGGTCGACAAGATCGTCACCGATCCCAAGAGCGAGATCACGGTCCCCAAGATCCAGGAAGCCGTCTGCGCCTATTTCGGCATCACCGACGAGATGTTCCTCTCGAAGACCCGCAAGCGCGAAATCGTGCAGGCCCGTCAGATTGCGATGTACCTGAGCCGCAATCTCACCAAAACCTCCCTTTCCTCCATCGGCGCCCAGCTGGGCGGTAAAGATCACGCCACGGTGCTGCACGCCTGCAACACAGTCGGAGATCTGATGGACACCGACCGCAGTTTCCGCGGTTATGTCCACGACATCGAACGGTCGCTCAACGTGTAGCGGCAGGGCCGCCGGGGAGATGAACAGCCAAATCCACAGCGACCTATGAATACCACAGAATCCGTATTGAACTTTTTCCGGGAAATTACCCGCATCCCCCGTGAGTCCGGTCACGAGGAGCAGATCGTTGCCTATCTCCAGCGTTTCGCCGCCAGCCGCGGTCTGAAATGCAAGACCGACAAGGTCGGCAACGTGATGATCGCCAAACCGGCTTCCAAGGGATATGAAGACCGTCCGGCCGTCGTCCTGCAGGGTCACACCGACATGGTCTGCGAAAAGAAAAGTACTTCAAGCTTCAATTTTGCCACCGATCCCATCCAATATGTCATCGAAGACGGCTGGATGATCGCCCACGATACGACCCTCGGTGCCGACAACGGCATCGGCGTGGCCACGGCGATGGCCATCCTCGACGACGATTCGATTCCGCATCCCCGCCTCGAATGCCTCTTCACGGTATCGGAAGAGACCGGCCTCGACGGCGCGCGCGCCGTCAAGAAAGGCTTCATCACCGGCAAGACGCTCATCAACCTCGACGACGAGGACGAGGGCTACTTCTGCGTCGGCTGCGCCGGCGGCATGGATACGGTGGGCACGTTTACCTATCGTGAGCGCAAACTGCTGCCCGGTGCCGTGGTTACCCGCTTCACCGTCGGCGGCGGTCAGGGCGGCCACAGCGGCGACGATATCGACAAGGGACGCTTCAACGGCGTCCAGCAGATCGCCCGTTTCCTGAAGGAGATCCTCCCGTATCACGTGGACCTCTGCTGGATCGGTGCGGGCAACAAGCGCAACGCCATCGCCCGCGGCGGCGAGGCCGTCGTCGCCATCCCGGCCCGCAGCGAATCGAAGGTCGTCGACCGGTTCAACGATTTCGCGGCGCGCCTCAAGGCCGAATATGCCGTGACCGATCCGGGCCTCTACTTCCACGCCGAACCCGTCACCTGGACGGAAGGCGCCATCGACCGCCGCACGGCCGGCAATCTGATCGACGCCCTGATTTCCATTCCCCACGGCGTGGCGGCGATGAGCGCCGACATCCCCGGCCTGATCGAGACCTCCACGAACCTGGCCTCCGTCAAGATGGAGCCCGGCCGCAAGATCCGCGTCGGCACGATGCAGCGCAGCTCCGTCAACAGCCAGCGCATCTTCCTGTCGCAGCGTGTTGCAGCCGTGCTTGAGCTTGCTGGCGCAAAAGTCGAACATTCAGACGGTTATCCCGGCTGGAAGCCCAATATGAATTCCCACGTCAAAGACGTGTGCGTCGCCTCCTACAAACGGCTGTTCGGCCACGAACCCGTGGTGCGCGCCATCCACGCCGGCCTCGAGTGCGGCCTCTTTACCGAGAAGTTCCCCGATATGGACATGATCGCCTTCGGTCCGACGCTCCGCGGCGTCCACGCCCCCGGCGAGCGCCTCGACCTGGCTTCGCTCGACCGCTTCTATGCCGTGCTGCTCGATGTCCTCAAAAACCTGTAGACCTATGGCAAGACTGATCGCTCCCTCGATGCTTTCCGCCGATTTCGGCAATCTGCATCGCGACTGCCGGCTTGTGAACAAGAGCGCGGCGGGCTGGTTCCATCTCGATGTGATGGACGGTTTGTTCGTTCCCAACATCTCCTTCGGATTCCCGGTCTGCAAGGCCATCGCCGAAGTGGCGGAAAAGCCCCTCGACGCCCACCTGATGATTGTGGAACCCTGGCGCTACATCGAGCGTTTCGCCCAACTTGGTGTCAAGTATCTCAGTGTTCATTATGAGGCCTGTAACGACCGTCACCTGAAGGATTGCATCAAGCAGATTCACGAACTGGGCATGTATGCGGGCGTAGCCATCAATCCCGAGACGCCGGCCGAGGTGCTGATCCCCTGGCTCCGCCAGATCGACTATGTGGTGGTGATGGGCGTCCATCCCGGTTACAGCGGGCAGAAATACATTCCCGAGACCACCGAGAAAGTGGCCGTCCTGGCCGAGATGATCGCCGGCGCCGAAGCCGACTGCTTCATCGAAGTCGACGGCGGCGTGGGCCTGTCGAACATCGCCGAACTCGAAAAACTCGGTGCCGGCGTGTTCGTCGCCGGTTCGGCAGCCTTCTCCTCAGGCGACCCCAAGGCCGCCATCCGAGCCTTGCGCGATGCTGAATAGCCCGGTGTCCCCGGCCGGCCGTTCAGCCCCGCTATTGCGCTACCCCGGGCACAAAAACCCTTAAATCTGTGCCCCAACTGCCTTTATCAGCCGGTTGGGGCACGTTTTTGCCCCAATCCGTGCCCCGATTCACTGCGAAACCTTGCCGCACCGTGCTGGGGCTGCTCCTCATAGTTCGCGTCAGGGGCGTTCTGCGCTCCAGTCCCTTGACGGCGAACTTCTCCCTTTTAGCCTCGCTAAAGCGAGTCTAACGGTCGGCGAACAAAACGCCGTCACGAGACGGGACTTCCGCTTGAACGCCTAAATCCTTCCGCTCACAAATCGTCGCAACCCCAGCACGGTGCGGCAATACTCTTTAATACTCGAAGGCACGTTTGAGGTCTTCGGGTAGCCTTGTGTACCTTCGGGCAATGTCGTTGCCGAGATCGGTGCACCGCGAATAATACTACTTCTTGTAGCGAGTTATCGCTGATTTGAGCCAACTCTTCAGTTCCTCACGCAACGAAGCAGGTTCCAGGACTTCCAGTCCGTCGCCAGCAGCGCCGAGGGCGCCGATGAAATCGAAGGTGGGACGGATATCCAAGGTGAAGTCGGTGTAATCGTCGGTGGTTTCCACCTCCTTTTGGGAATGATGGAACGGTAGCGTGCGCAGGTAATCCGGTGTATTGCCGTATGCCCGGATGCGAATGTGCTGCAGAGGCACAGTATCGTCGGTCAGAATACCGTAGAATTCATCGAAGAACCCTGCGGGAGAGAAATCCCCGGGCAACTTGAACTTCTCGTCCAGGATACGCACTGAGCGCATTCTGTCCAAGGCGTAGGTAATCATATAGTGACCATTCGATGCCAGGAGATACCAACGCTGGTGCCAGAACTTCAGCGCATACGGAGCAACATAGATGTTGTAGCCACTATGTCCAAAACGAGCATATCCGACCTCCACCTTGTTGCCCGACTTGATGGCCCGTATGAGCGTCAGCAGATGCTCTTCACCTGCCGGCACATTCTCCAGTAGGATGCGGTCGTGGATCGACTGACTGTCGGCCAGGACAGAACCCACCGTGAGGGAATTCAGCATCCAGCGCTCCAGGGAATCATCCTCCAACACCTCCGGGTTCTCGATGTAGTACCGGTAGCCATCCTGCGCATCACAATCGATGATCACACCGAACATATCGAGCACCGCATCCCGGTGCCGGTTGAATGTGGACCGGGAAAGCGGATTACCGTCGGCCACCTCGTCTTCCTGCCACTTTTCGTTGATTTCCTCAAGCGTCATCCGCCCAAACCGGCGAAGCGTATTTACCAGCCAGACGTATTGGGAGAAGATTAGGGAGGGTTTCATGCGACAATCTTCTACCAGGTTATTGTCTTAAGGACATCCTTAAGGAGTTCTGCCCTTGCTGAAATAAATGACTCGAAGTCATCCATTGAATAGGAATCCATAATTGGAATGAGGTGACGCTTCTTGAAATTATCGTCTCGAGAAGAAACCCACTCTTCAAATGGTTTAGCTCTCTTGTTATTATTCTCTTCACCGTCAAGTAGCTCCAGATTACATATAGAATCACGGAGGTTTAAATAACGTTCTATCTTGGAATCATCATACCCAAGCTTCTTGAGTTCCCTCCGTTGAATCCGGCTATACGGGAAAATGTGATCTTCCTGGAAATGACGATCCTTCCAGTCTCGTCCAGGGTAAAAAATCGACAGAATCAGGAAGCTATAGCGTGTGCCGTACTTGTAGGACAAGAAGTCTTCGATTTCTTTATCTGTAAAGTCAGGACGGATGTCGCATTCAGTAATGATTTCCATATATGGAAACGCATCTCCCCGATTGCCAATAATTTGGCGTATTTTTTTAAGAGTATTATCAGTAGAAGCTCCCAATAAGTTCCTGAGAATGACGAGAATTAGCCACTTTTGGATATTGTTTTGATCGACAACGTCCTCCCATTTAGTAGAGCGAAGGTATTTCTTGTCACCCTTGTTGCGCAGATACTGTGCGATCGGAAGGAGGGCCAATTTAGTCACAAGATTTTTATCGCTGAAACCGAAATCGCTGGCCAAAGTCACAGCATCGGATATTGCATTTTTGGTATCATCCCAATGGTCTTCAATCTTTTCAAGATTCTCCCTCGTAAATGAACTGAGTTTGTATTGAATTTCCAAATCTTCCGTCAGGTACATAGCGCCTTTCATCACGAAGTCCTTTCCAAAAGAATAGCCAGGCCCAATAGCATTAATCTCATCAGTAAAAGTATTGATTTCCTCTCGTGCATTACGATTTCGCCATTTCGCAGTAGCTGTTGAAAGCAGGATATCACTATATTCCAATTTTTGGCCACCCGTGTTTGTGCGTATGAATATCTCCATCACTTTGTCATAGTCATTAGACTTCTCCTCATAGTAGTTGATCGATTTCTTAACCTTGATGCATGAATGAAGCCTGCTTATCATTCGGAGAGCGGCTTTTTTCTGCTCGTCCGTATAGACCGAAAGGCGTGTTTCTAGAGCGTCTTTAGCATCCTCCGGATCGTCATAATTAAGAATATCGCCAACTCGATACCAGAATTGAGGCTCTCCCAATTTTGGGTTAACAGAATCGTCTTCACGGAATCGGAATTGATAGGTTAGCTCTTCTGGATTATCGTTGACTATAGTATGCAAAAGATTTAGATATAGTCTGGTTTTACGAGTCTTACGATAGAAGTATGTATATGTCCCCCTTAAAGCGATATTGAAGGAGGTGATGCGCTGCTGGCCGTCAAGTACAAGATAAATATCATTGTTGACACCATCCAGATTAGCAAAGCAATTGTGTGGATTCTTTTGGTCGAAATCACGGATGAACTCATACGAAATCCACTTCTTTTTATCCTCCTCGCGAATCTTCCAAAACAAAAAAGTGCTAATGGGATAATCACACATCAGGGAATCAAACAGCTTTTCAATCTGATAAGGCGACCAAACATATTCTCGCTGGATAGCAGGAAGAAAAGTGGTCCGATTAACCATTTCAGAAATAACGTCACTGATTGTTGCGCTTAAAAACTCAGCCATACTATTATGAATTAGACGGTTATCGAAAACTAGTTAACTATGAATGCTGGGGAATAATTATGATATGACTTCATCAAGAAAGCCAGAATATAGCTATCCTTTCTTTTTTATAGCACTTTTAACGCTGAATTTGAGTTCATCACTGCCCCCAGTGAAATGTAATACAACTCGGAAAGAGGTCTCTTCAATAAATCTTTGGGCATCTTCGGGCCTTAACTCGAAATCTAAACGACAAAGGTCAATTTTTTCTTCAGGAAAAATTGGGGCACGGCCTACTCCGCTGACAACAACAAGGCCGTCCTCAATCGCATAATTGATTGACTCTTTGATTGCATCCCATTTCAAATTAATACTACCGAGAATTTCTTTCGGGACTTCAATAAACGTATTGACCTTGAAGAATCGCTCAACCTGATTACCAACATTCTTAATACCGACGCCATAAGAAAAAGATAGCATTTCGTTGTCCAAAGACTCTTCTCTAAAGACGAGGTAATAAGTGGTAATTCGCAGATTGGTCTTCTTTGTTCTCAAAACCGCGTCCCGTACCTCATACTCCTCCATCGGAACAGAAACGAAATTATACCTTCGGTAATAACGTCGATCACTACTCATATGAGGGACGTTGTCACTACGTGGAATCTTTACGACGTAGACGGTCTGGGCGATCTTATCGCCAAATCGCACTGGAAAGATCTGGACGCCAACAATCCTTTTGTTGATTCTAGAGTTAATGACCTGTTCCAGCCATTCTTTAGTTATTGTATTCCCGTCAATGTATGAAATGGAGTCAGCACAATGATTCTTCTCGTTTACACCGTAGACGATTACCCCGCCGTCTGAATTTGCGAAGGCGGAAACATCTTTAGCAATCTCATCTTTCTTTTTTTCGGTTTTCTCTAGTGCCTGAGATGCCTTGAAATCGAGATGTATAGATTCCTCGACATTGTTGTCAATGAGGGATTGAATATCAGCGGGTGTATACTCCGTTAAATCTTGGAAGAGTGCCATCTTTCATCGAAGAAACCGTAATCTCTAAATATTGCGTCAATATCATCCGTCGAACGTGCTGCAAGGACTTTCTCTTGAACTTCTACGAGAGACATATCCAGTCGCTTGAAGCGTTCCTGTCCAGCTGAATCCTTCATCTTGCGGATGAGTTGGATGCGGCCAAGATCCTGGACTTTACGTGCGTACTCTGCAAATCCTTGGGCCTTGCCGAGGTTATCCGTCCGGGTAGAATCGTGAGGCTCCAGGATGTCGACCACGTAGCCTGTAGGGGCATCGGGGTCGCGGCGGACAATGATGAAGTCTGGGAATGCCGGTTTGTTCTCATTGCCCATCTTGTAAGGAATCTTAAGCGCCCACGGCTTATCTCTACTCGGGTTCCTTAGCCAGCATACATAGTCGGGACGGCTGCGTTCTTCTTTTAAGACACCCTCTTCCCATCCATTCAGCTTAATCTGAGCGATACCGAATCTGTTAACAAACAGGTGGTCATTACAGGGTGTCCCATCTGGATCAGCTGGAATCTGGATGTCGAAAGGAAGGAAATAGTTATGCTCACTGATGAGGTCAGCATTAGTTGCGATGCTATCGTATTGGTCTTTATAGCGCTGATCAACAGTAGTTATCTTACGCCGATAGGTATTGATTAAGCGCTGGTACCATGTCTTGGCGAAAGCATTAAGCTTATCAATGCAATCGTCATCTCCAGCAAAGATGGCCACATCTATCTTGTAGCCATTTGGGTCATCTTCATCACCGTAACGACGGCCATATTCATTAGCTACGCCCTCTTTCCCCAATTTGCTTTCTGCAACACGGAACTGTCTGTCAATATCAGAATCTGTCGTGGTAAATAGATCTGGTGAATCAAACTCAACGGATTCTCCGAAGACATCAAAGACCTGCGTATTGAGTTTGACTTGCAGATGCTTCTCTACAAGCTCCTCATATTTGCCTTCAATCTTGAGGTCCTCAATATGGGCGTGAATCTGATCCACAATGGCCCTAATTACATCCTTCGACTCAGATGGATGTAGTCCAGACTGAGAGATGAGCCGAGCCATTTTGTACAATGCTGTCAGATAATTACTCACGCGGGCGAGGCGAATGTTGTAGGTCAAGAGCCCCATGTTATTGATGGCCTCTACTACAGACATTCTATCGAAATCATCTTCTACTTTTACCTCCTGTACGGGCGCCGGCGCAGATACAATAATTGGTTTGGGATCTGTGGCCGGAGAAATCTCGACAGTATGAGTATGAGATTCGGATGGAGATGGCGCGAACACGGTCCCTGAAGGAAAATCGGGCGCGCTTTGGAGTGAAGGATTTTGGTTTGGCGTCGGAGAAGAGACTGCTACTCTATTTCTGGGACGGACGGAAAGCATTTCCACCTTTTTATTGCCAATTTCTTCGCTATCTATATCTGCAGGAATTGCTCCGCCCTCTACACTAGTCAGTTGCTCAACGATTTCACCAACAGTATCTTGGTCAAAATACGGCAAGTAGAGGTGAACATCGTTCAGGGAATCATCAACATTGATGTGCATCTGCATTGGGGTACGAACCATACGTCCCAAAAGCTGGGCGATATATGTAGCGTCCGTTGCGTGACGGAATGACATCATTGTTTCAGCACGAGGGCAATCCCATCCTGTTGAGAGATTCTCCTTGAAGAAAACCACCTTAATGTTGCGGTCTTCAGAAATGCGGGAAGGTTCCACATAAGGAATATCCAGGCCAGCTATCTGGATGGTTGAGGTTGTTTGACCAAAGGTATGAACGACCTCGCCAGACGTGAACTGAAATCCTGTTCGTTGGGATATCTTCAGCAAACAGTCATCTAGATCGGTAGCGGAAATGACATCTCCGGAACCATTCTCCACTTGAACAACAAACACGGGATTCACATATGCGTAATGCTGCTCCTGACAGTACTGCGTCCAGTGATCCCATTTGTCTTTCCATTCATCTGCAGCAGCCTGAAGGACTGCCATCGCATTCCCTCCATTCTGAATATCCGGGAAACGAATCACAATGCGGTCTTTGAGAAGCCCAGAAGCGCGGACCTCATCGGGCGTTACAACCACATAATGCTTTGTAGAGGTTGTCTTTCCAACAAGAGCATTAAAACGCTCTGGAGTCGCTGACATACCTATAACGACCGGCATTGCGGGTAGCCCCTCATCTGGGCTGCCCAGGATGAACTTCTGCATGATGGATGTTGCCTTTCCGGCATCCCGGCCTTGCATTCCCCGGTGAGCCTCATCAATAATGAAGTAGAGACGATTACCTTTACGATTTGCCGTGTTACGTAGAGTCTCCCAGATTGTGAATTGACGAGTGTCGGAATTACGGGTCAGATTGCTATTCTTCCCAAGTTTCTGGGTATTGAGGAAATAAATGTGGCCATCTTCCAGGATCTCACGGTCGAAGGATTCATCTTCAATAGTAACGCATTGCTGGAGACCTATCTTATCCGCCTTGAAGTCAATCTTCATATGAGACTGAGCGTTGAGTTCCGGGGAATCGGAAAGCCACACGAAAATGGCTTCTGGCTGTTCCGGGAAGTGGCGGGTGCCGACATAATTAGGCTGCTCGATGTATAGTTCGTCGCCATAGAAGATGCTCTCAATGAGGGAAGCCATTATTATAGTCTTTCCAGCGCCAGTAGGTGCTGTAAAGGAAACAATCTGTGGGGTAAAAGAGGCGTTATAGCCCTGGGCGGCACCCATCACCCTCATGCGAAGATTTGCGAGGGCTCTTTGCTGAAATGGGAACAGTTCGACTTTCATATCCTAGTTTATCTCCCTTTATTGATGCGGAAGTTGTCCAGATAATCCCGATACAACTGATATGTATTCTCTACATTGAGATGTGATATCATCTCTCGATATCCAGACTCTGAATCAGTAATGATAAATACGGTCTTTATACTTTTTTGTGCCAACACTGCATTCTCGAAAGCCGGCCACTGTTGTTCCTCGATAAGAACCGCAAAATGATTCTGTGGCAGTATCAGCATATCTGGTATTGATTCATCTATTGAAGGGCAAGGGCCAACAGCACCAGACTTCATCCACAACAGAGGAACCAATTCTTTGAATTGACGCCCTAATGCCACTGCATTTTTGTTTAAAAAACCGAGTTTAAAGTATGCCGCATTGGCCAGGAAGCCTTCCGACATAGGACGGTCTATTCCAAAATAATTACCCTTTAGCGGCTTCCCATTCGTGTCTAGACCTTTAATGCTGCATACTGTACGCGGCCAATTTACATATCGTGCGATACCCAATCTCTCCCACTCTTCGTCTCCGGGTTGAAAACCTTGACGACGAAGCGACTTGGATTCCTCATCAGAAACCTCATTGTTGGTAACCATTATGCAACGACGATGTCCACCATCTTCCGCATTCAAAAGATTAACGGCATGTAAAGTGGTTCCAGAACCAGCAAAAAAATCAAGTATTAAAGCATTTGGTTTGTTACCTACGACGAATCGAAGAGTATCTTGCTCAGCGTAAACTGACTTGGGGAATGAGAAATGACGTCCTGGAATAATCCTTTTGATGACCCCAGAACCATGTTCGGCAGCAGAATGAGAGACTCTGTTCCACACCGTAAGAGGAGCATACGTCTTACCGCCTACCACATACTCTAATTCCAGGGCTCCTTCAATTGTCTCTCCTGTGATGCGTATTTGCCCGTTTTCCAATTTCTCAATCATGCCGCTTTGCAGATAGGAAATGGGACGGAGGCCAGTGATAGGGTCTCGTTTGCCTAATTTAGCATATCCCTTTTGGAAATACTCTCTTAATGTAGGGGGATACAAACGCCACATCAATTCATTCCCACTTTTGTCGATAGGCCACATGGCGATTTGACCATCGGGAACCTCATATTCAGATACCGCCATAGTTGGAGGAATAGGATCGCCAACAGAAATAAGTTCGCCCGTGTTTTTATCTAGCATGATTGGGTAAAATAGGCTAGGAATTCTAGAACGACGACTACCTTCTCCATTTCGTATTAAACCATTCCAGCGGACAGGGACATTCTCTCCATCATTGTCTCGCAACATGTCAGTTTTCCAGGGAGAAACAACGGCATTGCCAATAAAGCAATAGAAGATATACTCGTCAGCACGACCAAATCTTCCTGCGCGGCTTGACCCACTCGGCATAATCACCGATGATATCATTTGAATATCCGCTTCTGGGAACATATCTTCCAGCAGACACCCCAAATGGAGGTATTCCTTCTCGTCTATTGTGACTATCAAGACCGAATCTCTAGGGTTGAGTAGCCGTTTAGCAATCGCTAAGCGTTTTTGCATCATACTTAGCCATTTGCTATGACGGTATGAGTCGGCGTTATCCACGTAGTCATTATTGTATTTCCAGTCGCGGGCGCCGGTGTTGTAAGGCGGATCAATATAGATGCAATCGACCTTACCGGCATAGAGATATTCAAGCAACTGCAGGGCGTGATAATTGTCGGCCTCAATAAGTGTATGCCAAAGGTCACTATCCGGGGCATTGCATATGGAATCAATCGGCTTGAGATATGGATAGATTGGTTCGCCGAAGCGGGCAACACAAACCAGTTCGGCGACCTCAATTGTTTCAGTTTCGTGATTCTCTACACCTTCGCATTCTGCCTTACCGTCTGAAATGCCTTTTACGATGAAGTTGTCACTAACTTTACCTGTTTTACGAGCTACGATAGAACCTTTCTTGATAGGATGATCATAGAGCGGGGTGCATTCAGGAAGATGCTCTTCGAAGACCAAGCCGAATTTCTTCTGCTTGCTCATCCTGTCTACTTCTTGACGAATCTTGAAGCGAAGCTCAGGGTTAGGTATTTGCTCTATGAGGTCGTTAATAGCCGACATAATAGGTTGATGCGTTTATTTTGGTAAATATAACGATTTTTGTTCAGATTCCTTTCGTCTTTGAAAAAGACGCTTTAAAAGAGATAACAACGACCTTAAGTCTACATTTCAGCATTGCTCTACGCATTCCCCAGATTACCCACCAGTACCCACTCCACCGTCACATCATCACTGATTGCCAGATCTTCCGGCGTGATGTCCAAACTCTCCGGTGTACTGGCCTTGGCCTCGGCAGTAGAGTGGATGTTTCGCGCCTGCGAATAGATGTGTACGTCCTGGTGTCCATAGTTGATGCTACTGACCTCAGCCAACATACAGCCCAGCGCAGAGGCCATAATCCCGGCCTTCTCCCGAGCATCCTTCACAGCCCGCTCCAGCATCTTCAGCTGATGCGGCCGAGGATCTTGAACCGTGTAGCCGATATTGATCTGAGCATCCTTGATGAACTTGCCCACACCTCGGACAATTTTGTTGACAAGGACATTGTCGATGCCCAGGTCGATCTTGATGCGCTGATGAAGGTCGTAGCCATCCTTCTCGTAGTAAAGATGATGCCCAAGCTTGTCTTTCACGCTGACATCGTGATCGGAAATGTCCATCCGGATGGTCTTGGCAAGATTTCCTGGCTTCTTGTTGTACTCAAGAATCTTGACCATGTTGGAGAAGTTCTCCTTCGCCTGGTCGTAGGCTTCCTGATAGGTCATGAAATGACTGTTGATAGTGACTTCGAGGCGCGTGACGTCGGGAACTACGTGGATGGCTCCTCGACCGGTAACAGTGATTTTTCTTTCCATATTAAGTCGATTCTAAACGCGTATATATCCTGTATTTTTTTCTACAAAGATATATAGAGGGTGTTTCATTCCGTGGTACAGGTTGCAAATTGATTGTCCGTGTTTTGTTCCGGCGATGATTATTAATAATCAGATGGAAAAATGGCCATAGCTTGGCTGCGACGATTTGTGAGTGGCAGGTTTCAGGCGTTCAAGCGGAAGTCCCGTCTCGTGACGGCGTTTTGTTCGCCGACCGTTAGACTCGCTTTAGCGAGGCTAAAAGGGAGAAGTTCGCCGTCAAGGGACTGGAGCGCAGAACGCCCCTGACACGAACTATGAGGAGCAGCCAGGCTATGGCCGTTTTGGAATCTTTCTACAGCACGTATTTG
>JAEEGI010011882.1_pt1 | contig 18699 bp, 18 predicted proteins | sample 8958751 | NCBI WGS metagenome assembly JAEEGI01 (sample SAMN16246545, study PRJNA631951) | gut metagenome | biome: gut microbiome; feature: rumen; material: KS-attached | host: Bos | place: Iran: Karaj | collected 2018-10 | reverse complement strand
GTAACTTGATCGATGCAGTCGGAACCGTCGAGCTTGAGCACAGCGTTGAGGAAATCCACTGCAATCGATTCGTTTTCGGGAGTCCCGAAAAGCAGCTTGAAGATGCTGTCGTTGTAGATATAGACGTGATTGTAAATTTTCTTGTACTTTGCGATGCAAGCGGAGACATCACCCCCGGCCTTGTTCGTTTCGGAGATGTCCTTGAGCATTTCTGCATACTGTTTTCTGTTCATAAAGAATCCTTTGCCGCATGGGGGCACGATTGGAGTATGTGGGAACACGACGCAATTGCCATCAAGCTATATGCGTCAATCCCGCCATACGACGGTTTAAATTCGGGAGATTTTATCTAAAGCCGTCCGCTGCCGCAGACGGGATATGTATCGCAGCGTATTCCGCATGGGTTTTCCAAGGCGGGGATAGTCAAGCTATCGCTTCCGTCAATGCCGGACCTACAACTGCGAGGAGGAATGTTCCTGCCCGTGGATGCGTACGCCTCGGTCGGCAGGTCCTTCTCGTCGTGATATGAAAAATAAATAATCTAAAATGAACATGCAATAGGTCGCGCTTCTAGCGAAAAATTATACATTAACAGTATGATGCAGTCGAATTGTTATCGCCGTATTTTTGTACTTGGTTCTGGTTTCAGCAAGTCCTTCTCGCCGCAGATGCCCACGCTCCGCGACTTGAACGAACTTATCCCCTTCGGCATTCCCGATGATTTTCCGCATTTTCGCGATTACTGCAAGCGCTTTTTGACGCTCTGCAACGGCGATAGCGATTACCTTGGCATTGAGCCTTTGGCGACTTCCATTCTCTCAGCGCAGATTTTCCCGGGCGAGCGTGAACGCCTTTACCATGCATCGCTCCGTTTTGAACTATTGCGTTTTATTGCAAGTGTTATCCGTCGCGATAACGATGTGCTTGATGAATCTGCCGCCGCGATTCTCAAAAAATTTTTGGTGTCTTGTGAAAACGATTCGGCATCGGGTTCCCGTGAAACACTCTTGCTCTCGTTCAATTACGACACGCTCATTGAAACTGCGATTGCCAAGGATAAGGAACTTCGCGAACAAGTTTCTGTGGATTACGGCGTGAAAATCGACCCTGCTGACCGCTCGGCAAAACGCGGTAAATCCAACCGCACCATAGACCTTATCAAATTGCACGGTTCTCTCAACTGGTTCCCTGTCAAGGGCGCAAGCGACGAACTCGACTTGAAAAACGTCTGCGAGGTCGAGCCGCAAGACCGCAGTTTCCCCATCTACTGCGAAGACACGCCCATCTTCATTCCGATGGCGCATGCCAAGGAATCTTTCTTGCGTGGGAGTCTTTTCAACTTGCTATGGTCCAAGGCCGATTACTACTTGAAAAACGCCGAAGAGATTTACTTTATCGGTTACGGTTTCCCGAAGACGGACATCAACAATCTGGAATTCCTGTTGCGGCATCGAGACCGTTTTAAAAAAGCGGTTGTGCTCGATAGCGTCGATCGACATGACTTGCAACGCTTGCAAAAATTGCTAGGCGAAAGTCTCGTCGAATCTTGCGATGCAAAGGAGTTCTTGGATAGTCTTTAGAAATAGGGACTAAAATTTTAGAGAATTTGTTAGGGGTTGGTTGTACGCCGCTACTGCTGGAAGCCGCCCCCGACACAGAGACCGGGGGGACAGAAGAAGAGGATGCTGAATTCTTCATTGAGGAGGACGAGACCATCTTACCGTCACTGGACCCATTCGACTTCGCTGACGCTCCGCTCAGGGTGACACTACTACTGCTTAGAGCAACCGAAGAAGACGATTCTTCGTCGTTTACGGATGTGCTGCTGTCGTCGCCGCAGGCGGTAAGGGTTATGGTAAGAGCAACAACAGCTATGACACCAGTCAGACCCCAACGGCTCCTTCCAGGATGTAATTTCAACAACAAACTTTTCATAGAACCTCTAATTTTCCAACTTTACACAACGGACTGAGAGACCAAATGTTTTCACATCCCCCTCATCCTTATTTGATGTATAATCCGTTGTAGTCACATATCCAAGACTAGCAAAAGTCGCATAATCGTATTTATTTTCTATTGGATAATACCAATATGCAACATCCCTTAAATAATCAAACCCACCCTCGGCAGTTCTCAATCCAGCACCGGTAAGGGATAAGCCTGTATAATTATTTCCTCCAAATCCATAAGCAGAACGGGTTCCTTTGATGCCATATTCATTTGTTTCTGCATGCCAAGCAATATAGAAATCGCCATATGTCATCAGTCGCCAACCATCTGGGCAAATACCCTGATGGTTTTCTTGTATCAAATCAGAACAACTTTCGGTATTGCAACGGCTGGGCAATTGCATCATCTCCGCCCACTGGTAAAGTCCGCCAAATTCATCGCACTTGGTGGTATCATTGTTATAGCAGTAGCGTTCAATCTTGGTATCGTCGTTCTGGTCATTTTTTCCAAGAACCATTTCACCAATGTTCAGATTTTCCGCCATGATAGTCACGGAATCCTTTCGACCGGACGATTTTTTCCCAATAATCTTGATATAGTAATAACTGCGACCATTGCGCGGGTCAGTGAATTGCTTGTAGGCATCCTTACCCACTTTGCTCGCATTAGCATGCGTCTTCGAGTGGTCGAAGGGCACATACTCACTGCTGCTACTCGCGACGGCTTTTTGGCTGCTGCTTGTCATCCCGGACGACGTTCCGGGATCGGATTTTTGACTGGAGGACGAAGGCTTACTGTTACTGGATCCTATCGCTCCGCTCCAGGATGACGATGAGGCTTTGCCCGAAGATGACGAAGCAATCTTTTTGCTGGAGGAAGAGACCTTTTTTCCGTCACTGGACCCATTCGACTTCGCTGACGCTCCGCTCAGGGTGACACTACTACTGCTTAGAGCAACCGTCTTCGAAGAAGACGATTCATCGTCATTTACGGATGTGCTGCTGTCGTCACCGCAGGCGGTGAAAAAGACGAGAGACGAAAGACTAAAGACGAGAGATAAAGTAGCTAGAACTTGTTTCATAAGAAAACTACTGTTCAACTTTTACGCAACGGACGGAAATGCCAATCATCTTACTATCGTTAGTATTTCGACTGGGAGCATAATCATCTAACGCGGACACAAAACCTGCATAAGCATGTGTATTTTTTTTCTTTTCAAATTCTTCCGGGAAAAGCCAATACGCCCCATCCTTTAAACCATTAAATTTCCCCTCAGCCCTTCTCAGTCCAGCACCGGTAAGGGATAAGCCGCTGTAGTTATTTCCACCAAAACCATAAGCCGAACGGGTTCCTTTGATGCCATATTCATTTGTTTCTGCATGCCAAGCGATGTAAAAATCAGCGTATGTCATCAATCGCCAACCTTCAGGGCAAATGCCTCGATGGTTTTCTTCTATTAAATCAGAACAACTTTCTGTATTGCAACGGCTGGGCAGTTGCATCATCTCCGCCCACTGGTAGAGTCCACCATATTCATCACACTTGGTCGTGTCGTTGTTGTAGCAGTATCGCTCTATCTTTGTATCGTCGTTCTGGTTGTCCTTGCCCAGAACCATTTCGCCGATGTTCAGATTCTCCGCCATAATGGTCACGGAATCCTTTCGACCTGAAGATTTTTCACCAATAATCTTGATGTAATAATAACTGCGGCCATTGCGCGGATCGGTGAATTGCTTGTAGGCATCCTTACCCACTTTGCTCGCATTAGCATGCGTCTTCGAATGGTCGAAAGGCACATATTCACTGCTGCTACTCGCGACGGCTTTTTGGCTGCTGCTTGTCATCCCGGACTCAGCCTGCCCCGGACTCTGTTCCGGGGTTCCGGAATCAGATTTTTGACTGGAGGAAGAAGGCTTGCTGTTACTAGATCCTATCGCTCCGCTCCAGGATGACGAAGCGGTATTCTTTTTAGAACTGCTGGACACTTCGGCAGGCTCAGTGCCCTTTTGCGAGCTACTACTGCTTAGAGCAACCGTCTTCGAAGAAGACGATTCATCGTCGTTTACGGATGTGCTGCTGTCGTCGCCGCAGGCGGTAAGGGTTATGGCAAGAGCAACAACAGCTATGACACCAGTCAGTCCCCAACGGCTCCTTTCAGGATGACTGAAAAACGAAGCAATGCGACGCACTCCAGGACTCACTGAATCTTGTAATCTCCTCATTTCAATACTCCTTTCCATTTATTATATCCAACAGCAAAATACAAAAATTTATTCGAAAAACAATCTATGCCTTTACGGGAAAGGCGTGCAATTTTCCAATCTTACGCGTCGTCTATTTCTGCACGAATTTTGGAGTGTGTCTATTGGATAAAAAAAAGTGCCACAAGGGCACTTCTTGCAAAGGTTCTGCATTACGTCATACCGAGTCATTTAAGTCGAAGAATCCGCTTTCTGGCTCCAGCTCCTTCGACCCTATGGTTCTTCGCTCAGGATGGCAAGGTTTCGTTTGGATGGTTATTGCTAAACCCCTAAAACCTAACGCCTAATACCTAAAACCTATTTAATCAACGATTCCCCGGATTCCACGCTCTGGTAGATGAGGGTGTTGATGGTCATGGGGCCGACACCGCCCGGAACCGGAGTGTAGGCGGATGCGACTTCTTCGAGACCTTTTTCGATGTCGCCCACGCCGCCCGGATGGTAGCCTGCATCTACGACAACTGCACCCGGCTTGATCCAGGACTTCTTGATGAATTCCGGCTTGCCGACGGCACCCACGAGAATGTCTGCTTGTTTCACGAATTCCGGGAGGTTTTCGGTCTTGCTGTGGCAAATGGTGACGGTGCAGTTTGCGTTGAGGAGCATCATCGCCATCGGCTTTCCGAGGATGGCGCTACGGCCAACGACTACGGCGTGCTTGCCAGAAAGCGGGATGTTGTAAGCCTTGAGGAGACGCATGATGCCGGCGGGCGTTGCGCAGCCGTAGGCTTTTTCGCCCATGGACATGCGGCCAAAGCCGAGGCAGGTCACGCCATCCACGTCCTTGCGGGCGTCAATCGCTTCGAAGGCGGCGCGTTCGTCGATGTGGCGCGGAACCGGGTGCTGCAAGAGGATGCCGTGCACGTTCGGGTTCTCGTTGAGTTCCTGGATTTTGTCGAGGAGTTCCTTGGTCGTGGTGTTCTTGTCCATCACCACGCGGATGCTTTCCATGCCTACGCGGGCGCAGGCGTTGCCCTTCATCTTGACGTAAGTGGCGCTTGCCGGGTCGTCGCCCACGAGAATCGTCGCAAGAATCGGGGTCTTGCCGGTCTTTTCCTTGAGCTTTGCCACGCGGGCGCTGAGTTCTTCTTCAGTGGTCTTGGCAAGAGCCTTGCCGTCTAGAATGAGTGCTGCCATAAAATCTCCGTTTTTTGCAAATTTAAAAAAAATGGGCTTATTGCTAAAGGGATTTTTCTAAAAAAGAAGAAGCCCGCTCGGGGCGGGCATGACAAGCTTGAAAGGTGGGTGTATCTCTAAAAAAGAAGAAGCCCGCTCGGGGGCGGGCATGACAAGATTAAAAAGCGGGTGAATGGAATTAAAAACTTAACGTAAAAACTAGAAGATATCTTCGAGGAATGAAGGGATGATGACGCTGACTATTGCCCAAGGGTAGGAGAGTGCTCCTTTGAGCCAGCCGGTCGAGGAATAAACAGGTTCGCTCGGAGTGATTTTCAATCCTTTATAATCGTGGGAGGAAGATTCCATAATGACCTTGGTTAAGGAATCTTTAACGTTATCAACGGATTCTTCGAACTGCTTTTTCTGGGCAGCCGCAGAATCTATATAACACTTAAAGCTGTTTTTCATGGGATTTTTTCCTTTCAACAAAAAGATAGTAAAAAAATAAGTATTTTTAAAGGGTAAATGTGTGTTTTTGTTTACACTTGCGGAAATTAGAGAAATTCATCACATTTTATAACGCACAACGAGCATAAAAAGGTATTTTAAGGTGGAAAAATTTAGGATTCGTTTTTTATGAAATGTCTTCATGTATTGCCAATTTTTCTTGTTGGGGGAACTCTTGTTGCGTGTGGTGGCAGTCGTCCTGCTCCCGCCGTTGATACGGCTGTGTCCAATGCTCCGGCGGAAAAAGCGGCTCCTGTAAATGCTTCTACAGCGCAGACTTCTGCAAAGGCGCCCGAACTTACGCCTGCTCCGGTCGCTGTGCCGGTTGAAGAACAGAAAGTTTTTATGGACAATCCCGTCGATCGTTACAGTTATGCGCTCGGTGTAGATTTTGGCCGTGCTGTTTCGAATATCAATGTTCCCGTAAAGCTAGACGTTCTTATCAGTGCCATGCGCGATGTCGTCGATCCTAGCCGCGAAGTCCTGATGACGGATTCGGTTACCGAAGCGGCTTTGCAGGACTTGCTTACCCAGATGCAGACGCAGAAAGATATCGACGATGCCGCTGCTGCTCGAAAGGCGATGGGCGACCAGGCGGCGTTCCTTGCGAAAAACATCAAGGACCCGAGAGTGTGGGTCACGAAGAAGGGCGTGCAGTACCTCATCCTCAAGGAGGGGACTGGAATCAAGCCCAAGCCATCCGACAAGGTCCAGGTCCATTATGTCGGTACGCTTTTGGACGGAACGGAATTTGATAACAGCGTCAAGCGTGGAATCCCGCTCGAATTCCCGGTGACGGCTGTCATCGAAGGCTGGCAGGACTTGCTTTTGGAGATGAAGGTCGGCGAAAAGGTCAAGGCCTGGATTCCGAGTGCACTTGCTTATGGCGAAGCTGGCGCTCCGCCGTCTATTCCGCCTAACTCGCTGTTGGTGTTCGAAGTGGAACTTTTGCAGGTCTTTGCGAATGTGCCGTCTGGCTCGTCCATGGTTCCGGCAAAAGGTTCTATTATAACACCTTAATGTCCCTCTTCTAAAAATTAACGAATTACGGTTTAAAAAATGCGAAGGAACTGCGTCCTTCGCTTTTCTGTTGCTACTTTTTAGTTCATGAGTAACGCAGCGTCTGATTTTTATTCTCAGCACTTCGAAGTGGCCGGGTTCATCCGGGAAGTGTTTGGCTATATGGATAGGTTCAAGGGCCAACTGTTCGTCTTGAAGATTGACGATAGCTTGATGGACCATCCGATGTTCCCTGTGCTGATGCGCGATATCGCCCTTTTGCACAAGGCGGGTATCCGCATTATCATTGTGCCGGGCACGCGAAACAGCATCGACGCTCAGCTCAAGGCGTGGGATCTCGAAACGGAATTTTGCAACGGCGTAAGGCTTACGAGCGAAGAGGCTCTGCCACTTATCGAGCAGGCATCTTTGGGTGTTGCGCAACGCATCATGAGCCACCTCACGGCAAGCGGGCTCAGCGGCATCCAGGGCAACTGGATTCTGGCACGCAGCATGGGCGTGATTAACGGTATCGACTACATGCGTACCGGACGCATCGAACGCATCCAGCGCGACTTGCTGGAGCAACTCATGAATGAAGGGTTTGTGCCGATTATTCCGCCGATTGGCTGGAACAAGATTGGGCATGCCTACAATATTTCGAGTACGGAACTTGCCACGGAACTCTGCAAGTACTTGCAGGTCGGCAAGTTGTTTTTTATCGGTAGCCAGAGCGGAATCAAGCTCGAAGGGCTTGTGACCGGCAAGAATACGAAGTACCTGGAGCCGACGGACAACGGGCTGATTTCTGCAATGGATGTCGATCAGGCGAAGGAACTTTTGGAGCTCAACTCGGACGTGCTCGCTTTTGCGCAGATGGATTACCTGATGAATGCAATCCATGCTTGCGAGGCGGGGGCGAACCGCGTGCATTTGTTGAGCGGTGAATTCCAGGGCAGCGTGCTGCAAGAAGTGTTCTCGGCTCGCGGTGACGGAACGATGGTGTATGCGAACCAGTATTCGAGTATCCGTCCGGCGAACGTCGAAGACATTCCGGATATCTTGCGCATTATGCAGGATTACATCGCGAAGGGCTATTTGGTGCCGCGTACGCAGGATTCCATTTCCGAGAAGTTGGGCGATTACGTTGTGTATAGCATCGACAACAGCATCCACGGTTGCGGTGCTCTCCACGCGTTCGAAGACAACATGGCCGAAGTGGCGGGCATTGCGGTTGGCGCGAACTACCGCAAGTCGGGCATTGGCGAGGCTATTGTGCGTCACTTGATTTCGCTTGGCCGCATGAAGGGTTACAAGACTTTGTTCTTGCTCACGACGCAGGCACTCGATTGGTTCTACCAGCTCGGATTCGAGGATGGCACGGTCGAGGATTTGCCGAAGAGCAAACGCGACCATTACAATCAAAAGCGCAAGTCTAGAATTTTGATACTCCCGCTGGAGAAATAGTTTTAGACGAAATAACGCCGCAGTGGTTAGTAAACAGTGGTTAGTGATTGGGGATTGTCATCCTGGAGGCTATGCCGATAGGATCCAGTGAAGGTTAGAAACAAAAGAAAGTTGTCATTTTTGAGTCCTGGAACGGAGTCCGGGATAAACTCTGCGGAAATGGAGTCGAAGGATCTAGTAGAAGGTTAATTATGAATACTTTAGAAGCTATCAAGACGCGTCGCAGTACTCGCAAGTTCCAGCAGAAGTTGGTGGAACGCGAAAAGCTTGAACAAATTGTCGAAGCGGGCCGCTTTGGACCGACCGGCGGCAACGCACAAAGTAACCACTTCTTTGTGATTTCGAGCCCGGCTGCCATCGCAAAACTCAAGGAACTCGTGCAGACCGCATTTGCGAACATGGAACTCCGCGACGACCTTTACAAGAGCTTGCAGAATTCCATTCGCCTTTCGCAGAAAGGGAACTACTCGTTCTGTTACACCGCTCCAGTCTTGATTGTAGTCGCGAACAAGAAGGAATACGGCAACAACATGGCCGATGTCGCTTGCGCTGTCGAAAACATGATGCTTGCCGCAAACGAACTCGACCTCGGCAGTTGCTACATCAACCAGCTCAAATGGCTGAACGAAGACCCGACGCTTTTGGAATATCTCCGTTCGCTTGGCCTCAAGGAAGACGAACGCGTGTACGCCTCTGTCGCGATTGGCTACGCCGACACCGAAGACGGACTCCCGAACCGCGCGGAAACGCCCCGCGTAGGCAACGAAGTCGTGTTTGTTTAATACAAGTGATCCCGCGGTTTAAAAAACATCGCGGGATTCATTTTTTTTATTCTTTGACGCAGCGGACGGGAGCCTTGATGTTGTTTATGTCACTGGAGAATTTGCGAGACTTTATTTCGTAGGTTGTTATTTCCGCTACCGTTATGTCTTTCCATCCGGTATCCTGGATCCAGAAGTACTGATAGTCGCTATTCACATAGACTTCTCTATTAAATAGGCCGGTCTTGGTGAAACTCAGTCCATATTTATCCAATCCATCATAGCCAAGGCCCAAGCTATTCATCTGCGAGAACAATGCATTGAACAACTTTCGCGTCGAGGACACACTAACTTCTTCTGAGTCGTCAGGAGTACTTAGAAGTGCAACTTCGTTATTTGTCGGGAATCTCCATCCCTCCGGGCAGGCTTGTTCCGCAGCATTTATGGTATAGTAGTAACCTGAATTTTTGCAATTGTCACTTTTGCAGTATTTTTTGTCAACTTCAAAGGTTTCTGGAGTTCCTTGATACTTGAGATTTTCGGCCATCCATGTTGTTCCTCGGTAGCCAATGGTACGATAGGTGCGACCATCTCTCGGATCTGAAAACGAGCCGTATTCAATGTTGGGATTGAAATAAAGTTCGTATGGAATTTCCCAGGATTCGTCTTTGCTTGAATACCACTTTCCGTCTTTGCAGGCATAATTCGTCTTGTATTTTTTGTCCTTTTCATTGGCCGTAGAGTACCTTGCGCCATTTTCGCAAGTGATTTCGTCAAATTGATGCCATTTACCCTCATGGCACACATAATACATAGATTGGAGTTCTTGGCTTTCGAAATGTTTGCCCTCTTCGTCGCATGGGATCTTGTAGGTTTCCCTTTCCAAGCGGGTGGCTAATCCCCAAATGCCGTCCCTACAAATATGGAATGAATCCGGAGCCACGACGCTTTTTATCATTTCCCCATTTTTTTCACAGGGGGTGTCCGCGACTTCGGCTTCAAAAGGAGTCGCCTTGTCCCATGCATTCAGGGTAAATTCTCGATTCCAGAATTCTTGCCCGGTCCAAACAGTATCCCTACAAATATAAACCCCTCCAGGATTTAGTTTGCTCTTGAACAATGCTCCTACTGTATCGCACGGGATTTGCTTCATTTCGATCTTGACGGTCGTTGTTGAATCCCATCCACTATCGACTGTGCAAATATAGGAGCGATCGGGGTTCTTGCGGCTCACGATGAACTTGCCGTCGGCATCGCAGGGGTTTCCCGACGTTTCGACATCCAGTGGAGAGGCTATTTCCCAATTGGTATAGGTATCGTCATTTATGGTATAATTGTCAGTTATGGTATAAGCGTAATACCTGCTACTTTTGCATACTAATGAACTGTCTTTGTTGAACATCCCGACCATCGCATCGCTGCAGTACGGCATTCCGGAGCACTTGCGCCAGATGTTCTTGATGATGGCTTCCGGGTCCAAAATCTCGTGTTCATCGTATACGCATCCTATGGGCATGAAATTAAAGGCAACTTGGTCAAATGTATCGTAAGGCCTATTACTGAAGCAGTAATTTTTCGGTTCAAGCTTGCCGTCTGCAAAATCGTCGACCAAATACGCTTTCAATTGATCGCTGCCACTTCTGTAAAGGTAGAACAAGGTATATTCCATATAATATACCGGCATTTGGCGATCGGCAAGCAGGGAGTCTAGACCGAGTTCTTGCAACAGTTCTTCTGCCGCCTGTATCCAAGCGGAATCGTGTGCGACTCCTTGTTTTTCAAGAATCTCGAGACGTTTTTCGACAAAGGCACTCAAGACTCCATATTTCTCATCTTTCATCATAATGGCTGCATACGAAGGCTCCTTGGCGGATGCCGCTTTTATCTTTGCTATTTTCGCAGTGGGCATCGCTTCCAGTAAGTCTGTGTAGACATTGGGGGCTGTTGTGCATCCGTGATTTTCCGGAATGTGTATTTCGACTTTGTATGAACTCGATGACTCTACTTTCACCGAGGAACTGCTTTCCTCCACGACAGAACTCGAGGATTTGATTTCCAAAAGTGAACTAGACGAATTTTCTGAACTGGACGAATTTTCTGAACTAGACGAACTTTCATTAATCGCAATGGCGGGTTCGTCTTCCCAAACGCCGGCGTCCTGCGGGTTTTCGGTTTCGGAGCAGGCGTCGAAAAATGCGATGGCAAGGAACGATGCGACAATCGGTAGGCTATTCAAAGTTTTCAACATTTTCATACATTCCCCTAGGTTTCATCGACTTTCTTCGTCAATGGGAAAAGTTGCAGATTCAGGCGGTAGACCTGGTTAATTTTTTTGCATTCGCCGGCGATGGCGGCTACCTTGCGGCGGCACTCGTTCACCTCGCGCTCGATACGGCGGTAGGTAATTTCGTCGATGCCCATGGTGAGGCCCGAGACGCTTCGTTCGTCAACTTCTGTGTTGTCCAGCGACAGAAAGCCGAGACGGCCCATTTCGCGGTTCATGGAGCGTACCGTCAGGGGCAAGGCGTCCTTCGAAATTTTCACCATTTTCGAAGTCTGCTCGTAGGAATTCTCGCCCGTCTTTTTTAGAAGTCCTGTCTTTACCAAGAACTGGAGTGTATCGCGGACATCGAGCGCCGTAACCTCGGAATTGATCTTTGCGGCCATTTCGCTTGGAAGCGCGCCGGGCATCAGCGGGGCAAGTTCCCGCACGATCGGGCACACCGGATGTTCACAGAAGCGGAAACCGTCCGCATTCAGGACGTGCATCTTGTTCTCCTTGGCCGACTGCAGGATTTTTGCAAGCACGGTCTTCTTCTCGGCATCGCTTTTCACATGGCCCAATTGCACTAGGTTTTCAAAGAAGGTTCGTTCGAATCCCTCGAGACCCATAGCCTTCGCGACTTTTTGAATGCCGGGCTTGCTCAAGTTTGTCTTTCCGTCGCACACCAGTTTCAAGTACGTGGGCGAGACGAATCCGGCTAGCTTGGCGAATTCCCTCCACGAAAACGCGGATGACTTCTTCCGCTCCTCGTAGAAATCGCGCATGTAGCAACGATAATCCAAATAATTAAGAATGGGCTTCATGTTCACTTTCCTTTTGTTTTCAGTTGGCACCAATGCGCCCCGACATCTATAAATTTAATTTCGCGACATTTCTGAAGGCAATAAAAAATATTACAAAGTCTCGAATTTTTGAGCAAAAACATCAATTTTTTTAATTTTTTAAAGCGAAATTTTGATAATGATACGTTCGTGTATCATTATACAGTGTATCATATAGCTGGATATAATTTCAACTCGGCTTCGTCGCCAAATATAAACTCGCAGCTCACTGCTCATGGCTCATCGCTCACAGCTCTTAGCTTTTTATTGTAAATCGTCAAAAAATATTATAGTTTCCTCTACGTATATGGAGAAAATTTTTATGTCGTGCATTTTTCGAAATAGTATAGGAATTGCTGTTTTTTTGTTTGCTATCTTGTTTGTCGCAAGTTGTTCGCAAGTGGCTTCGGGCGACTATACGGATGGCTATGATTATGACGATGTAGAATATCCCTATCGCGATATGGGGTGGAAATTTCCTGACTATACGAAAACTTTTGAGCTAGACGCAACTTTGATTATTGCAGGGAAATTCATGGGGACAAGAGACGAGGTCTCTGCCAAAAAGCTGGCTGAAAAAATTCTGGAACGATTGAATATGGGGCTTAATCCCGGTGGTATAACTGTTCGCAGCATGCAAGTTTTATATGCCAAGAACCATCCATCCGTGGGGAGTTTGTTCCCGGATGATGAGCCGGTTGTCTTGAAATATCCATACAATAAAGGCGAAAACGTGAAAACTCCTTGGGTTGATTCGCTGGGGCATTGGCCTGGCCATGAAAGGAAAATTCACTTTGTTTTGGGGCATTACATCGAAGGCCGCGATAAATATACTGCAGGTTTTTCACCTTATGAAGGCATCGTCTTTACGGAAGAAGGACAAACTTATTACAATCACATTTCGCTAGCGACATACACGAATAAAGGTACGTCGTCGATGTCTGCGCAAGAAGTAGCCGATGTCGCGCTGCATGAATTGGGACATTTCTTTGGCTTGATGCATACCTCGGAATTAGATGGTTCTGCATTCGATGATTTGGAGGATACGCCGGAATGTACTGAATTGAAAAAGTCTAGTTATCCTATGGAACGTTGTCCTGACTATGGCTATATCATGTTCCCTTTTTCGACCGCATCGGGAAAAGCTCAGGCGACATTCTCTTTGGAGCAGATGGAAATAATCCGTTCTTATCTTTCGCAGCAGAAACTTTATAGAGATTGGGGCGACTAACTTGTTGCTCACAGAACATATCAAAAATTTACGTAGCAAATCTTTCTATATAACATATTTTTGTATATATTATAGAATCGACAAAAGTCAATTCTCATGAAAAAGCCGACCCCGGCACAGTGGCCGGGATGACAAAAAGTGAATGGAGAATACTAATGTCTTTTACTTTTATATGGTAAGGAGGAAATTTGATGCTGCACATTTTTCGAAAAATATATGGATTTTTCATTTTGCCGTTTGTTTTGCCTGCTGTTGCCGAGGCTTATACTATCACGTACAATTTGATGGGTGGCGTCAATCATCCAGACAATCCGACGAGTTATGAATCTGTCGGAACGGAACGATTGCCGTGGCTGCCGCCGACACGTGAAGGCTATTCTTTTTTGGGGTGGTATCTTGAAGTTAGCGATACGTACAATATGGGGAATCCTCCAAATAAAAATATCAGCTGCGAATTTTATAAGGATTACAATAATAGCGGAATAGCCCATTATCTCGGAAATTTTACGGTTTATGCACGGTGGGGGCTTGTTCCGAAAACTCCGCAGAAAGATGAACGGGGCTGCTATCTGATTTCCACTGCCGAAGAATTGTACGGCATCAGGAATATTTCGACGGAAGGTTACTATCATTTTATCGATAATGGATTAAAATTTGACGGTTGCATTTCGCTCCAGAAAGATATTGTCGTCAACAAGAATCTCCTCGATAAGGATAAGAATTTATCTAAAACAGATTATGCGTGGTGGTTCCCGTTGCGTTTTTCCGGGACGTTTGAAGGTAACGGCCACAAGATTTCTGGCTTGAGGGGCGAACAAGGCCTGTTTTCGGAACTTGGAGATGCAATTGTGAGAAATTTGGGAATTGAGGATTCGTATTTCCAATCGACTTATAGCGTTGGCGGAATCGCGGGGGAGGTCGTGGGGCCAGTAAAGATTTCCAATGTTTATACGGATGTTTCGATTCATGGAAAATCAAGTGCCGGTGGCATAGTGGGCTATTTCCAAGTGACAAATCCTAATTGCCCGGATGTCCTGGATGAGGCTCCGTCGGATGAAGTGCAAAAAGCTCCGGCCAATATAGATTATTCGAGAATTGCTGTTGTTGAAAATGCATATAGCTTGAGCTTTGTCGAAGGGCGAGATGTTGGTGGTATCACGGCAGCCATGGATGCGTCCTTGTTGAGGAATGTTTATTTCGCTGGAACATTGCGGGGCGAGTATTCGGATTGCATTGTTTTGGGCAGGGGCATGACTTGTTATTCTAGAGATGCTGTTTTTGAAGTGGAGAACGCGTTGTGTCTTGATTCCAAAGATACGAGCGGGTCACATGCGAATGTGCTGAACCAGGCGCAGTTTGCGGATGGGACGGCTTTGGATATTCTTTCTAAAGGGGAAAACGGTTACAGCTGGACACAAAAAACAGGGGAACCTTATCCTCATTTTGACGGTGCCAAATTTGGTATTCGCTACGTGCTGAATGGCGGTGTGAACGACGAGCGTAATCCTGCGTTCTATGTCGAGGGCGACAAGTCCTTTGCTTTGCAAAATCCACGAAAAGAAAATGACGTGTTTGAGGGCTGGTTTACAGACAGTGCGTTTACGCAAAAGATTGATTCCATAAAGACGGAAAATCTTGGAGATTGGGCTGTTTATGCAAAATGGAAAAGCTTCTTTATGATTCATCGTGTTTTTGATGGCTGGGTTGGATATGTTTACTATGACGATGAAGGCCAAGGACGAGTCGATTTTTACAACAAACAAACGACCGATACAAGATGGTCCGCGGATTCAGGAACGTTTGTTATGGAAAAAGCTTGGCGTGAAGGCTATAATTTTGATGGTTGGTATTTGGATTCGCAATTGACGACGAAAGTTACGGAAATCCCTGCGGGCAATACCGAAGATGTTACGGTGTATGCCAAGTGGAGTCCGTCGGAATATAAAATTACTTATCATTTGAATGGCGGCACCAACAATCCCGATAATCCGACTAGTTATAAAACTTCAGATGCCGCGAAAAAATTGTACCCGCCGACTCGCGAAGGTGCGATATTTATGCATTGGGCGTATTCTCCGCTTTATGACACTCCGGTAACCGAAGTGAAAGGAACGGGGAATGTGAATTTGTATGCTGTGTGGATTCCTGTTCCGCAAAAACCGGCACAAGATGCAAGTGGCTGTTATCTCTTGACGAACAGGGAGGAACTTTACTGGTTTGCCGGGCTTGTCGATGGAACTTTGGAAGGTGTTGCACAAAATTTGAATGCATGTGCGATTCTCCAGAACGATATTGTCGTCAATGAAAATGCGACAAAGGATTCTCGTGCCAATGTAATTGATAACGTTCATTTTGTTTGGTATCCGATTAGTGACCGTGAATATTTTAGAGGAAAATTTTTGGGGAATGGTCATTCCATTTATGGATTGTTGACGGACGATTCGTGTCCTGAACAAGAAGAATTTGCTGGCTTGTTCTGTAGGGCTTGGAATCCCAAAGATGTTATAGGCGTTACTATCAATGATTCGCATGTTAGATATTATTATGTCAATAACGTTACCCTTGAAGGTTTCCGTTTGGACCTTTCGGGGAATTATCGTTATGCTTTGCCGAATGTAATTGCTAAAAGTGATTGGCAAATTGCGGTAAGCGGGAATAGCATTGTATTGTCAGGGCTTGTGGCGGGTCGCCTGCTTTTTGTGATGGACATGCAAGGGCGTGTTTTGCGTCGCTTGACGACGGAAACTTCGATGGTTGTGGATATGCCGAAATCGGGACGCTTCTTCATCCGTTACGGGAGTGAAATTAGGGCTGTTACGGTGCGGTGATTTTTACTATCTTTGCACTGCCTCGGCATGACCTAACCACTAACCACTAACCACTGATTACTGTTCATGAATTTAAAAATGATGGAAGACGGCTTCCGGATGATTCTCACCGGCATGGGCGAAGACCCGAATCGCGAAGGTCTTATTGATACGCCGAAGCGTGTCGCAAAAATGTATGCCGAACTCATGACGGGTCTTTCGGGCGAAATGAAGGCCGAAGATATCCTCAAGACCCGCTTCCATGAAAAGTACGACGAGATGATTATCGTGCCGGACATCGAATTTGCGAGCATGTGCGAACATCATTTTCTGCCGTTCACGGGCAAGGCGCATGTGGCCTATATTCCTGGCGATTGCGTTGTCGGTCTTTCGAAAATCCCTCGCGTGGTGGAGTTTTACGCCCGCTTCCCGCAGATTCAGGAACGCATGACCCGCCAGATTGCGGAACTCATCCAGAAGGTGCTACAGCCGAAGGGTGTCGCGGTCGTTTTGGAAGCATCCCACATGTGCATGACGATGCGCGGCGTGAAAAAGCCGGGTGCGATGATGGTCACCACACAGCTCCTCGGGCGTTTCAAGACGGACGAAAAGACTCGCGCCGAATTCATGTCCCGCATTTACGCTCCGAGGTAAATTCTGCAAATGCTGCTGGGGCGGCACTGTTTTGCGAGTTTGCTTTTGCAAAATAAAAAATCCGGTTTCGCACCGGATTTTTTTTCGTAATGGTTAATTGTTACTTTGTTATGTACATCCAAATTCTTTTATCTGCATCTGTTGCATGTTCAAAGAATACAATGTCGTTTCCGTTTCTTTCTAGAAATTTCATTTCTGTCGAGGTTTCGTAGTTGGAATAACCTCTAGATTTCATGAATTCTTCAATATCGATGGAAGATACTCCGTTTTTAATTTCGTGATTAGATAATGTGTTCTGGTACAGGTAATTTCTAATGGAACTTATTTCATTGTAGTTGACGTCTGTGAGGTTGTTGATTCTGTTCATTGCTGTGTTGAATGTTTCTTTTGCAATGACCCCTATTTCGACTTTATAGATTTCTTCGCTGCTTGAAGCCGAATCGTCGCAACCGGTGAGGACGCATAAGAATAATGCGATGATGAAAAATAAAGGGAAAATTTTTTTCATGTGAATTCTCGCTTTTGGATTTGACTATTGCAAATATAAAATCTTCGGGAGGCTATTTTCCTCTTAGAAGTTCCTTTATTGTTTTTGGAATATGGATTTTTTGTCCATAAAAGTATCTCCATGAGTATGATTATGGCTCTTTTTTGGGGGTATTTTATAGACACGGTATGTATGGGTTGCAGTGTATGGGATGCACGGTTTGGTTAAGAGGAGTACATTATGAAATCAAAAATCTTGAAGGGCTTTATTCTAGTAAGTACCCTCGCTTTCGTGAATTGTGGCGATGAATCCACCACGGCACCGGGCTTCGACAATAACCAATCGATGCTTTCTTCCGCTTCGGTTGGAGGCGGGGCCGATTTGAGTTCCGCTTCGGTGGCGGGTCCGAATAATCCGAATGACCCTTGGAGCGATCCTTGCGTGGCTTCTAGCCTGCCTGACGCTTGCGGGCCTGGGACGAATCCGCTTCCGACTTCGAGTGCTGACGCTCAAAATCCTGCATCAAGCGCGGATGTTGCGAATCCTACGTCGAGTGCAGATGTCGCAAATCCTGTATCTAGTTCCGACGTTGCCCCTGTGGCGAATTCTTCGAGCGAAGTTGTTGCTGCATCGAGTGCCGAAGCCGCGAAGCCCACAAGTTCGGAAACTGCAAAACCTGAAAGTTCTGCATCCGTAAAATCAAGTGCCAGCGTGGAAACTCCGAAGTCCAGTGCTGAAACTGCGGTTTCGTCTTCTAGTGAAGCGCCGAAGGGCATTTTCCTCGCCAGCGGCAAGGAAGAAGAAAAGGACCAGATGCAGGTGGAATACAAGACTCGCACTGGCTGGGATGGCGGTGGAATTCTCTCGTATCCGAAACAGCTTTCTTCAACGCAAAAGCATGGAGTTGTGGTCTGGGGGCCGGGTGGCGGCACGGAACCGGGTGCTTACGAAGGCATGATCCGTCGCTTGGCTTCTCATGGCTTCGTGGTCATTGCGCTCAAGGAATCTCCGGGCGATGCATCGCAAGCTATCAAGGCTTTGGATTGGCTCGATAGGCAGAACAAAGATTCTAACAGTCCGCTGTTTGGCAAGCTTGACATGAATACGGTTGGCTGTTCCGGGCACTCCATGGGCGGTTTGGAATCTGAACAGGCTGTCATTAAGGACAAACGCGTTTTGACGGCGTTCCTCAATAACAGTGGCGACTGGAACGGTGCTGGTGCAAACAAAGTTGCAACAGACAGGACGATTGCGATTCTCTTTGGCGAAGTCGGCATGGAAAAAGACAACGCCAAGAACGATTACAACAACGCTGGCGTGAAGGCCCCGGCTTGCCTTATCGAAATGACGG
>JAEEGI010011879.1_pt1 | contig 18703 bp, 10 predicted proteins | sample 8958751 | NCBI WGS metagenome assembly JAEEGI01 (sample SAMN16246545, study PRJNA631951) | gut metagenome | biome: gut microbiome; feature: rumen; material: KS-attached | host: Bos | place: Iran: Karaj | collected 2018-10 | reverse complement strand
AAGATGTAAATATATTTATTAGTAATCATTATTTGATTGTGATAATATTTTTATTTTTCTTAGGTATAAAAGAATTTAACTTCTTGTAAATTTTATTGAATTTTTTTAAAAACGATTTGAAAATATAAATTTTATTAAAGGTTATTATATATTTAAAATATTTCAAACATTATTAAATTTTTTTAACAAATTTTGATAAATTCTATTTATTCAATAAAATAATAGTTTTAATTAATAAATTATTTCATAGGAATAAAAAAATTAATTATTTTTTGAAAAAAAATTTTTTAAAAAAATTTTGATTTAAAATAATTCAAAGATAATTATTCTTCCCATATTTATGAAATAAATCATTACTTCACACATAATAATCATTTTAACTTTTTGTTCCAAATATAAAAAGGAAAAATATAATTTAAAGAAAACTATTTAACCTTATTGAAAAGAATTTAATTTAGATAATTTTCTTTTTTTTTAAATTAAATAATTATAAAAATAAAGGTAAATTAAAGAATAAACCTTTTTTTACTTTTAAAATTGAATTATTTTTTGATTGAATAAAAAAATAAATAAAAAATAAAAGGACTCTTCTACTTTAATTAATATCTATAAAAAGGAAAAAGAAAAAAATATAAATTTTTTTTGTTTTTTATTTAAATCAAATATTATCATTATTTTATATTTATTAAAAAAGTATTCTTTTCATTTTTAATTTTCATTTAATAATATTATTAATTCAATTATTATCTACACTACAAAATAAATTTATAATTTTATTTTGAGATTTATTCATTTTAATATTTATATCATTGTCTATTTTTATTTTTTTCAATTGTTCTTTAGAAAATTCTTCAGTATTTTCATGACTAAATTGATTAACGAATTGAAAATTTTTTTTTAAATTATTTTCTAATATTTTATTTTTTGATTTTTTAAATTGATTTAAAATACTTTGAACAGAAATATCATTATTACATTTAATTCCTCTATTTTTTAAATAAGATTTAATTTTTTCATTATATTTTAAAGGTTTAATTTCTTTAGAAACTTCATTATATAATTTTTCAATTGGATGATGAAATAATAAATTTAATTTATTCCTTGTTACTTTATTTAAATTTCCTTTAATTAAACTTGAAGGAAATAATTTAATAAATTTTTTAATTTTATTACAATCATTTTCATTTAATTTATCTTTTCTTATTGTTTCAATTTGAGATTTTTTTAAAATTTTTTTTCTTAATTCAATTTTATGAATTAAATTAATTTTATTTTTATTAATTTTAGGTGTTAAATCTTGTAAAAGATTTTTTTTATTATAATTATTAACTGAACTAAGAGGTTTAATATTATCAAAAAAATTATCTAAATCAAATATATGTTCAAAGGTTTGTTTAATATTTGAAATTTCTTTTTGATTCTTTTCAATTTCTTTTAAAGACTTATTTATGTCTTTTATTTTCATACAAGGAACACTATTAACTTTTTTAATATATATATTTGTTATATTTGATGAATGAGATAAATTTGATTTTTTTAATTTAAGTAATTCAATTTGATTTTGGATTTTTGTTAAAAACTTAATTGTTTTTTTCTGTTGATTTTCACTACTTAAACCATATTTTACAGAATTATCTATATTTGATTTATTTAAAAATAAAATATTCTTTTTAAATAAATTTTCTTTTGGTAATTTTGGGAAAAAAACATTTTTTTTTTCATATTCTATCTTTAAATCTGAATAATCAAAAGAATTTTTTTTTATATATTCTTTATAATTTTTTTCAAATAAAAAGTTTTCTCTTTTTAATTTTTTTATATCATTCAATGATTTTTTTTTAATATTTGAGAAATCATAAAATATATTTCTAAAAGAATTTAAACTTTCTACGAATTTTTTTTTTTTTCATTCTTTATATTTCTTGTTGAAAATGATTTTGGCTTTAAAAAATTTAATAATTCAAATTTTATATTTTTATTTTTTTGAAAAGCAATAGTAATTTCAGGATGTGCTTTTAATTCTTTTGTAGGAATTCTTCTTAAACTATTTTCTTCACTTTTATTTTTCTTTTGAATCTCCATTTTTCTTATAAAAATTTTATACTTTATTTTTTTCTTTTGAAGATAATTTTATACTTCTTTTTTTTTTGAAAGATTTTAATCAAATCAAATGTAAATTAATTATAATAAAAATAATTAAAAAAAAAGGAATTTTTTTTTTGATTATTTTTTTTATGAAATGGTTTAATTTTTGCAATTGTTTTTTTTTCATTTTCAAAAAAAGATATTTTTTTAAAAATATTTAAGCATAATTTATTGAAATAATATTATTCTTCTTTTCTTTCTATTTTTTAATTTATTATTATTCATTAAGCTCTCTTTCTTATTAATTTTAATATTATTTTTTATTAATATTGTCTATATTAATTGAATTTGAAGTGAAAACATTTTTTTTATAATATAAAGAATTACATCTATGAGAAATAACTGAATTATTTTTTAATTATCATTATTATTTAAAGAATTAATTCTTTCATTAATACTAATTCTTTTTTTTGACAAATTAATAACTTTATTTATATTATAAGATGTAAAAATAGATATCTTTCATTAATAATAGTTCATTTTTACCATGATAAGGATATTCTTTAAATAACATAAAATATTGCTTACATTTTTTTTTTAATTTTATATATATTAATATTACTTGAACTTTTTATAATATTTCTATATTTCTATTTATTGTTTTCAAAATATTTATTTTATTAATTAAAGGAGTTTGATTTTTTAATTTTTTTTTAATTTTTATTTTCTATTAATAGTTCTTTAATCTTAATTGTCCTAAGATTAATTAATCTTTTTTCAGAAAAATTATTATCATTTATTTTATTTTTATTTTTCTCTATCAAAGTTTTATTTAAATGTCAGAATTTAAATAAATATTTTTTTCTTCTTTGAATAATAATTATAATTAAAAAAAAATTAATAAAATATTTAATTTCTAAATAAAATCTTGATATAGAAAAAAAAAGAATTAAATATAATAATGATTTATTTTTTTCTTTAAATTATATTTTAATTTGATTTTTTATTTTTGATTTTTTGTAAAAGAAATTCTCTTCTTTTAATATATTCAATTTCTCTTGTTATATCATTGATCATTTCTTGATTAAGTTCATTAGGTTGTTTAATACAATGATCAGTTAAAGAAATTTCATAATTAGAAACTTTAGATTTAGAATAATAATTAGCAATTTTTGGTCTTTCTCTTCTTAAATTTAATTCATTTTCAATTTCTTTATTTCTTTTTTTTTCATTTTCTTCCATTATTTTCTTTAATAAAGTAGAATGATAAAATTCTTCAGCATCTAATTTAGCTTTTCTTTCATTAAAAACATCTTGAATTTTTTCTTTTTCTTCTGTTTTACATCTTAACATTGCTTTTTGAAATTTTAATTCTTTATCATATTGTTCTTCTAAAAAAGCTTTTTTTCTACAATATTTTTTATTAAATAACTTTGAATCATTTTTATACCTTGGAATTTCTTTCTTATTTTTTTTATATAAATTTTGTAAAGGTTTTTTTTCCTTTTCATAATTTTCATTTTTCATGAAATCTATTTTAGACTTTTTAATTATACTATTGGTTTTACTTTTACTATTTAAATGTCTAACTGAATTTGGAATTGAAGGTAAACTAATATTTTCATTAAAATCTAAATTAACAGTATTATTTCTATTATTCTTTCTTATATTTGAATTTAAAATATCTTTTGGAGTATAAAAACTATTATATATATTATTAAAACTTGCTTTACTTTTATTTTCACTTTGAAATAAATTTGCATTTTCTTCTTTTTCTTTTTTTAATATTTCTAACTTCATTCTTTCATTATTTTTTATATTTCTTATATTTTTTTGGATTTTCATTTTTGTTTCTGGATTTAATTTATTTATTTCTATTTTATTCATTCCATTAATAACATTATGAAATTCATCACTCATTAAATAATTTAAAACATGAATTTGTTTTGTAACAATACCTACTTTTTTTCCATAAGGTTTACTATTTACTTTATTTAATAAATCAGGTTCATCGTCATCAACTTCATCTAATTGTAAAGTATTAATAAATTTTTCAATTCTTTCAAATTTTTTTCTTTTTTCTTCTTCTCTAAAAGGTAATTTAACAGTTTTAATTTTAATTTCTTCTTTAACAATAACATCCTTATTTTCTTCTTCAAAAAATTTAATTATATCACATCTTAATTTTTGTCTTCCAACCAATTCAAATAATGTATTTATAAATTCAACTCCTTTTTTATAAGGTAATGTTTTACCAAAAAATTTAGCTTGTTGATATAATTGTAAAGCTTTATAAATATCATATTGATTTTCATAACAAACTCCTAATTGAAAACAAGCAATTGACATATAAAAAAAATCTTTACTTAATTTATCTTTTTTATACATTGGATAATTACTTATATTATAAACATAACTAACAATAGTCTTTTTATCAGTTTCTTCATTTAATCTTATTTCTAAATCTTTATATAATAATTTTAAACATGTGGCAAGATAATTTTTAGCAGTATCATAATCTTTATTTCCAATAAATAAACTTCCTAAAACAATATATATAAGAGCTGAGTAAAATAATGTATTTGGAGATAGGAAAAAATCAGAAGTTGATTTTATTAATTTTTCTCCAATTGCTAAAAACTTTATTGCTTGAATTACATCAAATTCATGAAGACAAAATCTTGCATAATTATAACATTGTTTTAAAGAAAATGTAATTATAATTTCAATTTTTTCTTTTATATATTTTTCATCTTCTGAATTGTTATAAGTTAATATTATAAAACTATTTAATTCATTGTCTAATTCTTTTAACCAATGAATTATTCCTTTTAATTTTGTTTCAGAAGCATAATTAATAAATTTACGACAAATAATTTTATGAATTGCTTCTAATCTAATATATTTAATATACCAATTATCATTGAATTCTTCTTTTATTGTATTTAATAATTTTTTATATTGTTTTTTCAAATATAAATCAGTTAGAGTTGAATAATATATATTAAATTTTCGTCTTTTATATTCCTCTTTTTCAGATTCATTTTTTGAAGTATCTTGAAATTCTTCATCAAATGAATCTTCTGGAATTATCATTGGTTTTATTTTTGGTTTATTTTCTTTTGGAGCACCTAAATGAATTATTGGTTGCTCATCCATTGTTTTATTTTACAAAAAGAAATAATTTTTTAAAAATATTTTTTTTAATTTTTAAACCCTTTTTATTATTCATCATAATTTAAAAATAACAAAAATTTAAATTTTTAAATATATAATAATGTAAAACTTTTGTTTTAATTAAATAAATATTGGAGATTGGTCCCAATCCCCATATCTTTAGAAATTAGGAATAAAAACATTTTAAATCTTAAAATAATTTCAATTTTTTATTTTATATATATCAATAAAATTTATATAGTTTATTTATTATTAAATTTATAGTAGTGATATATTAAAAATTAAATTTTCTATTTAACTCTTCATTCGACATCATAAATATATTTTATAATTATACCATTATTATTTACATTAAATTTTTTTCAAAAATATTTTATATTAAATATTCCTTAATTATAAATATTGATTATGATATTTGATGTTTAATGAATTATGATGACTTAAATGATTATTCGAAAAAAAATAATTTGATGATTCAAAGAAAAAAATTTGATTATTTTATATTAGAAAAATTAGTAATTAGTATTATTTATTATTTAATATTTAATTCTATTCCTATTATCTTACGAACTGCTTTTTTAATAAAATCTATAATTTGTTTTCTATATATCCAGGTTAGTATAGTCCCTATAACAAGTCCTGCGCAAATTAGTCCACTTACAATAGGATTTAAAGTTATCCCCAGAATAGGAATTGTCAATGGCTTTCCAAGAGCAATCCCCTGTAATGTTAAGGTTTTACTCCAAAAATCATATGATAAACATAAAGGTATTGATTGAAATCCAACCATTTTAGTTTTAATTAAATTGTTCTTACCACTATAAATAATAAAATTATGCTATTAAAGATTGCTATTTTTAAAATAATTTAACTATTTTTTATTTATTGTTTTATAAATAATAATTATTTTTAATAAATTGAGCTTTTAGTCTGATTTGCCGTATATCATCTAGAGAAAACGTATCATTAGTTTATCCATCTGATGGTTTTACATTAATTACTTATAAATCTAATATTGATTAAACCATTATTTTTAAAATTTAATGTGGATATAACTAATATTATTTCAAATACTATTATTGTTTCTGATATTAATAACATTATAAAATCTGCTGTGAAATATATTTTTTGAATAAAACAATTAAAGAGCTTTTTTTTTAAATTTTTACATTTGATAAAATTTTCAAGGCAAATTTTTGAGTAAATGAAGAAAAAGAATTATTCAAAAAAGTAAATAATCAAAATCAATTAAAAATAATTATTAAAAAAATTAAAAATGATTTAGATGAAAAAAAGGTAAATTATTTTAAAAACAAAAATGATGAAAAATGTTTTAATAAGATAAAACAAAAAATAATTTTATAAAAAATTTAATAAAGTAGGAAAATTCACCCAATTTACAATTTAAAAAGAATTCATTCATTATATTAAAACATTAAAACAATTTTTAAAAAAAATTACAAGAAATATATATTTCAATTATAAATTACAGCATTTATTAAAAAAAATATAACATAAAAATATCTTATTAAACTTTCTTTATTCTTAAAAAATAATAAAATATTAAGTGATAATTTAAAAAAATATAAAAATGTTATTAAAATAATAAAAATAAAAATAAAAGATAAAAAAGCTTGTAATTAATTAGAAGTATTTTAAAAAGTCTATATCAAAAAATTTGAATTGCTTCTCTTGAGAAAATTAAATTTAATAAACTTTTACAATTATTTAGTTTAAAGGTTAAAAAATCAAAAATATATGAGAATTTAATAAACCCAATTTTAAATAAATATAAAATTAATAATTATTTAAAAAATAAAATTCGTTGTTTTAATTTAGCACAAATTCTCTTTTGTTTAGTTAATAATCTTGAATTAAATTAAAAGTTTAAATTGTTTAAAAAAATATTTTATTTTAAAAACTTTAAAAATAAATGTTTATTTGGCAAAATAAAAAAGAGATATGATTTAAATAAGAAAATTATATTAAAGATAAAGTTATTTTTTCCTGGATTGAAAAATTTATATTATATTTTAATATATCTTGAATTATTTTCTATTTTTCTTAAATTTCTTTGAGAAGAAGGTGAAAAAAACCTTTCTTTTTTATCATGAATAATTTGTTTCATTTCATAAATATTTTTTAATAACATTTCCACTTTTTCATTAATATCAGGATCACTTTTTAAATTTTCAGGAATATTATTAAATAAATTTTTTATTTCTTTATTTACTTTCACATTATCAAAATTATTTAAATTAATGTGATTTGATATTTTATTTTCTTCTTTTTTATTTACTTTCGGAAAAAAATGAGGAGTTTCTTTAAAAATATCTTCTTCAATATTATCATCTTTATTTTTTAAATCTTTTGAAATAAAATTATTACTTTCTATATTTTTTGTATTTTTTAAATTTGATGAACTATCTATTTTACAAGAAATTTTAAATATAATATTTTCTTTATTTAAAGGATTTATTTTTGAAAATATTTCATCACTTTTATTTTCATTTATATTCTCTGAATTTATTTTTTTTAATAATAATTCACTTTGTTCATTTGAATTTTCGAAAAAATCTTTTGGGAAAAGATTTTTTAAATTAGTATTAGGATTTATAGGAGAATATATTTTACGTGATGGTTTTAAATTTGATATTCTTATCTTTTTCGATATTGGTTTTTCCCCTATATTTAAATGTGAATTCATTTTAATAGTTAATTTATTTATAATTTTGTTCTAATATATCTTAATATTTAAATTTGTTTTTTTTTATTTTAAATTTTTAAATTAAAGAGAATTCAAAAAAAATATTATCTTAATCTATTATTTATTAAAATATTAGTATTAAATGGAATTTTTTTCTTTTCAATAAAATTTTTATTCAAATGAATTCAACATTAATCAAAATAAATTTAAATGAAAAATAATTATCAAAAGTTTAAAAATTAATTTTGATGTAAATGATTAAAAATATAATAAATAAAGAATATATAAAAGCAGAAAAATTAATAGAAAAATAAAAGGAAAAAGATAACAAAATTAAATTTTTCCATCAAATAAAGGAAGGAATATTATAAAATTAATTAATATTAATACTAAATATATTTTTTTCTTCTCTTTGTTTTTTTTTCACTATATTAAAGAAGAGAATTAATTGAATTAATTTATATTAAAAGTATCTTTTTCTTTTAAATCATTATTATCTTCTTTTATTTCAAATATATTTGTTTCTTTTTCTATTGGTTAACATAAATTATTTTCTTCATTTTCTTTTTTTAATTCAAAAAATCTTTTATAATTAATTGCTTTAAATTTATAAAAAGTTCTTAATTGATTTTAATAATTAAAAAATATTTAATTGTTTCAATAAATACAAAAAAATATATTTTTTAATGTTAAAATTTCTTTTTATTTAAATCTAAATAAGTTTTACTATAACCATGATTTTTATTTTGTTTTGATTTTCCAATTTTATTTATTAAAGCTTCTTTAAAAATAATTCTTTCTGTATTTGAATTGTTTCTTGAAATTGAATTTTTTTGAAAATGTTTAAATCCTTTTATTTGTATTCCCTTAATATTTTTATTTGAAAAAACAGTATTAAATTTATTTTTATTTTTTTCATTATTAAAATTATTATAACTTTTAAAAAGATTATTATCAGGACTAATTGACAAAGTATTTAAATTGATATTTCTTTTACATATATTAGAATTAATATTTTGATGATTTGTATTATTATATAATACTTCTCTATTAAAAATATTTTTAATATTTTTTATTCCATTATTATTACTTTTTTCTTTATTTTCTTTTTTATTATTATTTAAATTAGAAGAAATTAATAATTTTTTTTTATTAGAAGGAAGTGACATAGAAGATTTTTTACTTGAATAATTATTTTTATGTTTATTTTTTTTTAAGTTTAATTCACTTTGATGATATTTTCTAAAAAAATCTCTTTCACTCATTGGAATTGAAATTTCTTTTAATTTATTTTTTTTTTGACTAATATTATTTTTTTCTTTACTATTACTATGAGAAATAGTAGATTTATGCATTTTATCTAAAATTTTTCCAATTTTTGGATTTGAATTTGTTTTCTTATTATTATAAGATGATATTTGATTATTAATTGATGATGATGGAGATAAATGTTTATTATTATTTTTTTTATTTATATTTGCTATTTTACTTTTTGATGATGATGATTGATTTATTGGAGAAAAAGATTTTATATTTCTTTTAATTGATTTTTTTCTATCTGAAGAATTTAAATTGGTTTTCTTTTTTTCTTTAAAAAATTGAAATATATAATCTTTATTATTATTAGTAAATAAACTTTGAATAATTTTTGTTTTTTTATCATGATAATTAGAAATTATATTATTTTTATTTTTTATTTTCCTTGAAGGTATATTTAATGAAGTATTATAATTTTGATTATTAATATTCTTTAAATCAATATCAATTGTTGTTGAAGATACTTTTGTATTTTTCATTCCATTTGAAGTAGTATTATTTACATTAAATAAAGTATTTTTTCTTTGATTTATATTATTACTTGAACTATAATTATATCCTCCATTTAAATATCTATTATAATTTCTTCCTTTTATTTTAGAATTTATAATATTGAAATTTAAATTAATTCCAATTTTTTTTATATTAATATCTTTCATTTTTTTTAAAGTAGTATTTGTAGATTTTCTTTCATTAATTAATTTATGATTATTTTCAGCATTAATAATTTTATTAATAATATTTTCTAAACTAATATTTTTAGAATCATTATCTTTTCCTTGAACACCAAAAAATTTTTGTATTCCACTAGTATCAGTTTGTTCTAAAATAGAATCTAAAGCTTGCCCATTGAAAAACCTTTCATTATATAATTTTTCTTTTATTAAACCTTTTTTAATTTTTTCTTTTTTATCTTCTAAATCTTGTTGATTATCAATAACTCTTTGTTTTCTTTGTATATTCTTATAAATATATTTTGATTCAGGTAAAGAAACATAATTAGGAAAAATCACAGAACAACTATCATAATATTCAAAAATTTTTGGAAGAAAATTTTTACATTCTGATGTTATATATGATCTTTGTAAAAATTCTGAATAATCTCCTTTTATTAAATAATCTTTAAATTCTGCTACTATATGAGTATTTTCATTACATATTATTTCATTTATTATTTTTATGTTGTAATAATTGTTATCTTTTGAATATTTTTTATGAAATTTTTTAAATATTAATTTTTCTAAAGTTATTATTGAAGATACTTTTTTATGAATTAAATTTTGAATTTTTTTTAACATTTTTAAATTTTTAGTGTTTTGATTATTTGAATTTGAATATTCAAATTTATTTGATTCTTTTGAATTGTCATAACTTGTTTGAATTGATTGAATGCGTTCATATGAAAAAGATAATGATTTACTTTCCATTATTATTAAATTTATTTAATTAATTATTTTTTTAATTCTCATAAAAAAATAATTATTTATTCTATAACAAAAAACATTAAATCAATTAATCTAATTTATTTAAATTTATTCTTTTTTTATAGAATTTGGAAATAGATAATATTAACAATTCTTTAAAATAGGATAAATGAGAATTATATTTTAATAAAGAAAAATAAATTATATTCTCACAACAATAAGAATATATTTATCACTTTTTATTTTTATATCTATCGAGTTTGTTCAATTAAAAATTGAATAACTTGTAAGTAATTTATATAAATAGAAATTAAAATTTACATACAATTTTTTTATATAATAATATTTAATTATTGTTTAAATTTCTTTTATACCTAATATTTCTTGGTTTGCAGGTACATAATCAAAAACTTCATCAATTTCATTAGCTCTAGTTTTTCTTCTTTTTAATTTCATAATATGATTTACTATAACAATTAATCCAATAATGATAATAATAAAAATAATTAAAATAGTAAAAGACATATTAAAAGATTTCCCTTTAAAATCATTATAAAATCCAATTAATTTATTTTCAGGGTCAAAAATCATTTCATATTTTTTCATAAATATTCTTCCTAAAATCCATTCATTTAATCTATGATTTTGATTAAAACTCATTAAAAGATAATATTTTCCATTTTTTTCAATAAATAAATCTTCATAAGTTAAATTAAAAGTAAAATTTAATTCTCTATGATAAAAAGAAATTATAGGAAGTAATTTAATATCAGTATTTTTATTACAATAATAATAAACTAATGAAAATTCTCTTTTTAATTCAAAACAATTATTTGTTTTATTTAATTTTTGTAAAAATAAAACTTCATATTCAGTTGGTCCTTTTATTAATCCATTTTCAATAACAAAAATTCCAAATTTACTAATTGAACTACTTTGAATATCATTATCAAATTTAATTTCATCAAATTGAATTTTCCAATCTTTATTATAATTTATTTCTACTTTTGTAAATTTTAAATAATTTTCATCATAATTATTATTATATTTATGAGGATAATCTCCTATAATTAATTCACCTTCATTATCATTTAAATATTTAATAGTCCAAATAGATGATGCAATTATTTTTTTTTCTAATAAAACTTTAACAAAATTTAAATCTTCATCATTTCTTTCTTTTAATAAATTTAAACCTAATAAACCTGAAGTTTCATCATCATAATCATTTATTAAGAAAGGAATATTAATATAAGTTTTTTTCTTATCTTTTTCATTATAAAACATAAAATTATCCTGACCTAAAAATCCACCTTTGTAATTATTATAATAATATATTTTTTTTTCAGTTGAAATCAAAGAACTTGTTGATGAAGAAATATTTGAATAAATTTCATCTATTTTTTCTTTTGAATTTGCTATTATAAAATGATAATATGATGTTGCTATTATTAATCTTATTTTTTGAGAAGGTTCTCCTATAAAAATTTCTCCCATTTCATAATTTCTTACTCTTGAATCTACATATGTTAAACCTTGTTTTATTGGATTTTCCTTTGTTTTAAAAGGAATTTTAATTATTGAGAAAATAAAGGAAAATAATAATGTTGATATTAATAATTTTAACATTTTTTAAATTAATACTATTTATTTTTATGAAATAATAATTTTTTTAAATAAAATAATTAAATGACTTTTTAAATTTTTTATTAAAATGAAAAAAATTTTTAGTGAATAATTATATTTTCTTTAAAGAATTTTTTTCTTCATTTTTTTTTTTTAAAGATGCAATTTTCATTAAAGCTTCATCAGGAGAAATTAATCCTTCTTTAAATTTTTTTTCAATTTTTTCTAAAGGTATTTTATAATCTATTAATTCTTCTTTAAAAGTATTAATTTGTAATAAAACTTCATCTTTTTTACTTAAATTCTTTTTTTCTTCAATAATTTTTTTCCAATTTTTTTTATATTCTTCTAAAAGAATTTCATTTTCAAATTCCAAATTATTTATATCTTCTATTAAATTATCAAAAAATTTTTCATCATCAGGATTTTTTTCACTTAATTTATCAAATTCAAATTCATTTTCACTTTGATTACTGGTTAAACTTAATTGTTTTTGTAAAGGATTTTTATTTTTTTCATCATTATTATTTTTATTATCATCATTAACTTTACTTCCTTTTTTACTTATTGGATTTCTATTTCCTAATGATTCTTTATATTCATTAAAAATCCTACTTTCTGTTAATATTTGTTTATTTTCTTCTAATTTTTTATTATAATTATCTCTTGCCATTTTTATTTGTTCTATTAATTTTTGTTTTTCTGCATTAAACTTTTCTTCTTCTTTATTTTCACCATCACTTTTTTTCATTATTTCTTTTTCTATTTTTTCTAATTCTTGGATTTTTATTTTTAAATTATTTTCTTTATCTAATTTTCTAATTTTAGAATTATAATCTTTTGCTTCTTTTTCACTTATAATTTTATTATTTTGACATTTAATTATATATTGAACTAATGAATTTTTTTTATTTACATATATGTAATATTCTTGATCAAATTCATCATGATTTAATATTGTTTTTGAAATTTCTTCTTTTATTTTATTCAATTTATTATTTATCATTCCTTTTTCATCTAATTCAAATCCATTTGAATATTTACATTCAATCTCTTTATTTGAAATGATCATAAAAAATTTTAATTTTATTTCAAATCCTTCAGAATATAATCTTATTCTTAAAAAGGACATTTTCATTAAATCTTTGTTTTCTTCTTTTAATTTCTTTATATTAATTTTATATAAGTAAATATAAAGATACTTCTCTGGAAAATATTGTTTTTTTTTATCATATTTTAAACCAATTTTTAAATCAGTAAATTTTAAAAAATCTTTTTGTTCAATTTTAAAATCATGGAATAAATTATTTTGATATATTTTTTCTTTATATATTTCTTTATCTTTTTCTAAAATAGTAAAACAAATAGTATCTTTTAAATTCAAAACATTTTTAACAAATTTATTAGGAAATTGTTTATTTATATAATAATTATATAAACCAGCTCCAATACTATAACATTCATCAATTAAAATAGTTTTAAAAACGGGAATTTTTTTTGAAAAACATTCTTCAATTATTTCTTGAAGAATTGGAATTCTCATTAATTCACCAGCAATTTCAATTGTAATTTTACTTTTTATTGTTGGTGGAATAGAACTAATAAAATCAGAAAATTCTCTTTTAATAAATTCAGTGTAATCAAAAATTAATTTTTGAAAATTTTCTCTTGAAAGAGTATATTTTAAATCTTCTTCTTTATAAAAAGATTCAATTGAAATTGTAGTTACATCATTAACAGTAAGAACTCTTCTTCCTTTTTGAACTGCATCTGTTAATAATTTTTTATGGGATTTAACATATGATTCAAATTCTTTATCATCATTTTTAATTGAATTTTGAATTTTAAAATTATCTATAATTTTATTAATAAGAACCTTATCAAAATTTCTTCCTCCAATTGAAGATAATGTTTTAACATTTATAACTTCGAAATTATCATAGGAAAAAACAGAATAAATAAAACTTGTTTTTGAATGACCAATATCTACAAAAATAACATGTTTAGGTTCTTGATTTAATTCAATATTATTAAACATATCTCTATATTTATTATATCCATAATATATTGTAATCGCTGTTGATTCATTTATTATATTTATATTTTTCATATTTATTGCTTCTGCTATGAGCTTTAATATATTTTTTTGGTAAAAAGTAAAAAAATCAGGAACACTAAAAGTAACTGTGTCATATTTTAATTCGTGTTCTTCGAAAAAATATTTATTTATTAAAGATAAATAATCAGCTAATAATATATATGAATCACAAGTTTCATTATTATATATACATATTTTTTTTTCTTTTTTTTGATATGAATTTTCATTTAAATATTCAAATTCTTTTTCATCAATAGGATTAATATCATTTTTATTAAAGAAAACATAAAATAATCTTGATAAATTTAGAAAAGATGTTTTGTAAAATTGTTTCATTGATGAATTTGAAGTTTCTCCATATAATCTATTATAATTTGTATAACATATTTGAGAAGGAATAGTTCTTGATGCTACATCACTTAATAAAACTTCAGTCGTAAATTTATCATTTATTTTAAGACATCTTGAATATACTGTATTCATCGCTCCTATATTTATCCCTAAACTTATTAAATCTTTTTTGACTTCATCACTAGATGTCATTTAGTAAAAAAATTTTTAATTATTTTTTAATGGTTTTTATCAATGTAAAAATAGGATTTATTTTATTATTTAAGAAATTTATATGATATTTAAATTAATTTTAATTTTAATCATTATTTATAAATTTATTGAGCATTTATTTTTAAAAAAATGATTAAGAAGTTAAAACTTTTTCAATCATTTGTTGAGAATAATTAATAAGCTTTTCAATATTTTCATCTGTATTATAATAAATAGGTTTTTTTAAATCATTAATAATATTTTTAATAACATTAGTATTAATTAACCTTTTAATATTTTTTCCATAAGTTCTACAAAAATCACCAATTAAACCTAAAGAACTTTTTAAAATCTCCACAGAAATACATTTTTGCTCTAAACAAATAGTATTAATAAAGGTTAAAATAGGAGGAACATAAATATTAAATTCATCATGTTTATTAACATCATTAATAGAATTAAAAATACAAGTTAAAGTTTCAAGAATATGTTCTCTTAAATCTTGGAAATATTCTATATTTTCAGAATCTTCAAAATTTTGAATATTCATTGCAGCTTGTAAAGCAGAACCTAATAAATTCATAATAGAATTATAAAAAGGGAAAACATCATTAGGACAACAATAAAATAAATCACTAATAATATTAAAAGCATGTGGTTTAAGTGATTTATCAATATCTGGATTAGATAATATTTGAAGTATTCCTGGGAAAAAGTAAGTAATATATTTTGAAAATAAATTACTCAAACTTCTTATAATATCACTCATACAATGAATACTTGCTCTACATAAACTTACATCTTGAGTTGAATTTAATCCTATTGATAAGTATTGAGAAAAATCTTGCATTAAATTATCAAATTTTTGTTCTAATGATAATGCAATTGAACCAATTAAAGTCATTGCTTCATCAAAAATATTATTTTTTTGTTTAAATGCTATTATTATATTATTATATAATTGAATTAAATCTGAATCTTCTATTCCACCATATAATACAAATGATGATAAAGTTGTTATAATATATATTTGATAATCATTTCTCATATTTTGATTAGAGAAAATATTAGGATTTAAAGTTTTTTGATACATTTCAAATAATATTTTAAAATTATTGTTTATTATATTTGAAACATCTTTTGCTGAATGTTCAGCAATTGTTCCAATAGTAAAAAAACAACCTAAAGAAACATTATTTTCAATATTATAACTTCCACTTTGAGTTGCTAATGCTATTAAACTATTCATTAATCTTTGACAATAAGGACTTAATTCATTTGTATTTGAATAATTATTTACTAATTTAATCAATGAATTTAATCCATTACATAAATGAATACAAACTTTTCTTTTCATTTTAGGTAAAAGAGATAAAATTAATTCAATTAATTTTCCATAAGTATCTTTTTTATCAATTAATATATCATTTCCATAAGAATCACATATTTTTTCTATTGTCCAAGCTGAAACTTCTTTTAAATGTTGTGGAGTTTTATCATCACATAAAAAATTTGTTATCATTTCTAAAGATTGATTAACGGTAATAAATAATTGAGAATGATGTTGAGTTTCTAAAATTGAAGCAAAAGCAAATATAGACATATTAATCAAATCATCATTATTTTGATTTATATTCTCTCCTATAAATTTTAAAACACTTTCAATAAATTGATATTGACAACATTGAGAAAATAAACTTAATAAACTTCCAGAAGCTTTTCTTAAAGTCCATTCATCAGAATTATAATCAGTTGTTTTTAAATGATTAAATAATATTGGAAGTAATTCTTGATAAGCTTTTTCACAAAAATTTAAATTATTTAAACTTCCTTTTTTAATTCTAGAACTTTCAATATCTCCAATTGAACACCAAATTTCATATGCTAAAATTTTATTGTTATCATTATTATCTTTTATCATTATTGCTTTTGTAACTTCTAATAATTCAATAAAGTAATTATTAAAAGAATCATAATATATTCTTATTAAATCAAGAAAAATTAACAAAGCATCATTCCTAATTATTTCATTTGAATTTAATAAACAAGCTTTAATTAAATCAAAAAAAACAATTTTTTGAGAATCATTAGTAACAAAAGGAGAAATAAAAGGTATAAAATTTAAAATAGCTTTTAAAGTATTATCACATAATTCAAAAGATAAATTTTCTTTTTTTAAAATAGTATAAAAACAATTTAAAATTTTAGCAATAGTATCTTGAGGAATATCATTAAATGAAATTTCAGTAAAAATAAATCCTAAAGTAGTAATAGAAGATAATTGAATATATAAATTTTCATTTTGAGATGTATTAACTAAAGTATCAAATATATCTAACCATTGTTTATTAGGAATTTCAATTTTACATATTGAAGCAATTGCATTTCCCGCTGCTTTTCTTATATCATTATCTTGACTTGCTAAAGATGATAAAACATGATTTTTAATTTGAGTTTTTTCTTTTTCATCTAAATTTAAATATTTTTGAGTATATTCATTTTTTGATATTATATTCTTTATTAATGTTGATGATATTTGACGTACTTTTTTTTCTTCTTGTTCATTTGATATTTTTGATGAAATTTTTATTAGAAATTCACTTAAATTCTCTGATGCAAGTCTTGTGATTTGAGATTCTGCTTCTTTACGTAATGAATCATTTCCGCTTAAGGCATTTCGAAGAATTTGAGATAAAGGGTCTTGTTCTTGTTGATTCATTTTTTTTTTGAATTTTTTTGAATTTTTTGAATTTTTTTAAATGTATTTATTATTTATTTAATTTATTTAATTCTTTTTAATTTAAAAAATTCTTTAGAATTTAAATTTTGAAAAAATTGTTATTTTTTTATTATTTATTTTCTTTTATTTTTTATTTAAATATTTTTTATATTTTTAATTAATGATAAATTCATTAAACTATTTATTAATATATATTTATCTTAATAATAGCTGTTCTATATTATTCATATAATTATTTTGTTTTTAAATAATCTAGAATAATTTAATTTTAAACATAAATATAAACGAATATTTTTGAGAAGATAAGTGAATTGTTATTTTGTTAAAATTTTAATTTGATAAAGAGATTAAGATTTTTTATGAATTTAATTTATATTTATTTATTGTTCTTTTAAAATATCTTTGATTTTTGATTGTTTTTTTCAAATATTTCATTTAAGATTATTGAAATATATTCTCTTATTCGATTGAGAAGTTTTTTGGATTTAAAATAAAAAATTTGATAAGGATTTAAAGTAAATATTTTCTCTTTATCATTTATAAATTTATCAACAAAAGATAAGGTTTCTTCTAATCCTCTAACTTGTTCAATATTATTAATAATTTCTTCTTTGTTTATTTCTGATTGATATTGCATAATGAAATTTTTCAGTTGAATTAATTCTTCATAAAAACTTTCATAAAAATCTTTTATTGACATTATAATCATATTTTCATGAGAATGATCTTTTAGGCATTTTATACATAATTGTCGTTCACAGGAACAAATAAATAAAGAAGGTTTCCAAATATGAATTGAACATTTTTGATTATTCATTTTTTTTGGTTTTTTTTTTTTATGGGTTTTTATTTTTTTTTCAATTTTTTAATTAGTTTTTTATTGAGTTATTTTTTTATTTTTTTTAATTTAAATTATTTTATAATTTTTAAATACAAATTATTATTTTTTTATTTTCTGTAATTTTGGGGATTGGGGATTGGGGATG
>JAEEGI010011873.1_pt1 | contig 18708 bp, 13 predicted proteins | sample 8958751 | NCBI WGS metagenome assembly JAEEGI01 (sample SAMN16246545, study PRJNA631951) | gut metagenome | biome: gut microbiome; feature: rumen; material: KS-attached | host: Bos | place: Iran: Karaj | collected 2018-10 | reverse complement strand
AGAAACGGCAGCCCTTTCCATGACACTTAAAGCAGGTTACATCCATTTCTGCTGATGGCTCTGTGAATGGGAAGTGATGTGGACGGAACTTTACCTTTGTATCCTCGCCGAAAAGGTCTCTTGCGAACTGTGCAAGTGTTCCCTTAAGGTCTGAGAAGGTAATGTTCTTGTCGATAACAAGTCCTTCTACCTGATGGAAGCTTGGTGAATGGGTTGCATCTACTTCATCTGCACGGAATACTCTTCCTGGTGATACCACTCTGATAGGTGGCTTTCCCTTTTCCATAATTCTTGCCTGTACACTTGAGGTCTGTGTACGAAGAAGGATATTGTCTGTGATATAGAAGGTATCCTGTTCATCCTTTGCTGGATGATTTGCTGGAATGTTGAGTGCTTCGAAGTTGTAGTAATCGTACTCTATTTCTGGTCCGTCTACTACCTCGTAGCCAAGTCCGATGAATATTCTCTTTAATTCATTAAGTGCTACTGTATTTGGATGGTTATGGCCCTCTGCCTGCTTCTTTGCTGGAAGTGTTACATCGATGGCTTCTGATGCCATCTTCACTTCAAGTACTGCTGCCTCGAAGGCTTCCTTTCTTATGCGGAGCTTTTCTTCTATGGCTTCACGTACGTCGTTTACCATTGCTCCTACCTTTGGTCTGTCTTCCTTTGCAACGTCCTTCATTGACTTAAGTATATTGGTAAGCTCACCCTTCTTTCCAAGAATGCTTACACGTACATCGTTAAGTGCATTGAGGTCCTTTGACTCTTCGATTTTCTTCAGGGCCTGGGCTCTGAGCTGTTCAAGTTGTTCCTTCATGATTCCTCCTAAATATTTATTTGCGTATTTTTGTATTTTGCTGGTTGTTTTCTCAAACAAAAAGTCCCTGCAGACACTTTCGTGAATGCAGGGACGAATATTTAATATCGCGGTACCACCTTGCTTTATGCTTACCATTTAAGCATACGCTCTTTTAAGATTAACGCTCTAAACACGGCAAAACCTACTTTCATATTTTCAGAATTGCAGCTACGGTGCGAAAGTCGGATTCTTTATTGCCAAGGAAGGCTTTCAGCCGGTGACCCTCCATCTCTTTTGGTATTTGAAGCATCCTATGCTTTTTTTAAGCTACACCATCATTGCTTTTTATTATCTACATTTGTAACAATATTTATACTAGCACTTTTTTTAATTTTGTCAAGTGTGAAATTTTAGTTACCTCTTTTACATCATTGATACCACACTGCCTGTTTATCGTACAGCTGTTTATAATACATATCGTTTTTTAGCAGATAATCATGGGTGCCTACATTTTCTATTTCGCCGTTTTTCAGTACAACAATTCTATCTGCTATCTTTGCTGCTCCTAGACGATGGGTAATGATGATTCCTATTTTTCCTTTAGTAATGGCGGCAAATTCATTATACACACGCGCTTCTTCTATAGGGTCTATCGCTGCTGTCGGCTCATCTAGAATTATTATTTCATGTTTCCTGTATAGGCCTCTGGCTATGGCGACTCTCTGCCATAATCCGCCGGATAGATCTACGCCTCCGAACTCTTTTGAAAGCATTGTTTCTTTTCCGTCTGGAAAATGCTTTTGATTTAGCTCAAGGCCTGCTGACTTTATTGCTTCGTTAATGTCCTCTTGCACCGGCTGTGCTCCTTGCCTACTTATGGAGATATTTTCATCTAATCTCATCTGATATTTTAAGTAATCCTGAAAAACCGCCGATACCTTAAGTACATATTCCTGATAGTTTACCTTACTGCCTAAATAGTACATATTGCCGCTTCTAGGTCTTAAAAGTCCCATTATCATTTTGGCTAATGTGGTTTTTCCTGATCCATTTTCTCCTACAACCGCTATGGTCTCTCCTTCGTGGATATCTAGTGATACATTATGCAAGGCATCTTTATCTACGCCTGGATAGCTGAAGTATACATTATTTAGTGTCAGTCCATTTTCTATGCTGTTACTAGACGCTTCACCGTCTGTTTTTTCAGTTGCTATATCTTCTGCATTTCCTTCTTTATAATCCATTAACTTCCAATAATTATTTAACGATGCAGCCTGTTTCGAAGTCGACTTGAATGTATTGACAAATACTTCCTGTGCTAGACCATACATTGTAGTTATTCCAAATAATACAGCTGTAAAGCTTCCTATACCTGCTCTTTTTGATAAAACTTCAGCTATTAATAGACCTATTATCCCCAGATAACCAATAGCGGTCAATCCTTGACATATCAGATCATTTTTAGCCTGCTTTTTTTCAGCACTCATAAGAGAAGAATTTAATTTTCCGATTGAAGCAGTATATCCCTTAAAAAAGTAATGGAAGGCTCCTAGCATTCTTGTCTCCTTAAATGTCGACAAGTCGCAGATTGCATCTTCATAGGCTTCCTTTTTTCTTCTTACATTCGCTGCTTCATCTTCTGTTTTTGCAAATACTTTAAATCTAAAATAATTTCCTAAAAGCACCGGAATAAAAATCAAAAGCAAAACTATTAATAGCATAGGATTTACGTTTCTTAAGTATATTCCCATGAATATGTAGTAAGGAAGATAAAGGGTTATGGTAGATAGCACAAAATAAGCCGTCAGCAAGTTATTTTCAATTCCATTTTTAGCTTTTTCGATTGAATCTAGCATTTTCGGATCTTCAAAGCAAATATAATCCAGCTTTGAAATTTTATTTTGTAAATCCGTATTCATTTTAATCAACATGCGAGGTGATAAATATTCAAGATGGTAATTACCTATGCCGTTGCATATTTCCGTGAGTATATTAAGTGCAATGAATAATATAAGCGGTACAATAATTGAATTAGTAGGTTTACCATAGTAAATTTCCTCTGCCCCGTCAATCAATAGTTGCATTCCATACATCGCTAGAACAAAACTAAGTGCATGAAAAACATCCGCAAGGCAGCAAACGGTCATTTCACCTGGAATTGTTTTAAACATCAGCTTTATCAACCTGATATACGGATAAAAATAAGAGTGTTTTTTATTACTATTCCTCATACCAGCTCCTTTGCATTTCATACATATTTCTATAAATATCGCACTTTTCCATTAGCTCTTCATGGTTTCCGGCCCCTACTATCTCTCCTTTGTTCAATACAATAATACTATCTGCTAGTTTAATGGAAGCTAACCTATGAGTTATTAAAATGGTTGTACGGCCGCGGCTTATTTTATCAAAATCCTCGTACAATCTTGATTCTGCTACCGGGTCAAGGGCTGCTGTTGGTTCATCTAGTATCAATACCGATGCGTTTGAAACTACGGTACGCATCATAGCTATCCTTTGCCACTCTCCTCCTGATACTCCCATTCCTTCTTTATCTAATTTTCCAAGCTCCGTATCCAGGCCATTTTTCCCCTGTCCTATTACTTTTTTTAGTCCAAAGTCTGAGACCGCTTTTTCTATTTTTTGATCAAGCTCTTTTGTTCCTAAAGCATTGATATTTCCTAGTCCGATATTATCCTTTATTGAAATCTGATATTCTGCAAAATCCTGAAACAAGGTTGAAAAAATTGCTTTTTTCTCGGCCATAGATAGAGTGCGCAGGGATTTATCATTTAGCAAAATGTCTCCCTCATAGTTGTCGTATAGGCCTAACAGCACCTTGATCAGAGTACTCTTTCCTGAACCATTTTCTCCAACTATGGCGTAATGCTTTCCTTTTTCAAGAACCAGGTTTATATGTCTTAATACTTCCTTTTCAGCCTTTGGATATCTAAAGGATACATCAGAGAAAACTATCTTTTCAGCATCTATTCCTCTCTCTTTAGGCTCTGTCAGTGCATCCTCTTCTTCCTCTAAAAGGACAAATTTGTGAAAGTCTTCAAGATAACTTACATATTTTGTAAAATCAATTATATAATCAGTTAAGTCCCAGGACATGAGATCTACTAATTCCATTGCCATTTGAACAAGTGATATGTATAGTCCTAGAGTGATGAGCTTATTACTTAATGGATTTAGCATAATAAGAGCCATTCCTGCAGTAACTAGTCCCATGATAGAGCTGACACTTTTCATCTGAACAAGCGATTTAATGATGACTGACTTCTCTTTTTTCTTTATTTTTTTATAATATTCGACCCATTTATCTTGTACATATTTTCCTGTTCTAAACAAGTTTCTTTCTGCTGCCGACTCTCTAGAGGTCATAATTTCATCGTAATAGTCTATATGACGACTATCTGAGGCTGTATCCTGCACGAAGGCGTATTGCTTTTTTCCGTTTATTACCGATATAAATACCAGGATGCATGATACAACAAATACTATCAGCACAACATAGCTGGTGATACGATAAAGTATCACAATATAGCATATTATTTCTACAGCAATGCCTAGTAATTTCAAAAATGCATTATAGCCTTTTTGCATTTGCATATCAGCATTATTTTTTACTCTCTTAATAATATCGCAGGTTTCTTCGTCTTCTATTTCCCGATATTTTAAAGAGGCGCATTTTTTTACTATGTATGTTACATAATTTTTTCTGATTCCGCTTACTACTCCCTCACTCACTATTTCATTTATCACAGAGGCAACATTTTTTAAAATGACTATTATTCCAAACATAATGCCCGGAACTAGTAAAGCTGCTGCTTCTTTTTTCCCATTTACTACTTCAATGGTGTTATCAATAAGTGATGCAAGTATATATACATTTAACAAAGGGATGGCCCTTTGTATTACAAATATTATTATTTGAAAATATGAATATACCCCACCACAAATAAATGGAAGCTTGATGAAATCGTACCATTTATTTTTTATTTTTTCCATAAAAACTCCTCATGGTATTTTTTTACATATTATTTGTGAGACTTTTCAACAATCAATCATTCTCTGAAATTATTCATTACAGTTTTTTTACTGACCGTCGCAGCGTCTTCACCTATAAAAAAAAAATCCACATCTATTGATGCGGATACTTATACACAGTTTGCATATGCTTGTAAACAACTCGGTGTAAATCTTGAATCTAGTAGCGCACCTCAGGCCAAATGACGCGTTGAACGTTTAAATCAAACGCTACAGTCGCGCCTGCCAATCGAACTAAGACTAGCAGGCATAACGACCATAGACGCTGCAAATGAATTTATGACCTACAGTGTGAAATTCCGATTATGGACGAAGTCTGTTGATATCACGTGGATATAAGCAGCATCTACGTACATTATCAAAGCCGATAAGCTGAGCTGTCAATCTCTCAAGACCGATTCCAAGTCCGCCGTGTGGTGGCATTCCTGTCTTGTGAATAAGAAGGAAATCCTGGAAATCATCTGGATTCATTCCTCTTGCTACCATCTTATCAACCTGCTCTTTATAATCATTGATTCTCTGTCCGCCTGTTGTGATTTCAAGTCCTCTGAATAAGCAGTCGAAAGAGAGTGAATAGCCTGGATTTGTGTCATCATCCTTTGCATAGAATGGACGCTTATCTGATGGATATTCTGTTACGAATACATAGTCTATCTTCTTGTTCTTCTTGAACCACTCGCAGAGCTTCTTCTCTTCTTCTGGCTCGAAGTCATGAACATCTGCCTTTACATTATACTTGCACTTTTCCTTAAGAAGCTCCTTAGCCTCTGTGAAGGTGATTACTGCAAATTCATCTACATTAGGAAGCTTTAAGTTAAGTTCCTTTATTGCATCTGGATAATCTCTTTCAAGAACCTCATTGATATGTCTAAAGAAGCCTATTTCAATATTAATGATGTCCTTATATGACTTGATGAAGCCCATCTCGAAATCGAGACCTGTATATTCATTAAGGTGACGGCTTGTATCATGCTTTTCTGCTCTGAATACAGGGCCTACCTCGTATACTCTTTCAAATACGCCTACCATTGCCTGCTTGTAGAACTGTGGGCTCTGTGAAAGGAAGGCATCCTTATCGAAATACTTAAGGTCGAATACTTCTGCTCCGCCTTCTGCATTTCCTGATACGATCTTTGGTGTATGGATTTCTACAAAGCCTTCTGCCTGAAGATGCTCACGGAAAGCCTTTGCAATTGCTTCCTGCATAAGGAAAATTGAACGCTCGTACTGGTTACGAAGTGAGTATGAACGTACATCAAGGAGCTGAGAAAGAGATGTATCTACCTGCTTCTTATTGATTACGAGTGGTGCCTCGCCTGTAATGCCGCCAAGCTTCTCCATTCCGTAAAGAACGATATCATAGCCTCTCTTTGAACGCTCTTCATGCTTTGTAACACCCTTTACGATTACGATATCACCTTCTGCATAATCATCGATATTGAGGCCATGCTCATCTGCTACTGGCTTATCATAAACTGTCTGTACAATTTCTCTAGCTGTACGGATGAGTACAAATGCAAAATCGCTCATCTTTCTGATTCTATATATTGAGCCATGGAAGGTTATTTCTTCTCCATCTGATGTTGATGGTGGAAGTACTTCAAGGCCTGTCTCCTTAACGTCTTCAAACTTAACTGTGTCCATTTTTATCCTCCAATTTCAAGGCTTTTCTTCATTCGCCTTTTAACAAACTAAATTTCATTCTATCACACTTTTAATTTGTTGTAAACTTATTTTTTATTTCAGCACAAATGACAGTACTGCAGCTACTGCTAATAGGGCTATTGTAATTCCTATTATGGTAAATATAATGCCGCTGCTATTGCTTTTGCGTCTGGCATTTACATTAATATCCGGACGAGTCTTATTTGACTTTTCCATCTCAGTTGCATCTATAGGGCCTGCTGGTCCGCCGTTTACCTGCCATGGATCTGTTTCTTCTGAATCTGAAAAGTCCTGTCCAATGCTTTCATAGGTCCTTCCATCTAAGTCTGCATAATTATCCACTTCATCGCTTGCTACTACATTTCCATACTGATTTCTGGTATAGGTAACATTTCTTTTATAGGCAGACTCCTGTGGTGCGGTTCCATAAGTATCTGTCGCATGTCTACGGCTCTTTTTTGCCTGCTCTACGCTTTCAAATTCAGAGTTGTCAAAGCTCTCTGATGCTACTCCATTTACCTGCTTTCCGAAGGCACCTGCTCCATAATGGTTTGTTCCTCCGCCCATGACGTTTCCGAAGGCTCCCATGCCTGTGCCCTGACTTAAGTTGCTTTGGGTCGAGAAGGCATTTTCTGCTCCTCCGTAATCATCATAATTTCTATTTCCTGTGCCTGCATAGTCGCCATAACCATTTCCTCTTACGTGACTATATGCATTTTCATTTACTCCTGGATTGTCTGAGTAACTATTATTTGCTCCGTTGTTACTATAAAAATCATTTCCGTCCATAAGCATATTCCTCCGCTTTTTTCGTAGGCTACTCTCTTCCTACTCCTTTGGGCTTTGATTTTCTTCCCCCATTTACTTAAGGTATTTTAGTAATTCTTCCGGTTTTTCTATTATGTCACTAGCTCCTGATTTTTTAAGCTGCTTTTTTGTCCTAAAGCCCCAGGCTACTGAGATGCAGCGAATTCCTGCATTCTTTGCCGTTGCTATGTCTACTTCAGAGTCTCCTACATATATGCATTCACTAGGCTCTAGCTTTAATTCCTTTATTACTGCATTTGCTACATCTGGCGCCGGCTTTCTCTTTATTCCCTTCATTTCTCCGAAAGCTGCCTCCATTGTATCTGCAAAATACTTCTTTGCTAAGTCTTTTACTCTGTCATCCGGCTTATTCGATACAATTGCCTGCTTTAATCCGAGCTTTTTTATCTCATCGATTACTTCTAAAATTCCATCATATGGTCTGGTTTTTATTTCACATCTCTCTCCATATACTTCCTTTAGTCTTTCAAAGGATTTTTCCCAGTCTGGATTTTCCTTTCCGTCTGGAAGTATATGCGAATAATAATACTCGAAGCCATTTCCGAGAGCGGCTGCAGCTTCCTCAGCTTCTATTTCCGGATATCCGAATTCCTTCAGGACTATGTTTGCACTATCTAGTAAGTCATCTAGCGTGTTCAGAAGTGTCCCGTCAAGGTCGAATATTACCGCTTTTATGCTGCTTTCATGCTTATTCTCTGTTAGATAATCTGATAGCTTTGCAAATTCTTCAAGGCCTAAGGCCTCTCCTCTAACCTTAGGATTCATGCCAAGCGCCATGAGGGCATTTTCTATGTCTGCCCTTGTATAGGACAGATCCTTAAAGTCTGCTATGGCATTTGAAAGAGTCTTTCTTCTTTCATTAAAGCCTGCCCTTATGAGCTTAAACATATGTGCTTCATCCCTAGCCTTTACCGGCAGCTCTTCATGCAGCTTTAAGCTTATTACTGCACTTCCTACCTTTGGTCTTGGTATAAAGCAGTTTGCTGGTACATTTGCCGCAAGATACGGCTTTGTGTAATACTGTACCGCAAGGCTGAGTGCTCCATAATCCTTTGTGGATGGGCCTGCGCTCATTCTTTCCGCTACTTCCTTTTGTATCATTACTGTTATGGAGTATAGCGGTACATGCTTTTCTAAAAGGCTCATTATGATAGGAGTTGTTATATAATAAGGCAGATTTGCTACTACCTTTATCGGCTTTCCGCCGTTCTTGTCTTCTACTAGCTTATTTATGTCCACCTTCATGATGTCGTCATTTATTATTTCGACATTATCAAATTCACTCAAGGTGTCATTTTTCAGGATAGGTACAAGGCCTCTGTCTATTTCTACGGCTATTACATGTCCTGCCCTTTCACAAAGGTACTGCGTCATGGTGCCGATTCCCGGTCCTATTTCAAGTACAGTATCCTCCTTTGTTATTTCCGCAGCATCACAGATTTTTTCGCGGACTCTCGGATCTGTCAGAAAGTTCTGCCCAAAGCGCTTATTCAGGGCTATGTTATATTTATTTAAAATCTGTATTGTTGCATCTGAATTGCATAAATCCATTTATATTTCCCCTTAAAATCAGAACATGCATCAGTAGATTACTGATAATTCATTAATTCATCGATAATTAGTAATTAATTACTGCATTTGCAATGTCATGGCGCATGTACTTATTGTCAAAGCTTACCCATTCTACTGCCTTATATGCATTTTCTCTTGCCTCGCGAAGTGTGCCTCCAAGCGCTGAGATTCCAAGTACTCTTCCGCCGTTTGTAAGCACCTTTCCATCCTCTGAGAACTTTGTACCTGCATGGAAGCAGTAATAGCCTTCCTTCCCCTTGAAATTCTCAAGACCTGTAATTTCAAAGCCCTTTTCATACTTTACTGGATATCCGTCTGATGCAAGTACTACACATACGCAGGCCTCTTTCTTGAACTTAAGGTCTACCTGGTCGAGCTTTCCATCGATACATGCTTCAAATACTTCTACGATGTCATTTTCCATTCTTGGAAGTACTACCTGTGTTTCCGGATCACCGAAACGGCAGTTATATTCAAGTACCTTTGGTCCTTCTGGTGTAAGGATAAGTCCTACAAAGAGAACGCCGACAAAGTCACGTCCTTCCTGCTTCATTGCTGCCATGGTCTTCTTATATACATTTTCCATGCAGAAGTCTGCTATTTCATCTGTATAGAATGGACTTGGTGAGAAATTTCCCATTCCGCCTGTATTAAGGCCCTGATCTCCATCCTTTGCTCTCTTATGATCCTGAGCACTTGCCATTGGCTTTATATTTGTTCCATCACAGAAGCAAAGTACTGATACTTCTCTTCCTGTGAGGAATTCTTCGATTACGATTTCATTTCCTGCTGCTCCGAACTTCTTATCTATCATAAGCTCCTTGATGCCATCTTTTGCTTCATCAAAGTTCTGTACGATAAGTACGCCCTTTCCGAGTGCAAGTCCGTCTGCCTTTAATACGATAGGATACTTTGCTCCCTTAAGATACTCGATTGCCTTGTCTGCATCTGTAAAGGTCTCGAAGGCTGCTGTTGGGATGTCATACTTCTTCATGAGCTCCTTTGAGAATGCCTTTGAACCTTCGATGATAGCTGCATTCTTTCTAGGTCCGAATACTCTAAGGCCTCTCTTTTCGAATACATCTACAACACCGCCTACTAATGGATCATCCATTCCTACGATTGTAAGGCCTATGTCATGGCTTTCTGCGAAATCTGCAAGCTTGTCAAATTCCATTGCTGTGATAGGCACACATTCTGCCACTTCACTTATTCCTGCATTTCCTGGTGCGCAGTAGATCTTGTCTGCCTTCTTGCTCTGTGCTACCTTCCATGCTATTGCATGCTCACGTCCACCTGATCCGATTATTAGTATGTTCATCTTTAAGTTCCTTTCGCATTTTATTTCTTTTTTCCTATGCATTTTACTTATAAACTGCATAGCTTTCATTATACTATACTTTTTGATATTTTGCGACACTTTTTTAGCCGAATTTGCGCAGTATTAATTCCATTTTTTACCACAATATAGCTAACTACTACAAAGTAGTTAACTACTGCAAAGTTGTTAACTACTGCAAAGCTTTTTGTCGCACCTTTTATAAATGACCCATGGGCGAAAACCCATTACCTTTAGGTGATGGGATGAAGCCCGGCTCCGGTTATTACAGCTCTACCTTTTCTGAGATAAGAGTCCTTCTTCCTTCTACTCTGACCTTCCCATTTGCTATAAGGTCGATGGCCTTTGGCATGATCTTCCACTCTGCCTGCTCCATTACTCTTCTCTGAAGCACCTCTGCTGTATCGCCATCTTCGATATATACCGCCTTCTGAAGGATGATAGGACCGCTGTCGGTTCCTTCATCTACGAAGTGTACTGTTGCTCCTGTCACCTTGCAGCCTCTTGACAGACACGCTTCATGCACCTTTAAGCCATAGAAGCCATCTCCGCAAAAGGATGGTATGAGTGATGGATGTATGTTTATTATCTTGAGGGCATATGCCTTTACTATTTCCTCTGGTATTACTACAAGGAATCCTGCAAGCACGATAAGATCCGGCTTATAGGAATCTATTGCTTCCTTTAAGGCCTTATTGAATTCTTCCTTATCAGGATGATCCTTTCTTGATACTACAGATGTAGAAATGCCTGCCTTTTTTGCTCTCTCTAGTGCAAAGGCATCTGGCTTATTGCTGATTACTCCTACTATTTCTGTATTTGTAATGGTTCCATCTGCTACCCTGTCTATTATTGCCTGAAGATTTGTTCCGCCTCCAGATACTAATGCTAATAAACGCATTTTTAGTCCCTCCTCGAACTTTTCTTAAACTCAAAATAAAGCCCGCTATTTATTTAACGGGCTTTACCAGCTTTTTTACTATTTGGGGCATGCCCTGCTAATTCTATATTAGCCTATGACATCTACACCCTTTTCTCCGTCCTTAATTTCACCTACGATGTATGCCTTCTCGCCTGCTGCCTCAATTGCCTTGATTGCTGCATCTGCATCTGCTGGATCTACTGCTATTACCATTCCAAGACCCATGTTGAAGGTATTGTACATCATATGCTCCTCGATATTTCCTGTCTTCTGGAGAAGTGGGAAAATTGGAGGAATAGGATAGCTATCCTTCTTTACTTCTGCGCGTACGCCATCTGGAAGCATACGTGGTATATTCTCATAGAAACCGCCGCCAGTAATATGGCTGCAGCCCTTTACCTTAACTCCGGCATCCTTTATGCTCTTTAATGCCTTTACATATATGATAGTTGGAGCGATAAGTGCCTCTCCAAGAGTCTTTCCAAGTTCGTCATAGTAAGTGTCAAGAGACTCTTTTGTCATCTCGAATACGCTTCTTACTAATGAGAAGCCATTGCTATGAACTCCACTTGATGCAATTCCGATAAGAGTATCTCCTGCCTTAATATTTTCTCCTGTGATAAGATCCTTACGATCTACTACGCCTACTGCAAATCCAGCAAGATCATATTCATCCTCTTCCATAAGTCCTGGATGCTCTGCTGTCTCGCCGCCTACAAGTGCTGCTCCTGACTGCTTGCAGCCTTCTGCTACGCCCTTTACGATTGTAGCGATCTTTTCCGGGTAGTTCTTGCCACATGCAATGTAGTCAAGGAAGAATAATGGCTCTCCACCTGAACATGCAATGTCATTTACGCACATAGCTACAGCATCGATACCAATAGTGTCATGCTTATCCATTAAGAAAGCAAGCTTTACCTTTGTTCCGCATCCGTCTGTTCCTGAAAGAAGAACTGGATCGTCCATTTCCTTGATCTTTGAGAGATCAAATGCGCCTGCAAATCCACCAATACCGCCTAATACTTCCGGTCTCTTGGTTCCTTCAACATACTTCTTCATGAGCTCTACTGACTTATAACCTGCCTCGATATCAACGCCAGCCTTCTTGTAATCCATCTCATCTGCTGCTACTATAAACATATACAAAAGTGTATATGCAAGATGATTTGCCATAATCTCACGATTTATAGTTACTGCTTCATCGTGTATGCTTTGGTGGTTGCAGGCAACACACTACTCACAAGTTCTTGTACACTCCACAGTCGTAAATTCCCGATTAAGCCATCGGTACATATCCATATTGTCTTGAGCGTGACTTTATATGGATTTCATCTAAATAGTAGACTCTCCTTCCTTAAAATTTTAGTTTTTTTGCTACTTGGTTTTCGTAGACTTACACCATTACTCAAACACAACCATCGGGTTTCTACACCGTAGTTAGCAGGACTATTTCAAACTGCTCTGGTATTTCCTGTGTTTCCAGTGGTTTTAAGTTACCAACTAATACCTTGGATTTTAGGTATCTTTGAGTACATTTGCTCACGTTTGATAATGTTTTTAATTACTTAATATATTATCCTTTAAAAAATAATTTAGCATACCAATAAACATATGCTACTTCATTATTATTTATTCAAGCAATTTTGTCAACACCAAATTAATTTTTTAATAATTAACCTTCAAGTCTTTCAAATACGTTTATAATATCTTTCTCTTCATAAGGCTTGGTTATGAATTCTGCTGCGCCCTCTTTTATGGCTGCTATCATTTTTTCCTTCTGGCCTGCTGCTGTAACCATTACAACGACAGCTGATGGATTTTCCTTACGGATAAGTGAAAGACATTCAAGTCCTGAAAGCTTTGGCATGGTGATATCCATTGTCACGTAGTCTGGATTAAGCTTTTTATACATAAGAAATCCCTCTTCGCCGTCTCCAGCCTCGCCCACAATGTCGTAGCCATGCTGTTCAAGAATGGTGCGAAGTATCTTTCTTGATGTTCTTGAATCATCTACAATTAGTACGCTCCTCATATCATTCCTCCAAATACATTCTTTTTGTTTGTTATATCCTAGGTGTTCTACGTTTTACGTTATGACCTTTATTTTCTATACTTTACGTTTTGACCTTTATTTTCTATACTTTACGTTATGACCTTTATTGTCTATAATTTACGTTCCGCGCCTGGTACTACGGCTTAGTATAGTGATCTTATCAAAGCCTGGTACTACGGCTTAGTATAATGATCTTATCAGATTTTATCACAGACTATAAAATTGAACTTCTTGTTTCTTATACGTATAGGAAGCACACATACAACTCCTGTCACTGTTCCGCTCTCTACAGTGTGCTGTGGCTCAAGGTCGAAGTTTATGTCGCTCTTACTAAGTTTGCTGCAATATAAGCCATTTACGATATTTTCAAACTCTCCTACTGCATCAAGTGAATCTTCATCTACGCATTTAAAGGCTTCCTTTGCGAAATTACTTGCAAGAAGTACGAGGCCGCCATGCACATCTTCATAGGCTGTAACAAATTTTCCGGTTTCTCCGCCAAATTCCTGAACCTCTGCATACTTTAATTCGTAGGAGCTGTATATTTCAGCCTTCTCTATAAATGCATGTCTGTCTGCAATTCTTACGATGGTACGAAGAAGAACTCCTGCAAGGTCTACCATTGGCTGAGGTATATCCTGCATATAGATTGGAAGTATTCTTTCTACTACGCCTTCCTTGATTGCATCTATATCTGCCGTTGAAAGTCCTTCCTTAATTCTTACCTGCTTCATTATTTCTTCTGCTTCTTCGAGCTTTATTATTCCTTCATCAGTAAGAACCTGTAGGAATGTATGATAGCTGCTGCCCTGCATTCTAAGAAGCATGGTTATCTGATCTTCTCTAAGATAGCCAAGATCTACTGCTATGTCACCAAATCTGGCATCTCTGGTCATCTGAAGTCTATTGATTTCATCTGCCTGTGCCTGAGTGATAAGTCCTTCTGATACCGCAATTAAGCCAAGCTTTACTCTTGCTGCATCCTGCTTGTTGAGAAGCTCTCCGAACTGCTCGTTTGTAATTCTTCCCTCTTCAATGAGGTAATTTGCAATACAATACTCTATCATTTCTTCTTCCCTCCGTCTTTATTTTTTTACAATTAACGTACATTCCCGTAATCTCCCATTTTTCAATGCCTTTCGGTGTAGTCTGGATATACTGATAACACTATCAAGACCTAGGGTATTACACTAGTTTTAACATATACATATATTATACACTATAAGTACAAAAAATGCTACTGTTTTTTTATGCTTTTTATATAATTATATTCCTTGCCGGATACCCTTCTAAAAAGGTACTTTTTCCAAATATTGTCTATTTTAAGACATTGTTTTTACCCATACAGTTCCCTACTAAAATATCTGTTCAAATTTAGTTCCCACCAAAACATCTATTCAAAATTCAGTTCCCACCAGAATACCTGTTCAAATCCAAAATACCAGGTAAAAAACACAAAAAAAAGCACTACGGTTTAATCCATAGTGCCTTTAATTATTACGTTATTTCGTAAATCAACTCAGTTAGTGAATCAGCATTCCGAGAGCTTTTTAATTCTCTTCCTGGCCTTCTGATGCCTTTTCGGCATTTTCAATCATGGTATCGTAGTCCTCCTGAGAAACTACGGTTACCTTGCATACATCGTACTTTCCGTTTGGAAGTATTATGTATACATATGCAACGCCGACTTTCTTTGCTGCAATTCTGCCTGATGTACTGATATGTACTGTCTTGCTGTTTGAGGAGTAATAAGTTACATCCTTAACACAGTTGTATGGTACAAAAATTGATTTGAGTGCCATTCTTCTGCCCTGTATGATTACTACCTCCGGGGTAATAAATCTGACATTCAGAGCTGCTGGCGCTACTTTTACCGAACATCTAAGCTTCTTTGTAAGCTCTTCTCCAGTATAAACTGCTGCCGTGATTGTTGCTTGTCCATTTGCTACACCTGTGACAATGCCTGTTTCGTCTACAGTTGCAACGCTTGTATCTGATGATGTAAAAACAACACTCTGGTCTTCGGAAACATTATAAATAATTAATCCATATGAAGCTCCGATTGCGATGGATTTTGATGTAACATTAATTTTTACATTAACATTTTCATCTTCTTCGCTCTCGGTCCATTCTTCTACTTTATTATCTGCTGCCATTACAGTTTGTGCTGGTAATGATAACACACCAACCGGCAGAAATAATGATAACACAAGAACAATTGCTGCCCAAAGCTGTATGCGACAGAAACGTTCATTTTTGACTTTGCTCATCACTCTGCCCTCCTTGAAAATATAAACGGGTTTTCCGGAAATACTGCCTGTGCCTTGGCGACGCCCCCCAGGTTTTCATACTTCCTTATGTTCCCTTTTCTTTGTCACATCCAGCTAAATTATATTACTTATTTTTGTCAGTATTATGTCAGATAAATGTTAAAAAAAGAACAATTTTAAGCCTTGAAAATATTGAGTTTTCAGTGTATAGTATATTTAGTGGGATATTGTTTTCATTCACTGTTTCTTGATGTAAAACAGGTATTTTTTGTTTACGGTGCATAAAATACAGGGCTGTTTTATTTCAAAGGGCAATGCATTTAATTGCAAATATATATATATTTTAGATTGGAGTTTATTATGGCAAATATTTTAATCGCAGACGATAATTCTGATATCACTGACGTTTTAGCTGCTTATGCCGCTAAGGAGGGCTATACTCCTGTAATAGCCAAAGACGGAGAGGAAGCAATCAGACTTTTCAATTCTTCCTCACCCGAGGTAGTACTGCTTGATGTTATGATGCCTAAGATAGATGGATATGAGGTATGCCGCACAATCAGACGTAACAGCAGCGTACCGGTTATCCTTATTACTGCAAGGGGCGAGGAATTCGAAAAGGTCATGGGGCTTGACATCGGTGCAGATGATTATATTGTCAAGCCTTTCAGTCCAAGTGAGGTAATGGCAAGAGTACGCGCCGTAAAGCGCCGTATCAGCGCTTCTAAGGAACAGGTAAGCGCCAATTCCGGAAAGGTCATTTCCATCGATAATCTTACAATTAATCTGGACGAATATACCCTTTCTATAGGCGGAGAGCCTATTACTCTTACCAAGAAGGAAATCGAGACTATGTGGACCCTTGCTAAGAATCCTAACAAGGTATTTACAAGAGAAAATCTGCTTGATATCCTCTGGGGCTATGATTATTACGGCGATTCACGTACTGTTGATTCTCACATCAAGCGTCTTCGTCAGAAAATCGACGTTATTTCACATCCTGGCTGGTCAATTAAGACCCAGTGGGGAATTGGATACAAATTCGAGGTAAATGATAAATGATAAAAATACGCAAGAAATTCAAGCGTAGACTTTTTATAGAAATATTTACTATATACGGCGGTATCCTTCTCATTTTCACTCTTATGCTGGGATTTGCGCTTACACAATCACTTGTGGTTTCTATAAAAAATCACTATAAAGCACTTATTCAAGATCAGGCATCTGGTATTTCCGACGACCTTTATCCTTACCTTTCTGATTCAACAGTCACTAACTCTGATGTAGAAGCTGTTTTCTCATATATTGATACACTAAGTAAGGCCGGCAATCTCGATGTATGGATAATTGCTAATCCTCATTCCGAGCAGCCTATTGATAGCAGACTTACCAATATTTCTTTTTCAAACCTGGACAGCTCGGGCAGCTATGTTTCGCTGATTCTTGCTGCCTTCAGAGGAAGAAGCACCACTCTGGATTCTTACATAGACATTCACGGTGCTACCATGATGTCTATAGGCGTTCCTATAAAAAATATATATGGCGATGTTTCAGGCTGTCTTTTAATCAGTGCTCCAATGGCCGTTCAGGATAATATTCTTATCACTAACCGTAAGGTCATAACGGTCATTATCATTTTTTCTTTGATTGTTGCCTTTATCATTGCTCTATGGTTCACTAAGAGATTGGTTACTCCTATTTCTGCCATGAGACGAAATGCCATGCTTTTATCTGATGGAAGATATGGCATAAAGAACAATCTTACAAGAGGCGATGAGCTAGGCGACCTTGCTAGAACGCTCGACTTTCTTTCTGATAAGCTTACTGAAAATGAAAGAATCAGAAAGCAGCTCGATCAGACAAGAATTGATTTCTTTGCTAATGTTTCTCATGAGCTCAGAACTCCTATTACTGTAATGCGTGCTTACACTGAGTCTCTTGTAGACGGTGTAATTACCGATCCTGAAAAGGTCACTCAGTACTATGATAAGATGCTTATGGAATGTAAGCATATGGAGCGTCTTGTTGGAGACCTTCTTATTCTGTCTAAGATGCAGAACCCTGAGTTTTCTATTGAAAAAGAACCGGTTTCTGTCAGCTCAATTTTTGATGAAGCTCTTAAGGCTGGTAATGCTATTGGCAATAATAAAAATATTAAAATCGATTTTACAAATAAGACTGATCTCGGAATGGTCATGGGTGATTACGATAGACTGCGCCAGATGTTCATGATTATTTTTGATAACGCAATCAAGTTCTCTCCTGAGGACTCTACGGTCAGCGTCAGTGTTACTCCTTCTACTCAGACGGAGCTTACGCAGGTGTCAAGACCTGACATACAGACTGCTTATTCAAACCATTTTTCAAACGGAGCCATTTCCTTTGGTACGGTGCTCCTTAAGAACGTTAAAAAGGCCATCATGCCTTGGGATACTGAAAATCCTACCTATCCTTACATTTCTATTTCCATTAAGGATAACGGCGTAGGTATTGCTAGAGATGAGCTTCCTGTTATTTTTGATAAATTTTACAAATCCAAGCTCCGCCAGAATGCAAAGGGCTCTGGACTTGGCCTTGCTATTGCAAGACAGATTGTTTTCAAGCATGACGGCGGCATCATTGTCAGAAGTACACAAGGTAAGGGGGCGGAATTCACCTTTGTTATTCCAGCTATCACTCTTGCCGAGCTTGATAAGCTCAACGAATAAAACAAATAAAAGAAGTATAAATTAAAAAAGTTGTTGATTTTTCTTGATTCTTATACTATAATATAATTACATCCTGAGATGTTCGATAAATCTTACGATTTTGAACCTACAAATGACCAATGGGACACCTATATTCTTAAGTGGCTGTCAGGCCGAAGTAGTTCGTAAGCTGCGCTAGTTATCAGCGGAAGGCAAAAATTTATATGCGGTAACCCACCTAGCTTTAGCTAGGACTCAAAATGTAAGATCCGGCACCTTGGTATTTACCCCTGGTGGCTGCAAAGCCGCCAGGGTTTATTTTTTTCCGGACATATTTATAGCCCGCGGCACTTTTTACTGCCACGGGCTATTTTCATCTTTCAAACTGTTCTTATCTTTCAGACTGTTCTTATCTTTCAGACTATTCTTATCTTTCAGACTGTTCTTATCTTTCAGACTATTCTTATCTTTCAGACTATTCTTATCTTTCTGTCTTTTCTTATCTTTCTGTCTGTTC
>JAEEGI010011870.1_pt1 | contig 18711 bp, 13 predicted proteins | sample 8958751 | NCBI WGS metagenome assembly JAEEGI01 (sample SAMN16246545, study PRJNA631951) | gut metagenome | biome: gut microbiome; feature: rumen; material: KS-attached | host: Bos | place: Iran: Karaj | collected 2018-10 | reverse complement strand
ATGCTGCGTGGGGGAATAGGTGAACTTCTGTGCCAGCACGTCGGCCTGATAGCCGGTGAAGAGTGGCGCTATGGACTGCTGCGTCTCGGTGTCGGATCCCTTGACCATTTCGAGGGGGTTCGTGCGATAGCTGTCGGCCTGTTCGTGGGTAAGGGAAGTGTAGGATCCCAGTCCATTCTTGTAGATGTCGACGGTAGCTGTCTGGGTTAGCTGCTGGTCGCCGCTGACGGTGGTGGTGTTGGTGACGTTGCAGAGGGAGTTGGTGGGTTGGTTGGTGATGATGTTGATGACGCCGGCAATGGCATCGCTGCCGTAGAGCGATGAAGCAGCTCCGTCGAGCACTTCGATGCGTTTCACACGCGCCATGTTAATGCGTGAGAGGTCGACATTGTTGGAGATGTCGCCCGTGAGCTTCTGTCCGTTGATAAGTATGAGTACGTACTTATTGCCCAGACCATTCATGCGCAGGAACGACCCCATCGAGCTGGGCGCCATCGACACTTGTGGCATCATGCGCGTGAGGGCATCGGCAAAGGTAGTGATGCCCTGCTCGCTGATTTCCTGTGCCGAAAGCACATGAACGGGAGTGGCGGTGGCCTTGAGCCGCTGGTGATGGCCCGAGCCGGTGACCACTACGGGGTTGAGGTTGTAGGAATGGTCGACGGTGTCGCGACGTTCCATTTTATGAATCTGCGCCTGAGCGATGAGCGTGCTCATCAGCAGGCATGCTGCGAGTATGGTATTAGAACGTTTCATGAGTTTGTTTTTGCAAAGGAGATGCTGTCTCACGACAGCACCTCCGCATCTAACTATTATACATTTGAATAAGAGTGTTATGTCAAAATTATTCCTCAGGATACATAGAATGGTAGTAGTCGACGACCTCGGCATTACGGGTGTGTGACTTGTAGATAGCACGCACATCCTTGTACTCCAGCAGACCCTTTACCAGTCCGTCGGCACCATTGTCCTTATAGGCCTCGGGATCGATGGTGTAACCCATGTGGTCGAAGTACTTCTTCCACGAGGTGTCCTCCACCTCGCCGTCCTCGTTCACCTCGAAGCCGTTGTCCCAGGCATCATCGTCACCGGCCATATCGTTGTGGGCGTGGTCACCTGCGATGCTCATCAGCGGAGCACAATATACACGACCGCTGACCAGTCCAGCCTCCATCATACGGTCGCGCACCTGCACCTTGAAATTGCCTGTCATGTCGACGGTACCCACGAAATAGTTCTTGCTAAGCTTCTGCAGAGCCTCTTCCAGCTGGGTGTAGCGCACGTTGGCCTTGTAGGTGTCGTACTCGTCGGGGTTGCCGTGACCCATGAAGCACATAGCCCCCTTTTGGGCATACTTCGAGAAGTTCTGGTTGAGCACGGTGGCCAGGTACTTGGCATCGGCCTCGGTGTACATCAGGGGCATGCCGAGCTTCAGCACCACGCGCGACATGTACTGGTCGTCGAGGTCGCCGTTAGAGTTGTTGCCGAAGTCCTTCATTGCATTGACCACACGGCTGAATTCCTCGCCCGGGATGACCTGCATCGACTGCACGATGATCTCAGCATACTGCACGCGTCCGAAGGACTCGAGCCAGTACTTGGGCTCGTAGAACGAACGCTTGTCGGTGTTTTCTCCGGCCATGGCACGGTTGATACAGATGGCGGAAGAGAACGAGAGGTAGACGTCGTAGTCGCTAAATTCCTTCTCATACTCCGAGCGGGTGAGGTCGAAGGCGTCGTAGGCCTGCTGCCAGGTTGATCCGAAGGCGACCAGCAGGATTGCTTTGTTGTGCTTTTTCTGTGCTTTTACCACTGCGTCGACCTCGTTCTGATAGCGCTGCATGTTCGAAATGGAAGCATCGTCGTCGTCGCTACATGCCACGAAGGCCGTCGTTGTCATCATAGCCATCATGGCAATGATCAGAAACTTAATCTTCTTCATCTTGTTCTTGTTTTTTTAAGTTAGACTTAGTGTTATTTGTAAATTGAATTCGTTTGCCCTTTCTGAAGCTGACAGTCAGCGTCGCATAAACGGTGCGACCTGCGGTGGTAGTGCCCAAATGCAGTCCGTGAGGTGTGCGGTCGCAGTAGTTCAGGATATTGTCGATGCCGGCTTCGAGACTCATTCCCAGCCCTGCCGAAGCAGCCTGCCGCAGGGCGCGCAGAGCGCCCAGGTCATAGCGGGCGGTGACTCGCCATATCTGATAGCCCTTGCCATCGCCATCGATTTGGTAGTAGCGCTTGGTAGACATCCTTCCGTAGGCACCCAGTCCCAGCTCCTTGGTCGGCTGCCAAGTGGCAAAGACGTTGGCCTTATGATGAGCCATGCCGTCGATGGTGACCTCCGTCAGCTGTTCGTGGCTGCTGTCGTAAACGTGGGCCTTGGTGTCGAGATAGCTGTAGGCCAGTCCTGCTGAGAATGATTTGGCGGTGTAGCGCAGGCTGACGTCGACGCCCATCGTGCGGGCATCCTCCATATTTTGGTAGCGTCGCACCTTGCCGAGCATCTCGCCATACTGCTGGCGATAGTCGTCGGGGGCTTCCGTCTTGGGCACGGTGACCAAGGTTATCATGCGGTCGACCTTATTATAATAGCCCGTAACGGTGATGTTCAGGCCGCCTTTGGTGTATTCGCCGTTGAGCGATAGGTAGTCGGATGTCTGCGCCTTCAGGCGGCGGTTGCCCAGATACATCGTGACGGTGTTCATCTCGCGGATATAGCGGTAGTTCATCTCCTTCAGGGTGGGAGTCTTGAAACCCTCGCTCCACGACGCCCTCAGGCGAAGGTCGCCCCAGGCCATCATGGCCGACAGCTTGGGAGTGAGCCTCAGTCCGAACCCTTCGTTCCTGTTCAGGCGCAGGCCGGGGGTGAGGTGCAGCATGACATCGCGCTCTCTGTCGTCATGGCCCATAGCGATGCTCCATTCGTCCTGCACGTAGAGGGCCTCAGTATTGTCGTCGGCCGAGGTCCGTTCGAGACTTGTGGGAGCCTTCAGATAGTCGTAGCGTACCTCTAGTCCGCCGCTGAGCCGATGATCGTGGGGCAAAGCTGTGATGCCCTTAAGGTGCATCATCGCACGCTCCTGATTGCTCTGCAGCAGCTGTTGCCCCTCGAAATAGGGATAGTCGAGTATCAGCCGTCCCTGCTCGTCGAATCCCTCAGCGAGTGTCGTCGACGTGAAGGCATGATAGTAGGCGTGGCGGTTCCAGTCGATGTCGAGGGTGACGGTCTGCTCTCTCTCGCCCCTGCCTTTCCATCGTCCGCCAAAGGCAACCGATGCGTTGCGGTATTTCAAGTCGAAGGTCTTCACGTCGTATTTCGGATATTTACCCTTGGGGCGACAGATTCCTTTGCGGTAGTAGCTGCCCGAGGCATAGAGCTCCAGCTGGGGCGAGAGCGCCAGGGAGAGTTGCTCGGCAAGTTGCCAGTTGGTATGACGGTTGACGGTCATGCTGCGTGAGTCGGTGATGGGGGCTGTGGAGCTGGGGGTATACTCGGTGGCGGTGTTCTGCCATCCGTCGGAATGCTGCACCTGGAAGTTGGTGAGGCTTCGCACCTTGCCCAGTCCCAGTCCCAGGGCATTGTGCTGCCGCAGGTCGTTGTAGCTGCCGTAGCGGGTGACGTTCTCGGCCATCAGCGACTCGCCGGGAGGCTTCCTCGTGATGATGTTCAGCACGCCGGCAATAGCATCGCTGCCGTAGAGCGCGCTGGCGGCACCCTTCACAATCTCGATGCGCTCGATGTTATGTGGATCGATGAGGCTGAGGTCGTTTTCACCGCCCACATCACCATGAAGGCGCTTTCCGTCGACAAGTACCAATATATAATTGTTGCCCAGACCGCCAAGCTGCATCTGGCTGCCCATATCGCCTTCGTTGAAAGCCAACGAGGGAGCCAGTCCGGCAAGGATGTCCTGAAGAGAGCTGCCGCCATACTGACGCAGCATCTTGCTTGTGATGACCTCAGTCTGGACAGGAGCGTCCTTCAGAAGGTGCTGCGTGCCCGTTGCCGTCACCACCACCTCCTGCAGGCTGTCGGAGCGCCAGATACCATCAGTAGTGCCTGTCTGCCCTGCTGCTGTCTGAGCATACACGCTACCAACTGTCAGCCAAAGGCCAAGAGCCAGTTTCTGTCTTTGATTCATTAACGTTTTCATCTTTCCGCGCCGCATATTCCTGTACGGGCGTCTCTTCTACATTTTCTAGTCTGGTTTTGACTTCCGTCAAATTCCAGCATAGATAAATACTTTGGCAGGTCTTCTGACTTTCCCCAGTCTGCTTTACCTTCCCGACATATCATTTCGACTATCAGTGGCGTTATACAAGCAGACCTTTTGAACAGGGATTACAGCTGCAGGAACAGTTCTGGACTCTCACCAGATTCCCTTACATCAGGCGCTCACAAGCACCCAATTGCCAAATTCGGGTGCAAAGGTACGAATATTTTGTGAATAAACAACAAATATTCTACTTTTTTTCGTACCTTTGCACCATGATATCTCAATTCCTCATAGCTGCACCCACCAGCGGCTCGGGCAAGACCACTATTGCCCGGGGACTGATGGCACTGCTTCGAGGCAAAGGCTACAAGGTGCAGCCTTTCAAGTGTGGCCCCGACTATATCGACACGAAATTTCATGAGGCTGTGTGCGGCCGTCCCAGCATTAATCTCGACACTTTCATGGCTACTCCTGAACATGTGAGGGAACTCTTTGCACATTATGGAGCCGATGCCGATGTGTGCATTGTAGAGGGGATGATGGGGCTGTTCGACGGATATAGCCGCGACAGAGGCTCGTCGGCTGAGATTGCCCGCGAGACAGACATCCCTGTGGTGCTGGTGGTGGATGCTAAATCTGCAGCCTACTCTATGGCAGCCTTGCTGCAGGGGTTCATCAGTTTTCGTCCTTCCACCCGTTTTGCTGGTGTCATATTTAATAAGGTGGGATCGCCACGTCACTTCCAGATGCTGCAGCAGGTGTGTGAGGATCTGCAGATCGACTGTTTCGGCTATCTGCCAAAGTCGGCGGGCCTGGAGCAGGGCACTAGGTATCTGGGGCTAGATTTCTCTGAGCAGCCCGACAATACATTATTGACCGAATTGCAGGAGAAATATGTGGACTGGAGAAGACTGCTCAAGCAGACTGCTCCTAGAGATGATAGCAGAGCAACTCGCCCCTTCATCCTGCCACCGCCCGCCCAAAGGCTGTCGGTGCTTATTGCCAGGAATGCTGAGAGTTTCTCGTTCATCTATCAGGAGGTTATCGACAGCTTCTCTTCAGTCGAATTCTTCGACCCTGAGCAGGACGTTCCAGACTTCAGTGGCATCGACCTGTTGTATCTGCCTGGCGGCTATCCGGAAAAGCATCTGGATGCGCTGGAGAGAAACGAAGCTGCCCGTAAGGCTATTAAGGATTATGCTGAGCACGACGGAAGGATCATCGCTGAGTGCGGAGGAATGATGTATCTGTGTCGGAGCATCGTGACCGACGACTCCTACCCCTCAGGCTACCCTATGTGCGACGTGCTGCCTTACTCCATCACTGCAAGGACAGCCGACCGCAAGCTGTCGCTAGGCTACCGGCAGTTCCAGCTTGACGGCAAGTCATTCAGGGGGCATGAGTTCCACTATACGCAATTCATGGGCGACGTGCCGAAGTCGGTATCACAAGTCTACAATGCAGTCGGCGAACCAGTCGACACGCCCGTGCTGCGTTATAAGAATGTGCTGGCTAGCTATACGCATTTATACCAGATATGAAAGAGATATATACAAAGACCGGAGACAAGGGTGAGACCAGCCTGCGCGATGGTGTGCGGGTGGCGAAGGACGATCCCCGGATAGAGGCCAACGGAGAGCTCGACCATCTGAATGCCCTGCTTGGTGTGGTGCGCTCGATGTTGCCAGAAGGAAGCACTCGCGAGCTGATTTTTTGTCTTCAGCGTGAACTGATGTCCATCATGAGCCACGTGGCCACTCCCGAAGGCAGGACGAACCCGCGTCAGCTGCGCACTCAGGAGCTGACCCTCCAGATGGAGTCGGCCATCGGCCAATTCCAGCCTGCCGGCGGTTTCGTGATTCCCGGCAATGGCAGCACGCTCTCGGCCATCATTCATACAGCCCGCACGCAAGCCCGTACGGTGGAACGGCGTCTGTGGTCGCTCAGCCGTCAATACGCAGTCGATGAAAGTATCCTCATCATGATGAACCGCCTGAGTGACTATTTGTTTGTCTTAGCCAACGAGAAGGAATGAAGCAGGCGTTACATCCTATCATGTTTGCCGGAACGGGCAGCGATGTCGGCAAAAGCATCGTAGCGGCAGCCTTCTGCCGTATCTTCCGTCAGGACGGATATAGTCCGGCACCGTTTAAGGCACAGAATATGGCGCTCAACAGCTACGCCACACCAGAAGGTCTGGAGATAGGACGCGCCCAGGCTGTGCAGGCAGAGGCTGCGGGCATCGCCTGTCATACTGATATGAATCCCCTTCTGCTGAAACCTCAGTCTGACCACACATCACAAGTGGTGCTCAACGGGAAGCCCATCGGCAGCAGGGATGCGTATGACTACTGGAGGAGGTCGGCTCCTGCCCTCCGCAAAGAAGGAACGCCGAAACCTATAGATTTCCGTGCAGAGGTTTGCGCAGCGTTCGACCGCCTGGCTTCGCGCTACAATCCTATCGTGATGGAGGGAGCAGGCAGTATCTCGGAGATAAACCTGCGCGATACCGACTTGGTGAATCTTCCAATGGCCCGTCACGCTAAGGCTGATGTCATTTTGGTGGGAGATATCGATCGAGGAGGGGTGTTCGCCTCTGTCTATGGAAGCATCGCTCTGCAGACTCCTGAGGACAGAAAGCTCATCAAGGGCATTGTCATCAATAAGTTTCGCGGCGACTTGCGCCTCTTCGACGAAGGGAGAAGCATGCTGGAAAAGATCTGCGGTGTGCCGGTGCTGGGCATCATACCTTATTTCAAGGATATACACATCGAAGAAGAAGACTCTGTAGCATTGGCACAGAAATCGTTTGAGGCTCAACAGGGCAAGGTGAACATTGCCGTCGTTATGCTTCGGCACTTGTCCAACTATACTGACTTCGACTCTCTGGAACAAGATCCTCGCGTACATCTTTTCTATACGAATAATGTCGACGACATCCTGCAAGCCGACATCATCATCCTGCCTGGCACAAAGTCTACACTGCATGACCTCTATGAGCTGCGTCGCAACGGCTGTGCACAAGCCATCGTCAGAGCACATCGCGAAGGTGCCTCTGTGCTGGGCATCTGCGGAGGTTTCCAGCTGATGGGGGTGGAGGTGTGCGATCCAGACCATGTGGAAGGCGACATAGAACGACTGCCTGGCCTTGGACTGTTGCCTACGACAACAACGATGGGCGGGGAGAAGATCACCCGTCAGGTGGAATGCGAATACGGGAAGGGCTACGAGATACACATGGGAGAGACACAGCCGTTTGGCAATGCGAAGGCCTCGCCGCTGCTGCACCTTGCCGACGGACGGCTCGACGGCTACATCGTCGACAGCAAATGCATGGGAACTTATGTGCACGGCATCCTCGACAATGCTGCCTTCGTCGATTTCCTGCTCCAGCCCTTCGCCGCCAAATCCAGCTCCGTACATCTCGACTATGCAGCTTTCAAGGAAACGCAATACGACAAACTGGCCGACTTTGTCCGGCGCAATGTCGATATGGATCGCATTTACAAAATATTGACAGACCATGATTGAAGGACACGGCGACGACGCATACAGATACGAACATATCAGGAGTGACTTCTCGTCTAACATCTGTGTTCACAGCACCCATCAGTCGCTGCTGCATCACCTGTCAGCCCATCCTGAGCTCATCAGCCATTATCCTGAGCCCGAGGCTTGGTCGCTGGAGAGAATGATAGCCGAGCGCTATGACATCGACCCTGGGCAGGTCGTTGTCACCGGTGGTGCCACTGAGGCCATCTATCTCATCGCACAAGTTTTCAAGATGCATCCAGTGATACCTAGCCCCACTTTCAGCGAGTATGAGGATGCCTGCATCATGTATTCTGATTCAATAGTTCCTGGCTACTCTGGCGACGGCCGAGCCGGCAAGATGCTCTGGCTGTGCAATCCCAATAATCCTACTGGCGAGGTGTACGACCAGCTGTACGTCGACCGTATGATGGCGGAGTACGATCTGGTGGTGATCGACCATTCGTATGAGAACTATACCGACCTGCCAGTTATGAGTCCACGCTGGGGAGCACGTACCCCCTGCTCGATACAAATTCACTCGATGACGAAGACCTACGGTGTGCCCGGACTGCGACTGGGCTATATCACTGCTCATGAAAACCTGACTAAGGTATTACGCCGCAACTTGCGCCCCTGGAGCGTATCGGCACTGGCCATTGAGGCTGGCAAATATCTGCTTGAGCACGACGAGCTCATCTGCAAACCTGACCTGAAGGAGGCCCAGCGACTATACTTCATGCTGCAGCAGACGGAAGGCATCGTCGTGACACCCACCAGGACCAACTTCATGCTCTGCTGGCTGGCACAGCATACAGCAGCAGAGCTGAAGGAGTATCTTGCGCGCTGTCACGGGATGCTCATCCGCGACGCTTCCAATTTTCGGGGTCTCACGTCAAAGCATTTCCGCGTTGCCGCGCAGACACCGGCAGAGAACGACGAGCTGATCAGAGCCATCCAATCATTTATTGCACTGAAAGGAAATGGGTGATATTTGTCTGACAAGCGTCGGCTGGGTGTGCGGACTCACGGCCGTATCACCTCTGCTCGCAGGATGGCTGCTGGATAAGCTTCTGGGCGATCCTCAGCACCTGCCACACCCCGTCGTCGGCTTCGGTAAGATGATCTCCTTTGCTGAGCACCGCCTCAACAGAGGGACAAATCGCAAAGCCAAGGGAGCCGTCGTGGCGCTCACGCTCATCATCTTTGTCTTTGCTTCTATCTGGCTGCTGCGCACCTTGCTCACTTCACATCTTCCCGTCATCGTCACGATACTGCTCGACACGATCATCATCTTCTATTGCCTGGCAGGCACGACGCTCATCCGTGAGGTCCGTGCCGTCTTCCTTGCCCTCGACCGCTCGCTCGACGAAGGACGCAGGCAGGTGGCTCGCATCGTGGGTCGCGACACCTCGGAGCTCTCTGCCCAGGAAGTGCGCACCGCGGCACTCGAGACACTGGCAGAGAACCTGAGCGACGGCGTGATAGCTCCGCTCTTCTGGCTGGCATTGCTGGGCACACCAGGTATGCTGGCTTATAAGATGGTGAACACACTCGACTCGATGATAGGCTACAGGACTGAGCGCTACAAAGACTTCGGTTGCTGGGCTGCACGCATCGATGATATCGCAAACTATATCCCCGCCCGTCTCACCGCATTGCTGATGGTGATAGCCAGCGGGCGTATCTCACTGTTGAGTTTTGTGCACCACTATGGCAGGAATCATGCCTCGCCCAACAGCGGCTATCCAGAGGCAGCACTCGCAGGAATCCTTAACTGTCGCTTCGGCGGACCGCACCGATACTTCGGTCAGCTCTTCGACAAGCCCTATATAGGCGACAACGACCGCCCATTGACCACCGCTGACATGAAAATTGCCATCCGCATCAATCTTTTTGCCGAAACCATCATGGTTCTTTCGGAATTATTCTGTACCTTTGTCGCCAAAATCTAAAAAAAGCATCACTATGAAACGATATCTGGGAATATTCTTAATCTGCATACTGATGGCAGCCTGCTCGCAGAAAGGCAGCCGACAGCAACGTAGCGACAGCGGCGATGCCAGCCCGCGGGCGGAGATGACGGTGAAATACGCTACGGGATTCTCCGTACGCGACTCATCGGGTGTCCGACTGTTGGATATCGGAGCTAGCGACCATTTTGCACTGGTGCGGAGCGATGATGCAGCGGTGCCTTCAGGCTATCAGAAGGTGCGCGTGCCCATCAGCAGCACAATCTGCATGACGGCGCTGCAGCTGTCGAACTTCACCGCTCTCGATGCCCACGATGTGGTGAAAGGCATCACCGGCACGAAAAACCTGTTCAACGAGGATATCCTTCAAAGGGTGAAAGACGGGCGCATCGTGAAAATCGGTATGGAGGGAGAATTCGACACTGAGCTGATCCTTGCCGCTCATCCCGACGTGATCCTCATCTCGCCCTTCAAGCGTGGTGGCTATGATGCCATCACTGCTACAGGCATCACGCTCATCCCTCATCTGGGCTATCAGGAGCTCAACCCGCTGGGGCAGGCTGAATGGGTGAAGGTGGTGGGAATGCTCGTAGGCAAGGAGAGCGAGGCCAATGAGGTGTTCGGCGGCATCGAAAGTCGCTACAACATCTTGAAAGCCCTCACCGAAAGGCTCGACGGCGAGCGTCCCACCGTGACCAGCGGCGAGATGCACTATGGCACCTGGCACGCAGTAGGCGGCAAGAACTATCTGGCACAGCTCTTTCGTGACGCTGGTGCCGACTACGTTATCCACGACGAAGAGACGGCTGGCGAGAACCTGGAATTCGAGAAGATGTATGCCCTCTCTGCCAATGCTGACTACTGGCGCATCCTGAACAGCTACCCGGGTGAGTTCAGCTACGAAGCGCTGAAAGCCTCGGAGCCCCGCAATGAGCTGCTGAAAGCCTTCAAAGAGCGGAAGGTGATCTACTGCAACATGAGGCAACAGCCATACTACGAGATCACTCCCGTCGAGCCTGACGTGCTGCTGAAGGACTTCGTGGCTATCTTCCACCCTGAACTGGTGGAGGCCGACTACCAGCCTAAGTTCTACAGACTTTTGAAGTGAGGAGTTAGGAGTTAGGAGTGAGGAGTTAGGAGTGAGGAGTGAGGAGTTAGGAGTGTGGAAATTGTGAAATCGTAAAATAGTGAAATAGACATGATGCGTTTTCTGCTCTTGCTGCTTCTGATCATTGCGCTGATGGTGATCAACTTGCTCATCGGCACGGTGAGAATACCTGTAGGCGATGTGTGCCGCATATTGCTTGGCGACGCATCGGAATCGGAGATATGGACCAACATTATCTTCAGCAGCCGCCTGCCTCAGGCACTCACCGCCATCGCCGCAGGAGCAGGACTCGCTGTCAGCGGACTACAGATGCAGACGGTGTTTCGCAATCCTCTGGCAGGACCGTCGGTGCTGGGCATCAGCAATGGTGCGGCACTGGGTGTGGCCTTTGTCGTGCTGTTGTCAGGACAGCTCGGCGGGGTAGCTCTCTCGCGTCTGGGCTATCTGGGCGATGCCGCTATGTCGGTGGCCGCCGTCGTCGGCGCCTTGGCGGTGCTGCTGCTCATTCTCTGGATCTCGCAAAAGGTGAGAGGCAACGTCACGCTGCTCATCATCGGTGTGATGATAGGTTATCTGGCCAACGCCCTCATCGGCGTGCTGAAATTCCTCTCGCCCGAGGAGGATGTTAAGGCGTTTGTGGTATGGGGACTGGGATCGTTCTCACGTGTATCGGGCAACGAGATGCTGCTCTTCGTAGCCTTGATGGGCATCCTGCTGCCGTTGGCTTGTCTGCTGGTGAAACCCATGAATATCCTGCTGCTGGGCGACCGCTATGCCGCCAACCTGGGACTGAACATCAAGCGTGCACGCATGCTGGTCATCGTGTCGTCGGGAGTGCTTGTTGCCATCGTGACGGCCTACTGCGGCCCGATTATGTTCATTGGTCTGGCTGTACCTCACCTCACGCGTGCGCTTTTCCGCACCAGCGACCACCGCATCCTCATGCCTGCCACCGCTCTCTGTGGCTCAGCATTGGCCTTGCTCTGCAACCTCATCGCCCGCATGCCTGGCTTCGAGGGCGCCCTGCCCGTCAACAGCGTCACTGCCCTCGTGGGCGCTCCCGTCATCGCTGCCGTGCTCTTCCGCAAGCGAAGTGAGGAGTGAGGAAAGTGGAAAGAGTGGCTTAACTGAAAGATGGGGTGGGGTAGATGGTCCCTTTGTCGTCGATCAGGAGGATGGTGAGTTCTCCGTCGGGTAGGAGCGGACGGCAATAGTGATCACAATGACTGATGACGACGCTCGCAAAGCGCTTGAGCTGATGAGGGGGAATCATCTCCCACAACTCCCTCGCCAGTGTGATACGGCTGATGTCGATGCTGACGCCGGCCTCATCCAGCAATTGTCCTACAAAGTCGTGATCCATCACTGCCCGGCGGCTATGAGTATCCAGATGTCCGGCTGCCAGCTTGACGGCCTTGCCGAGCATCACGCCGAGAGTGACGCGACGGATGCCCAGCTCGTGGGCTATGCGCAGCGTCTCGCCGATATAATTGCCATACTGCACGAATGCCTGCCGGGGCAGCTGAGGATAGCAGTCGCTGATGAACCGCTCGCTCTTGCCGCCGCTGTTGATCACCACGCGGTCGGTGCCGCTGGCCTTGGCTATGGTCATACACTTGCGGATGGAGTCGATGAAGGCTTCCTCGCTGAAGGGTTTCACGACGCCCGAGACGCCAATGATGCTGATGCCTCCCTCGATGCCTAGGCGGGGATTGAAAGTGCGACGAGCCATCTCTGCACCTTGAGGCACGCTGATCGTCACTTGCAACGCTGCGCCGAAGGGCTGCAGATTCCGGCTGATCATCATGCGGGGAACCTTATTGATGGCAGGCGAGCCAGGCGGATAGTCGAATCCCGGCAGCGTGATGATGCCCACGCCTTCGCCGCCGAGAATCTCAATCGGCTCCCGTTCGTTTGACGCAGGTTGCAGGCTGACGCTGGCCCTTATCTCTATGCCGTCGGTCACATCCGGATCGTCGCCGGCCGCCTTGTAGCAGGAGGCATAGCCGTCGTGGTAGGCCACAGGCACATCGATGGTTTCGCCATCGGGAAGGATGACGGGCACGGCTGCAGGATGCTCGTCGCTCAGCAGACTGAGCGCAGCAGCCACAGCAGCTGCCGTAGCACAGGTGCCCGTAGTGAGGCCGCTATGCAGGGGGAAGAATGCAGGCAGGAGCTGCTCGACGGCGCGCCTGAGGCCGTGCTGTCCGTTGACCACGAATGCTGCTTTCACCGTGAGCGGCGGACGCTTCAGGGCTATGATGCGCATTCCCTGTCGGCGCGCTGCCTGCACCTTCTCGACGAAGCCGCCTGTCAGTCCGCTTTCCTTCAGCAGGATGACATCAGCGTCAACATCGAGTGTGCCGCTGTCTTCATAGAAGCACAGCTGGTCGGCGGTGGCTCCTTGCTGCTCTGCCAACGCTACTGATGACTCGCGGGGCAGGATGCGGTAGATGATGCTTATGCCCTTGCCTTCCAGCGGTTTCAGTCGGCCTATCGACTGCACCCCTGTCGTAGCCAGCAGGGTGACGGGCGGATGGAGAATGGAGGCGAGCTCAGCGTAGTCGTCGATCCAGGTGATGTCGGGGTCGCGAGGGGGATAGATGCGCTCATAGCGCACCAGCGGGATGTGGAGCTCGGCCGTCACCTCGGCGATGGTGGCATGCAGCTGTGAGGCAAAGGGATGGGCGGCGTCCACCACAAGGCGGATCAGATGCTCACGACAGAAAGCACGCATCGCCTCTCGGTCGAGAGCTCCGTCGATGCGCTGGCCATGATGCAGCGCCAGGTCCTGCTCGCCAGTCTTCGTGCTGTAGTAATAGGGTGAGCCGGCCTCCTCCAGCACCTCGGCCGCCTTGCGGCCTTCAGTAGTCCCTCCAAATACCAGAAGCATGCTTTTGTCTCGTTTTAGCTGATTCTCATTCTATTTTCTGAAAAGGTGCGAGAAGTCCTTGCTGTAGAGCAGCGAGAGGCCCTGACGGTTGTCGATGGCCTCGCCTACGACGATCATCGTCGTGAGCGTGAAATGATTGTCGTGAACCATCGTGGCCAGGTCTCTAAGCTCGCCGCGGACGATGCGCTGGTCGGGCCAGGTCAGATGATAGCAGGCAGCTACGGGAGTATCCTCAGGATATTCCATCAGCAGCTCGCGCTGCACATCGTCGACTATCGCAGCCGAGAGGAAGATGCACATCGTGCTCTGACTGCGGGCCAGCAGGTGCAGCTGCTCTTTCTCGGGCATCGGCGTGCGCCCTTCGCCTCGGGTGAGGATGATGGTCTGGCAGCGCTCGGGAATGGTGAACTGACTGCGCAGCTCGGCAGCGGCGGCCAGAAAACTGGAAATGCCCGGCGTGATGTGATAGTCCATTCCGTTCTTGTCGAAGAAGGCCATCTGCTCCTGAATAGCGCCGAAGATGCAGGGATCGCCCGTATGCAGTCGCACGATGAAGTGTCCCTGGTCGTAGTGCTCCTTCATCAGCAGGCATTGCTCTTCCAGCGTCATCTCGGCCGACGAGCGGACGACGGCTCCCTCCTTATGGCATTCGGTGAGCTCGCGGGGCACTAGCGAGCCGGCATAGAGGATGAGATCGGCACGCTCCAGCATCTTCCTGCCGCGCACGCTCACCAGGTCGGGATCGCCAGGACCGGCACCCACTATCTCGATATGGCCAGCCTTGCTCCCGGCCTCTCTCCCAGGGGCGCCTGGAGTTCGCAGATGCTTTTCGTCGATAGCCAGTGCTGCCGTCCAGTTCTTGCCCTTCACCTTGGGGATGATGAGCTTGCCATGATTGGAACCCAAGATAGCTGCTGCCTCGCAGACGCTAGGTGTGCCTACGTGCTTTGCCACTGTCTCGCTGGGATTGGGCACTTCCACTTGGGCGAGCTCCTCGGCCGAGAAGAATGTCACCTCCTCCTCATACTCCGTCCGCAGCATCTCGACAAAGGGCTCGCCGGCCTTCACGTCGATGGTGCAGTAGCGATGTGCACAAGGCAGGATGCCTCGCGTGGCGAAGGCCTCGTCTATCTCGTCGTAGATATCCTCGTAGTCATCAGGCTCGTGAGCCAGGCCGAAGCCTACGGTGCCTACCATCGGAACGAAATGCAGCTGAAGCATGTCGTCAGGGACGTCGGCCATGAATGGCGAGACGATGATCACCAGCTCGTATTTCCCGGGGGCGGCCTCGCTGATGTCATCGATGATGGTGACGTGATCGGGCTTTGTCGCTTCCAGGTAATCCGTACCCTCGTCGCGCACCTCCAGCAGCAGTGCCGTCGGCTTCCTGTTGACGAAGGCAAAGATGCACTCGTTCATATCATCGTCGCTCGCAACGGGCCATCTGAAGCGTTTTTCCAGCGTGTCGAGCGCCCACAGACCGGCATTGTCGCTCTGGGTGGTGATCACCTCGCGGCCACCTGTCATCGCTGCAATCTGCCGAGTCAGGTCGTTGGCGCCTCCCACGTGGCCGCTGAGCACGGAAATGACATTCAGTCCCAGCGTGTCGATGCACACCACAGCAGGGTCTTCGTGCTTGTCCTTGACCAAAGGGGCTATCGTCCTCACACAGATGCCCATCGCTCCGATAAAGACAAAAGCATCATACTGAGTCCACACCTTGCCTACGTCTGCGCGTCTGACGGCTTCTCCGCCCAGTTCTCTCCGGAGCATAGCGGCTGTCTCATTGCCAGCCTCGCTGATTTGTACTATGGCTATCTTCTGCATCTTAATATCGTTATTGGATGATTGTCGTTGAGTTGTATTCTTGTGGGCGGGTCTTGCCTGAGGCCTAGTTCATCGCACGCCTCGTCCCATAGCCGATGGCTGTCGGTGGTGACCTTGGGCGCAATGACGCTGTTCATCACTATGACCCCATCGTCGGCCAGCACCGTCAGCACCTTCGCCATAATGTCCTTCAGCCGTCCGCCGTGCCCTCCGATAAAGACGGCATCGGGCTTCATCTCTCTCGCGGCTGAGTCGCAACAGGCAAGGAAATCGCCCATCCTCACCTCAATGCCGGGAGCACCCAGACGGCGGGCGTTCTCCCCGATGATAGCCTCGCACTCAGGACGAATCTCGAAGGCAACGATCCTCAGGTGCGGAAACAGCCTGCGGGCCTCGATCGACACGCTGCCCGTGCAGAAACCCACATCCCAGAACACACGCCTCGAGCCGAGGTCCAGGGCTTGCAGCGTGAGCAGACGGATGGGCATCTTCGTGATCATTTTTTCACGACCGTCGAGCAGCGCGAAGTCTGCATCGGCAATGCCAAACCTGCGGTGCCCGCCGCCACTGCCGACGAGCAGCAAGCAGTTGGGCTGGGCGAAATCGCGGCCTGCAGCCTCCTCCAGCGTGAGGGTGGTCACGCGCTCCAGCTCAGGATGTCCCAGGTGCTCGCCCACGCTCATCGTGTAGCCGCTGTAGCCGTAGTCCATCATACGGCGGGCAATGGCCTGCGGCGTATGCTCGCGGTCGGTCAGCACGCCTATCTTGCCTGCACCTTCCATCAGGGCGCGGTCAAACTCCTGCCAGGGGCGGCCTGTCAGCGACACCACCCGCATGTCGTGATAAGGCATCACCAGCCTGTGGGCCAACAGCTGCAGCGAGTTGAACGAGGGGTACACCGTGATCTCGGCCTCCGCCATCTCCCGCTTCAGGGTGTTGGCAAAGCCGAAGAACAGCGGATCGCCGCTGGCGAAGACGACGATGGTCTCGGCCGCCACCTTCCGGTATTGCTCAAAGACGTTGCCCAGCGGCACGGTGATGTCGATCCACTGTGCTCCCTCAGGCAGCAGCTGCGCCACGATCTCATGATGCCGCCTGCCTCCCGAGAACACCCGTCCGCCCCTGATGACATCCAGCACCTCAGGCCGAAAGAATGGATGCGGCTGGTCAGTTATGCCTATGACGAAAAATCGAATCATATCTCAACCCTCAAATCTCAATTCTCAAATCTCAAACCTCAAACCTCAAACCTCAAACCTCAAACCTCAAACTTCAAACCTCAAACGTCCCTCCCCGGCTTCAGCTGAGCAGCGTCGTCGAAGGTGAGAATGGCATTGCAGAGCGTAGCCGCAAGGTTAGAGCCGCCCTTCCTGCCCTCCACGATCACCTTGGGAATACTGCGGAAAGGCTTCACCATGTGTTTCGACTCCTTCACGTGGACGAAGCCCACAGGAGCAGCGATGATGCCTGCCGGACGAGCCTTGCCCTTGCGCACCAGGTCGCAGAGCTCCATCAGCGCCGTAGGGGCATTGCCGAAGGCAAACAGCGCATCGGGATGATCCTCCACAGCCAGCCGGATGCCAGCCTGCGTGCGGGTGATGCCCTCAGCGGCAGCCAGCGCTTCCGTACGAGGGTCGCCGAGGTAGCATTTCGCTTCGATGCCCAGGCGCTTCAGCGCACCCTTGCGGATTCCGCTCAGGGCCATCGTCACGTCGGTCACGATCGTCTTCAGCTCGCCGCCCGCCACCTTCTCATACATCGTCTCCACAGCGCCCTCGTCGGTGTATAGAATCCTCTCCATCTCGAAGTCGGCAGTGGTATGGATGGCATGCAGCAGGGCCCAGAGATGTCCCAGCGGGTAGTCCTGCCTGTGCAGCTCGCTCCTGATGGTGCGAAACGACTCCATCATGATCTGCGAGCCAAGCGACCCCTCCGTCTGGGAGTGAGCCTGATAATAGCCGCGCGGAGTGATCATCCTGCCGTCGGCCACAAACGACTGCGAGTTGCCGATGAGCACGACGGTGAACATATCCACATCCTCTGGGTCCAGCTCGCCGAGCGTGGTCAGCCGCACCTCCTGCTCCGTACGGCCCGCCTGGCGCACATATCCCACGGGAGTGTCTGCCTTGCGTTTTTGCAGCATCAGCTCCTGCAGCCGGTAGAGCTGCCAGTAGCGGCCGTGCGACTTGGGGTTGTAGACGGCAGTGACGAAATCGGCCTCGGCAGCGGCCGCGATGCGACGCTCGATGATCTCCCAGGGAGTCATCAGGTCCGACAGCGAGATGATGCACACGTCGTGACCCACAGGAGCGCCCAGCAGCGACGCTGCCTTCTGAAACGCCGAGATGCCGGGCAGCGTCTCGATCGTGACGTCCGACTGCCGTTCACGTGCCATCTCATATACCAGCGGAGCCATGCCGTAGAGCCCTGCGTCGCCCGACGAGATCACCACCACGGTCTTTCCCTCCTCGGCCATAGCGAACGCCTGCTCGGCGCGCTCACGCTCCTTCTTCATGCCTGTGTCGATGCACTCGCACCCTTCCCTGACATACCCTTCGATAAACTGGAAGTAGTACTTATAGCCCACGATCACATCCGCCTCCCGCACGGCTTTCAGCACCGCAGGAGTGACATCTTCTTTGCTTCCAGGCCCAATGCCTGCCACGATAATCTTTTTCATAGCAACTGCAAAAATACAAAAAAAATGCCGACCCTCCAACTATCTCCCGTCATTATTAGATATTTTTATCTGTTTCCTGTCGACAGCTCGATAACTCTAGAATGGTCCGTTACCCATACACGAGGTAGTGGTGATGGCTGCGATGTTTCGTTTAAGTTTGAAGTTTTAAGTTTGAAGTTTGAAGTTTACAACGGTTGATGGTTAATGGTTGTTTTTCGAGGTGCGAGGTACGAGGTACGAGGTGCGAGAATTGATTGCACGCTCGCTCTCGTCGCATTCCGTTGGCCCTGCGGTGGCCACTTCGCTGGCCTGCGGGTGCCACCCTTCGGCCCTTCGGTCCGTACCCTTCGCGACGTGGGTACTTCCTTCTGTGCACGAGATGATGGCTGCTTCGCTTTTGCGCTGTTGCATTCCGCTGAATGCGTGCGCGCTCGCTCGCTTCATCGTTTCGATTGCAAAGGTACAAAAAATAATTGACG
>JAEEGI010011868.1_pt1 | contig 18711 bp, 6 predicted proteins | sample 8958751 | NCBI WGS metagenome assembly JAEEGI01 (sample SAMN16246545, study PRJNA631951) | gut metagenome | biome: gut microbiome; feature: rumen; material: KS-attached | host: Bos | place: Iran: Karaj | collected 2018-10 | reverse complement strand
ATAATCATGCTGCTGGACAATTGATTGTCAAGTTCAAGAACGTCCTGAGTGCCGCGGACATCCAGATGGTCAGCGACATGGTCGGTGCGACGACGGTCAAGCAGTTGAAGCTGACGGGCGCCTACCTCGTCGAACTGCCTGAAAAGAGCGATATCCGTCTTGCTGCAGCCGTTGAAGACTATCGTTTCATCGCTTCAGAGGAACTTGAATATGTCGTCCCGAACTATATGAATACCATCAAATCCATTCCGAACGACCAATACTTCAGCTACCAGTGGGGCTTGACGAACACCGGACAGGGCTCGTTCTATGGTGGCGAAGGCGAATGGCCGCCGATCCAAGGCAAGGCCGGTTGCGACATTAACGTCCAGCCTCTTTGGGATGTTGGATTCACCGGTTCTCATGATGTCGTGGTCGCCGTTATTGACACAGGCGTTGACTACAACCATCCTGACTTGAAGAATAATATTCTTTATCGCGATGGTGTTCTTGTCGGCCATGACTATATCAATGACGATGATGACCCGATGGATGACCATAGCCATGGTACACATTGCGCGGGCATCATCGGAGCCGTCGGCAACAACGCCATTGGTGTAACGGGTGTCAACTGGAACGTCAGCATCATGCCGTTGAAGGCCGCGGATGCTGAAGGCCACCTGCCATCGGATGCTGTTATTAGCAGTATCGAGTATGCCGTTGCAAATGGCGCAAACATCATCAGTTGCAGTTATGGCAAATATGCTTTTGACGAAGCGGAATACGATGCCATGCGCAAGGCCTTGGACTACGGCGTGCTATTCTGCTGCGCGGCCGGCAACGAGACCATCAATTTGGATACCATGCCTAGCTATCCGGCTTGCTATGACCTTTCAAATATCATCTCTGTTGCGGCGTCCGACCCGAACGATGAACTGGCGCCATTCTCCTGCTACGGTGCGAAGAACGTCGATGTAGCCGCACCTGGCTACGGCATCCTGAGCACGGTTCCGGAAAGCACTTTGGGGGGTATGAGCGGCACGTCCATGGCTACGCCGATGGTCTCTGGTATCGCGGCTCTTCTGAAGTCCGCTTTCCCGAGCGCGACAAGCATGGATCTGAAGGAAGCCATCATCCAGGGGTGCGACTATGTCGATGCCCTGAAGGGCAAAGTTGTATCCAACGGTCGTGTCAATGTCTTCAACAGCTATGAGGTTCTCGCCCGTCGCGACGCGGTTCTCTGCCTGCGCGCCAACGCCGTGTTCGACGGCAAGGCTTACGATCTGACGAAGATCGAGCTTGGCGCCACCGCCAAGGGCGTCAATGGTAAGGCTCCTGAACTCGGCCGCTATCTGGCGGACGCTAGCGCGGTCGCCGTTGAAGCGACTGCCTTCGAAGACTTCAAGTACTTCGCAGGTGATGCGGATGGTGACGGCATCGCTGATTGGCTGGAAGTCGCTCTCGGCCTCGATCCCAATGCTCCTGACGGTGCTTTGGATTATGATGCCGACGGCCTCACCAACTACTTCGAAGCCATGACGAACATGATTACGGCTGACGCCGCCTACGCGGACGTCGCTCTTTCGCCGTGGAACGCGCAGACGAATGGCGCGGATCTCGACTATGACCTTACGAATGCCGCTCTCGGCGACAAGAAGTACTCCTTCCTCCAGAACAACGGATTCCATCCGCTGACCGGTATTGGTGGCTACGCCGACTGGAACCGCGACGATGACAAGTTCGTCGATACGGATGCGGCGGAAACGAACGCTGGCAACCCGCTGCAACCGTACACCGCGCATGTCCTGAAACTGACGGATGGCGCGTTCGTCGAACTGCCGAATCAACCGCGTTTCGCTGCGGATGAAGCTTGGAGCGTTGACGCCTGGGTGAAGATCAGCCAAGAGGATTATGACAATCGTACGAATGGCGCGACGCGCGTCATCATGAGCCGTGAAATCGACGCCGATCTCGACGGTGTATTCGAATTGGTCAACTACGAACTGGGTATCGAAGCGAAGGCCGCCGGCTGGTATGCCTACGCTCGCTACACAACTGCCGCCAAGGCCGTTGTCAAAGTCGTCTCTACGACGAAGTTGCCTGCTGACGAATGGGTGCACATCGGTGCCGCCTTCAGCGCTGAAGCGCGCAAACTGATGATCGCCATCAATAACGGCGCACCGAACCCGAAGAGCACCGCCACGGCGGTTCCTGCCGCGAAGATCGCGGGTGTCTCCCGCGTCCGCCTCGGCAGTGAAGAAGCCGGCAAAGGCTTCATCGGCGAACTCGACGCTGTCCGCTTCTGGAACATCGCCAAGGCTGACTTCAGCGACTACATGCAGGCCGACATGCTGACCATGTCCTCCACGCCGCTCCTGTCCATGGGCTTGGTCGCTTACTACATCTTCGATGATGGCGGCGAAACCGCGCAGGACTTCGCAGTTGCCCTCGACGACTGGAACCTCGGCTGGTTCAATGCTGGCATCTTGAACGGTGCTGAAATGATCGAAGGCGTCAGCCCCGTCACTCCGTCCGAAAAGGACAGCGACGGCGACGGCATTCCGGATTGGTGGGAGAAGAAGTATGGTCTGAATCCTGAAGATCCTGCCGATGCCGCGGAAGATCCCGATGGCGATGGCCTCCCCAACCTCTATGAATATCTGACCGGCAACGACCCGTTCCAGGAAGACACGGATGGCAACGGCATCACGGATGATTGGGAAGACTATGACGGCGACGGCCTTACCAACGGTGAGGAAGTCGTGTTCAGCACGCGTCCCGACAAGGTCGATACGGATGACGATGGCTTCACCGATGCCTGCGAAACTGGCTATGATTGGTATGACGCGGAAGGCAACCTGATCGCTGGCGTCGGCTACGACTACGGCGTTTCCGCGACGGCCTCCCTGTCGCAGCCGAACGCCACGTTTACATCGTTCGCCCTGAACTCCGACATCGCAAAGGTGTTCCGTATGAACGGTGAGAACCGCATGACGGTCGCCAACAACCGTTACACGACGGGTAACAAGATTACCATTTCCTTCTGGTTCCGTCCCACGAAGATCCAGAGCGGCATGGTCACGTTCCTGCGCCGTACGGTCACGGATGAGAAGGGCTACAGCAACTACGCCTTCAGCTTCGACGGCCAGAGTCTCTATCTGAGTCTCTACGCGAAGGGCGCGAGCGTTCCGACGCAGGTCGCCTACAAGCCGGCCAGTGGCTTCAAGGAAGGCAGCTGGTATCTGATCGCCGCCATCATCGACGCGGGTGACAACCCGGTCTATGAAGACGAAAAGCCGACAGAAGGCGAAGGCGAAGAAGGCGCGGAAGGCGGCGACGCCGCCGCGGCCGCCGAAGGTGAAGAAGAGCAGGAAGAGCCTGTTGCTCCGTCCACGAAGAGCGTCACGCTTATTGGCTTCTCCGGTACTCTGAACACCTCCACGAACGAATACATCTACACGGCGAAGAGCTCCAGCAAGAATCTGTCCTTCGTCAATGGCCTCAACGTTGGCGAAAACGGCAACTTGATCCTCGGCGTCGTCGATGCCGAAAAGGACAACTGGACGGAAGCCGTGCTGGATGTTGACAATCTCATGATCTGGAACGTTGCGAAGACGGTCGCCGATATCAAGACGTTGGTCGAGAACACGACCATCGGCACGGGCGACATCACGACTGGCCTCGTCGCGCAGTATCTGTTCGACGACGGCGGTGAGACCGCCGAAGACTTCTGCCGTGCAGAAGACTGGTGGAACAACTGGCAGTATGCCGGTGTTCTCAACATCCCGACCGAACAGCCCGACGAAGAGAACCTCGGTTGCGGCATGATCCTTGACGCGTCGCTTGCCGACTTCAGCAACGACAAGGATAAGGATGGCCTGGCGGACGATTGGGAAATCTTCTACTTCGGCAACCTCGAACAGGGTGCTACAGACGATCCTGATGAAGATGGCTTGACCAACCTGCAGGAATATAACCTCTCTGCCAGCATGCGCGATGCCTCCGAGACCGACCTCTCCTACAGCAACCAGTACGCCTGGCTGAATCCGACGAGCGAAGACTCCGACGGCGACGGCTTGCCCGACGCATGGGAAGTCCAGTATCCGTCCATCCTGAATCCGCTGGATCCGGATGACGCGAATCTCGATTCCGATTCCGATGGTCTCACCAACTGGAAGGAATACCTCTACGGCACGGATCCGACGAATGCCGATACCGATGAAGACGGTCTGCCTGATGGCTGGGAAGTCCAGTACATGTCTGCCGACAAGGATGAGGAAGGCAATCCAATTGCTCCGTCGCTCAATCCGTTGAGCGCTGATGACGACTACGGCGCTGACGGCGATCCCGACAAAGACGGTTACACTAACGCCGACGAATACCTCTTCGGCACGAACCCGATCGTCGCCGATTCGCCTGACGCCGATACCGATGGCGATGGCGTCAAGGATGTCATCGAACGCAAGCCTGGCGTGAACACGGATTCCACGCTGACCGACACGGATGATGATGAAGAAGACGATTACACTGAAATCAGCCTTGGCACGAAGGGCTATGATTCCACGTCCAAGTCCGCTCTCGCTTCCTACACGAACAACTTCATGTACGAAGGCAACAAGGTTGCCCAGTTCAACGTGAAGCATGGTACGCTGACGGTTCCTGCCGCCAATGATCCGGATCGTATCGGATTCGGTTCATGGACGGTCGAAGCTCGCTTCCGCCATACGGACATCGTTCCTGGCGCGGAATACACGGTCTATCTGGTCCGCCGTAGCTACAGTAACAGCAGCTACCAGGACAACGAAAAGGTCGATGACGCCGATGCCGCATGGAACTACGCAATTGGTTACACGGTGAAGGATGGCGATGTCTATCCGTTCACAAGCTTCAAGGCTCATGCCGGTGCTCAGATCCGCAAGGTCGAGACCGACACGGCGTTGCCGATCATCGTTGACAAGACGGATTGGCACTTCGTGACTGGTGTGTACGATTCCATCGCGAAGCAGATGCAACTGTTTGTTGACGGTGAACTCGTCGCCGCCAAGACCTTCAAGTCCATCACGACGGCTGCGGAACAGAGTCCGGCCTCCGCGAAGCTGGCCGGCGGCTATGACTTTACTACGACGAAGATCGGCGAGATCTTCGCTGATTCCTCAGACACCTCCACTGTTATGATCGACGAAGTCCGTATCTGGGGCCTCAAGGCTAACACGGTCGAAGCTGAAGGCACAAATACCGGCTACATCGCGAACTTCGTCCGCAGCGCGGCCGAAATCTCTGATGGTCACACCCGTCCCGTCACGCCGATTGAAGGCGTCTATGACGGCGGTCTGGCCGACCAGTACGCTACGACGGACGCTGACGGCGAACCTGTCGGCGGAAACACCGTTGACTACGCGGTTGACAACCATGTCTCCGACGGTGAATGGACGACGAAGACTGGTGCCGTCGGCATCCGTGCGATCGTCAGCTACCACGACGAAAACGACAATGGCATCTGGGATCCCGGCGAAGACATCTGGCGCGACCAGACCTTGGCTGATGCTATCGCCATCGCGATGGCCGCCCAGGGTGAAGAATACGATCCGACCGTCTTCGAGAAGCTGACGGACGCCGATGTGACGACCGGTCACTATGAAGAAAATGTTGACGTCAAGCTGGCTCAGGGCAAGAACGGTTGGAAACCGGGTACCGCCTATACGCGCACGGTCATCAATGAGAACGGCTCGACCTCGACGGTCAGCGTCACCGCTGAGCAGTCTGCGGTCGGTGAAGAAATTGCCGTTTACTACATCGACAAGAACAACAACGGCCAGATTGACGCAGAGGACGACTTCTGGGTTGACTACGACTACGCTCGCGACGTCGAAACCTGGTATGCGGCCGCTGAAAACGGCTGGGCGAAGCGCATGGGTCTGGCTTTGTACTACCGCTTCGACGACGGTGGTGGATCCATCGAAGACTATGCATGGCGTGCCGATTGGCGTAGCAGCCCGGTTTGGGCGCATGCTATCCGCCCGACCGAGTTGACCGGACTTTTCCCGCCGAAGAACGTGACCGACAAGGGCGGCAAGGACTATGCCTACCAGTATGTCACCGAACCGTTGGAAGACGGTTTCGCATGGGTCATCGATGCCTATCTGGCACCTGAAGCTCCCGAAGCTGAAATCTACACGCTGTCCAATGGCAACCTCTCGCCCGCCATGGTCGCGTACATCCCGCAGACGGCTGGCGACCTCTACGACTACGATGTCCTCAGCGGACATATCAGCAAAGATGCCGTCGATCCTGAAGGCGGCAACATCACCTATCTGTACTACTGGCTGCTCGGTGACGACTGGGACGGCAAGTTGGCCTATGAAGACGGCGATCTGGTTGACAAGACGGCTGAAGAAGGCGTCATATCCGGTCTCATCACCACTGGCAAGGAACTTGATCTGTATGTCTATGACACGATTGCGGCCGGTGACGTAGTCACATTGGCAGTCGTTGCCAAGAGTGAAAGCGGCAAGGCCAGCCCCGTTGTCACCTCGATCATCGCTATCGATGCGAAGGATAACGCGTTGCCCGAACCTGTGGTATTCAGCCATTGGAACGCGAATCCCGCGACGGCTGGCAGAGCCATCACGGTGACATTGAAGGTCCAGGATAAGAATGCTGGTTACGTTGTCATCAAATGGTATCGCAACCTGAACCTGTTCAGCAGCGAAAGCCAGACTGTCTCGAGAGGCGCGGCCGGTCGCACGGTTTCCTTCACGGTCAAGTCCGACTTCGTGGTGGACGGTGACGTCTGGGGCTACAAGGCCTACTTCCAGAAGGCGGCCGACAGCAGCCTGAGCCGTACGACTCCTCCGGAGTCACAAGATAGCAACGAGTGGATCTTCTGCCCCGTCGGTGTCGGTTACGACGAATACGATGCGGCAACGAGCAACTCCGCCCCGAGCATCCCGCGGAGCGTCGTCATCACGCCTGAAGACGTTGATGAAAACTCCATGCTGATCGCTACGGCGAGCGGCTCCTCCGATCCTGACGGCGACAAGTTTGCGTACATGTACCAGTGGTATCAGAACGGCGAACTGGTCGTTGGCGAAACCATGCCTTACTTCCCGTACCTGACGGAAGCCAAGACCATCACGGAACTGGATGGCGAGACGCAGACGAGCCTGTCGGCGACGAGTTTGTCTGAAGGCGACATCATTGTTGTCCGTGTCTGGGCGGTCGATGTCTATGGTAACGCGTCCAACAAGCTGATCTCCGACCCGGTCATCATTGGACCGGATCTTGCGGAAATCAACGAAGACATCGGCGATGCTGGCACCATCTACGCCTATGAACCGAACAACACCTACAAGAAAGCGACACGCTTGCTGCCGAAGGAAGATTGGTCCGATGCCGGTGACGGCAATGTCCAGGAACACTACTTCTGCGACAAGGATGATGTTGACTGGTTCTGGTTCATCGTCCCGCAGACACTGACCAGCAACAAGAGCATCGTCAAGCTGGAAACGAACAATGGCGAACTGATGTACTATCCGACGCATTACCTGGAGACGGGCAATGAAATCGACGATACCTATATGGAACTGTACAACAGCAACTTGAAACGTATCGCCAGCAATGACGACACGCGTCTGGCCGATGGCCGCGGCACAATCTACTCCCGCTTGGAAGTCGAACTGGAACCCGGCCTCTACTACGTCCGCGTCTCCCGCTCCGGCGCAGGATACTATGCGACGATGTGGACGATGCACCTCGGCATCACGTCTGAACGTGGTAGCCAAGGTCCGGCATTTGATGACGTCACGGGTTCCGTCGTGCTGACGCCTGATATGCCGAGCGTGGCCTCCGATCTGGTCTGCAATGCTTCTGGTGCCGTTTCCTCCTCCGGCCGTGAATGCGAATACTACTATGTGTGGTACCGCAATGGTGAACTAGTTCCGTTCGGAACGACTGCAAGTATCTCCGCATGGAGCACAGCACGCTATGTCATCGCGCAGGCTAAGAACTTCGGTCCTGGCCAGCCGAATGTTGTCGAAGCCGAATACACGAAGCCCGGCGATATCTGGTGGTGCGATGTCTATGCGAAGGATGAATACGGCTACAGTGAACCTGTCCAGTCCAACTGGGTCACCGTCGAAGGTGAATCCTGGTCCGTCGAATTGCAGGTTTACAAGACCTTCCGCAAGGCCGGTTTGACGACTGTGTCCGGTTCCGACCAGTCCATCGTCATCGGTATGGACGACAATGCGACGTTCGGCTTCGACCCGAGTCTCGACATTGCCGCCGCCACGACGCGCTATCTGCCTGGCACCGACACGCCCGATCCGTCGCCGCTGCCGCTCGGCGCTGCGTACTCCATCGGCATGGACAACACCTGCACGAGACTGACTCAGGACATCCGTCCGTTCGGTCGCTCCTCCGTGTGGTATATCCGTGTTGATATGGGCGATCCGAAGTCCTCCATCAACGGCTTCACGCTGTCTTGGGCGGACGCCACACTCCCGACTACATCCGTTGGCGGCCTCAAGCTGACCCGTATGATCCAGTTGACGGATAAGACGTGGGAACCCATCTCCGACACAACCGTCGATATGACGGAAGTCACTTCTGTCTCGCTCGACGAAGCCGACCTTGACACCCTGCAGAAGGATGAATACGGTCAGTGCTACGCAGTGTATCGCGTCACGATGGGCGGTGCTGATGAAGCGCAGACCATCACCTTGAAGCCCGGTTGGAACATGATCTCCTTCGCTGTCACGCCGCTGAACAATGCGGTTGACGACGTGTTCACGGTCAATTCCACGAAGCTCATCCGCGGCAACGCATGGCGTTATGAAGGCGGCCAGTACGTCGCCGCCGCGACGATTGACGCTGGCGTCGGTTACTGGATCTACGCCAACATCAGCAAGGCGACAACGTTGACCATCTATGGTAACCGTCCGGCCGACGGCATCGAACTGAAGGCTGGCTGGAACCTGGTTGGTCCGCTGTACGATGTCTATAGTGTCAAGAACACTTATAAAGCTATCTACAACACGAGCGGCACGGGTGCTATCGGCTACATCTACAAGGCCGTCAGCAGCCCGTCTGGCAACATCGAGTATCGCGATATCGAAGAGGAAGGCTCCACCATGGGCGTCGGCAACGCCTACTGGATCTACTGCAACAAAGATATCCTGATGCCGTTCGCTCCCGCGAATGAGTAAGCCAATTAAAGTTGGTTGATTAATCGAGTCCGCCGCTTCCCGTCAAAAGGAGGCGGCGGACTTTTTTATTCTAGAAATCTAGTTTTCTGGGAAAAAGAGATTTCTAGGATATTGGTAGTCGTTTTTCTGTTTTGTATAATATACAGATTGCACATGTTGGCTTATATTATAAATTTGGGAAATAGTCAACTGTGAACGAATGGGACATCGCATGCAAGACATTGAAAAAATCAGAAATTTGAGTATCATTGCGCATATTGACGCAGGCAAAACAAGCACGACGGAAGGTTTTCTGTACTATTCTGGACTGACTCATCGCTATGGCAATATCGATGACGGAACAACCGTTATGGACTTTCTTCCTGAAGAACGTGCACGCGGCATCACCATCGCCGCTGCCGCCGCATCGATCCCATGGAAGGATTACATGTTCCATTTGATCGACACTCCCGGACACATTGATTTCACGGCTGAAGTGGAACGTTCGCTACGTGTTATCGATGGCGCAGCTGTCATTTTCTCCGCAGTGGAAGGAGTGGAGGCGCAATCGGAGAAAGTGTGGCGTCAGGCTGACAACTATTCCGTGCCGAAGATCGCCTTCGTGAACAAAATGGATCGCATCGGCGCGTCATTTGAACGCACTGTCGATCAGATTAATTCTAAGTTCGACAACTGTGCGGCGCCTATCTATCTGCCGGATGGGGCTGAAAATACCTTCAACGGCATCATCGACGTCATCGCCAAGGAATACGTGTCGTTTGCTGGAGAACGCAATGCAGAAGTCATTCGCAAGCCGTTGCCAACGGAATACGAATCGCAATGGGCAGAGGCATATGAGACGCTGTTGAACAAGATAGGGGACTATTCGGATGAAATCGCCGAAATGTTCCTGAATGAAGAGGAAATTCCACGGGAGAAACTCGTCGCGGAACTACGCCGACTGACGATAGAACGGAAGCTTGTTCCCATCCTCGTCGGATCGGCGAAAAAGAACATGGGTATCCAGTTGCTTGCGGATGCCGTCATCGACTTCCTCCCGTCGCCGCTGGATATTCCTGACCATAACGCCTTCAATGTGAAGACAGACGAGCCTGTCAGCGTGCCGTGTGACGCGAAGAAGCCATTCTCCGGACTGATTTTCAAAGTCAATGCTTCTACGACGGCTGATTTGTTCTACATTCGTATCTACAGCGGTGTTCTGAAGGCGAACGAAAACATTGTCAATTCCCGTACAGGCGAGAAAATTCGTTCACGGCAGCTGTTCAAAATCTACGCGAAATCGACGGAGACCATCGAAGAGGCCGGCCCTGGCGACATCGTTGGCATGACTGGTTTGAAGAACTGCGGCATTGGCGACACGCTCTGTGATCCAAAGCATCTCATTGCTTTTGAGAAGATTACGTTCCCGGAACCCGTCATTTCCATGGTCGTAGAACCGAAATTCTCGAAAGACAAAGACAAGCTGGATGAAGTGCTGGATTTGCTCTGCCGTGAAGACCAGACGCTACGTCGTTCGACGGCGGAGGATACGGGACAACGGTTGCTTTCCGGCATGGGCGAACTGCATTTGGATGTGAGCTTGAAGCGCGTTACGACAGATTTCAATGTAGAGATTCGTCAAGGCGAACCACGTGTCGCTTACCGTGAGACGTTGAAATCTGCGTGTACGGAGCATGTCGTTTTCGAACGCATGATGGGCGATACGCCTATTTATGCGGAGGTGACATGCGATTTCGCGCCGATTTCAGCAGGGGAGGCGGCTTTCGATATCAAGAATGCTGTGAGAACGCCTAACGTTCCCAAAGCGTTCATCGCAGCTGCGGAAAGGGCGTTGCAGGATGGTTTGCGTACTGGTGGCTTGTCCGGTTATCCGCTGATTTATGTTGCCGCCACACTCGTCGATTTGAAGTTTTCTGCGGAGAATACGACGGAAGGCGCTGTGGCCGGCGCCGTCTTGGAATGCATCGACAAAATGCTTCCCAAAGCGGGCACGGTCATTTTGGAACCGTTGATGCATCTTGAGATTCTCACGCCGGAAGACACGGTCGGTGAAATCAGCATGTATTTGCAACCACGTCGTGCAATCATCAGTGACATAGAGACACTTGGCAGTATGAAAAAAGTCATCTGCCAAGTGCCGTTGGCGGAAATGTTTGGCTTCGGTAAGGCGTTGCCGCGTCTGTCTGGTGGCCGCGGCTCGTTCTCCATGGAGCCTTCCGGTTATCAGGAGAAGTTGAAATAGAATCTAGTATTCTAGAAAGCTAGAAGGCTAGAATCCTAGCCAATTCTAATTCTGGCTGTTACAACGGAGGCCGGCGGCACATGGATGACGTCGGCCTTCGCTGTTGTCTGGATTGGCGTGACAGCGTCTGGCGCGTCAAATGTATTGTGTGCATGAACGTCATCGTTGTGAAGAATGGTGATGTCAGCGTCGCTACCGAGAGTCATGCCAACAGATTCGAGCTCAAGGTCTTCCGCGTCTGTCAGACTGAGATTTGCCACTGTTAGCAATAGCGCGCCGTCTTTGACGGATGCGCTGACGGACAGCTTGGCGAGCTTCTCCTCCCGCTGGTTGTCCGGATTCTTGTAGATGATTTCTTCTTGGTCGAAGGCTGTTTTGATGGCGGTTGCGCCCTGATGCTCTTTGTACATATCATAGACATGGTATGTAGGCGTGACAATGAAATTCTCCTTATTGGCGAGGAAGAGGCAGTGGAGGTTGTTGACAAGCTGTGCTGTATTGGCCATCTTCACTTTTTCGCAATTGTTGTTGAAGATGTTGAGAGTGAGGGCAGTGACGAGTGCATCGCGCATCGTGCTCTGCTGTTCGAAGAGATTGTAGCCTTTTGTCGGTCCAGAGCCGCCTGGATGCCAGCAGCCCCATTCATCGACAACGAGCGGACATTGATTCTGGCAGTTGAAACCGCAGACAAGATTCCATGTCTGATTGACGATGTGGTTCATGAAGGAAGCCTTGGAAAGCAGATGGTAGAACTGGTCGTTCGTGAAGTCGAGACATCCGCCGCTAGCGCCGCAGTAATAGTGGACGGAGTAGCCATTCATGATATGAGACGATGTATCAAAGACGCGCAGGAAGCGTTCTGTCCAATGCCAACCGTTGGCGTTGGGACCACAGGCGAAAAGTTCTAGCCCAGGGGCGGAATTGCGCATAATCATGGCGTATTTGCGGTATTCGTGTGCATAGATTTCTGGCTCCATGTTGCCGCCGCCGCCCCAACATTCATTACCAACGCCCCAATATTTGACGTTAAGTGGTTCAGGCGAGCCATTTGCTTCACGGAGTTTTGCATAGGCCGTTGAGCCTTTGGGAGAATTGCAGTAATCAATCCAATCGCGGATGTCGAGCGGCGTGGTGGAGGTGATGTTCGCGGCGATGTATGGTTCAGCGCCGACAAGACGGCAGAATTCGACGAATTCATGAGTACCGATTTTGTTTGGTTCCATGCGTCCATCATTTTGGTACCACCAGTTGATGCGCGTCGGGCGGCTATGGCGTGGTCCGATGCCGTCACGCCAATCGTATGTTTCCGCAAAGCAACCGCCTGGCCAACGCAAAACGCTGGGGCGGACTGCTTTAAATGCTTCTACAAGAGATTTGCGGAAGCCATGGATATTTGGAACGGAGGAATCTTCGCCAACCCAGATGCCGTCATAGAAAACGCCGCCGATATGTTCGGAGAAATGACCGTAGATAAGCGGATTGATGACGCCAACAGGAAGCGGTTTGACCAAATAGAGTTTCTTCATGGCAGGAGGAGTGGTTAGTGGCTAGCGGTTTGTGGAGAATAATGGTTTGATGATTTGCTGGATTTCCGTTGCGTAGAGTTCCTTCTGATTGGGGAAGGTCAAATAGAGGGCGTTGCCGAGACTGTAGGCCTGAATGGCAGCGAGAGTCCGAACAAGAGGCTCTTTGGTGTTAGTCGCTGTTTCTGCGCGTTCCTTGACACAGGCCAGTTGCGTAGTGATATAGTCTTGCGAAGAGATTGATTCCGTTGTTTCCGCAATATGGGACCATTTATCGGCCAGACCATATTTTTCGATAACGGCCTGTGCGGGAGCCACTCCGCAAAGCAACAGATAAAGGCCGAGAGCTTGACGAGACTCTTCCTGCGATTTCCCTTTTAATGGGAAGATTGTTTCGGCAATCGCTTCGATTTGGCTGAAACGGAGCTCCTGAAGCTTGCGTGTCCAATGAACAGGCTTGATTTCCTCCTTGCCGTCGTCTGCTTCGGAGATGTCGAATTCGCGACGGAGGGTGATCGTGTCGCCCGTCATGTCAGATATTGTCCATGGTTGCTCTCCAAAGTTGGTTTTGATGAATTTCTGACGTAAGCTCTTCATGGAGAACTCGTTCAATTGTCCCCCAGTCAGTTTGGCGGCGGAGTCTTTCATGCCATCCCAGAAGCTTTCCGCTTCTATGAGGGCTTGCTCCCATTGGTCACGCCATTCCTTGTCCTTGGGCTCCTCATGGTCGATTCTGCTGAAAAACGCCTGCCGCGCATCGCTGAAATCTCTCGTCGCAACTTCCTTTAAAGCAGTTTCTATGCGTTTTGCTTTTTCATCTACAACGGCATCTCGACGAGCCTTTTCCTCTGCTTCTTTTCTTGCTTTTTCTGCCGCGATTTTTTCCTCTTCTTCCTTGCGTGCTTTTTCTTCGGCTTCCTTTTTCGCTTTTTCCTCTGCTTCTAATTTAGCCTTCTCTTCTGCTTCTTTCCGTGCTTTTTCTTCCGCTTCAAGTCGTGCCTTTTCTTCGGCTTCTTTTTTCTCCTTCTCTTCTGCTTCCAGTCTTGCCTTTTCCTCAGCTTCCGCTTTGGCCTTTTCAGCATCTAGGGCATATTGCGTTTGTGCTTCTGATTCTTTGACTTCCGTCTGGGTAGTAACGGCAGTTGGCTGGAGGGCGGGAGTTGTCTGCTGACGACCACGGATGACAAAGAAGGCGACTGCGGCTCCGACGATGATAATTAGAAGTGCAAGAACAGCCAGCAGGATGGCGGAACTACCGCCTGTTTTGACAGGCGGTATTGTGGATGGAACGGGCGTTACCGACGGTGTTTCTGTAGGCTTCTCTTGTTCTGTTGTTTCTTGGGCTTGCTCTGTGGAGGCTGCGTTTGTAGTCGAAGTGTCATCACTTGACGGCTTTTCTGCCTTATGTAGTTTTACATGGCTTTTCGTGAACTTCAGCTTGGGCTTGCCATGCTTTGGCGTAGCAGTCTGTTCAGCTGTTTGTGTATTGTCGTTTTTTGTTGCATCATCCGCTGATTGATGGAGCGGCATCTCGCCGTTTGCAACGCGTTGAAGATCTTGTTCAAGTTGATCGTAGTCTTGATAACGGTCCTCAGGGGATTTTGCCATCATGATGTCAACGAGACGTGATACAGGTTCGGAAATGTCTGGAGCGACGTCTTTTAATGGAACAAGCGGAGCCGTGACATGAAGATTGGCGATGGCTTCTGGCGTATCGGCGATAAACGGAAAACGACCGCTGAGGGCATGATAGAGGGTGGCACCGAGGCTGTAGATGTCCGAAGCTGCGTTCGGAGTCGCACCGCTTAATAGTTCAGGTGCAAGATATTGCGGTGTGCCATAGAGTTCCGTGCTGCCGTCTTCATTCATTTCCGTGATTTTACGGGCAAGACCTAAATCAGCTAGTTTAGCATGGCCGTCCGCTGTCATCATTATATTGTCTGGTTTGATATCACGATGGACAATTTGCTTTTCCTTCCATGCGTATTTCAAGGCGGATACGACTTCTGACACGATTCCGAGCATCTGCCGTTCAGGAATCCGCCCGTTCTGTTCCAGCATCTGTTTCAGTGTGTTGCCGTCGATGTATTCCATGGCGAAATACCATCGACCTTCGTCACAGTTAACAGCGACGGCCTGGACGATATTGGGATGGTTGAGACTGGCTGCCGCACGGGCTTCATTGATGAAATTCTGGATGAAGGCTGTGTCATCGGAGAAGTCTGCATGGAGGACTTTCAAGGCGACATCGCGGTCCAGTGTAATCTGGTGGGCGAGATAGACGGTTCCCATCCCGCCATTGCCGATAAGATTTTTGATGACGAAATCACCGAGCAGCGCGCGTGGCGATGTTACGGATTCCGGAACGGCCACGGGGCTAAGACAGGTTGGACATTGCACGATTTCTCCGGGCTGGACATCGTCCAACTCGAGAAGGGCGCGACAATGGTTGCATTGGAAACGCATGGGGATGTATAAGAAGGTTTGATGTGGATTTCTGACGATTGCTTATTTTACAATGGAAACAGGGCAGATGCAACTTTAAAGGGTGATTTTTATGCCCAACCTAGATCGGCGAGAAGCGAGTCGAAGCGTTTCCCGCTGAAATAATTTTCATTGGAACGGGACGAGCGGAAGTTAAGGGAGGGGGAGCGTCCATGACAGTGGTCGATGGAGAGGACGGCTTGGAAGACATCGTCTTCCGTGATGACGTCCCGTCCGTTGGCAGCGGCGTGGTAGCGGGCGGTTGCCAATGTATGGGCGTAGGTCTTGAGCATGGCACGCAGGCCGGAGAAGAAATCTGTCCCGTAGTAGCTGACGCCAAAGAACTGGAGGCATTCCAAACGCGTCTGGAGAAAACGCATGAAGGGCGTCCATGCGTCGTCATGGTATTCCACATTTTGTTCATAGCGTTTGAAAATGGCGGCTTTTGCGAATGGATAGTCTGGATGTTCCCATCCCAACTCATGCCAGTTTCCATGCCCGAAAATGAACATTGAATTGCGTTTGAAGAGCTTAAGACGCGAGAAGAGAGAACGATCGAGAATCTCTTCATCACGGCGGCAATAGGCGGCAAGCCATGTGCGATATACGATTCGTGAATAAGCGGAGAGACCAGTCGTTTGTGAAATGGTTTCCAACGGTTTGTATTTTGTTTTGAAAGACTTCCATACTTCCTGCATGGTCTCTTGGTCGTTGAGGAAGGCAGCTCCGAGTTTCTGGCAGGCGTCCAACAGGGCAAGTGCGGCGCGAATACGGTTGGGCAGTGGGGCGGAATGGTCTTCCAACAAGGCAGCGACGACATTGCGGATGGTTTCGACCGTTTTTCTATTCAGACCGCATAGTTGCGATTCTGTGAACGGTTTTCCGAATTTCATTTCCGATACGAGTTTCTCAATGTCCTTCCGCTGTTCGGAAAGCGGCGTGCCGTAATCTTTCAATACTGCGGGGCAGTCCATGCGGGCGAGTACAGAGAGTTCGCCTGGAAACGTGGAGACAATGTTCATGGGATAGCCACGGCAGGTGAGCGCCTTGGCGTCGAAACCGAATTTCGCATGCATGCGGCATGCGCCTTTGTCATCCAGAAAGACACATCCGCCGTCCGGATTGCGTTTGAAATATTCGTGTCCGTTGATGGTGACGGTGAAATCGTGCGGATTAGGCTCACCTTGCCAGTCGAGATTGGCGAGACGAATGCATTCCGCCTTTTCCAGACGGACGTGGAAACGGCGGCAGCACCGTCCGCAAAGGAGGCAGCTGTAATGTTGATGCTGTGCGATATGGATTTTGTATTCAGGCATGTTTACGCTGCATGAAAGGGTGTTGAAAGCAAATAAAACAATAACATAACTGAAGTTTTTCGAAATATCAATTATATTAATAGTAAAGATTGAATGAAACAAGAAAGGATGACATCATGAGAAGGCCAGTTTGCTGGGTTGACAAGGAAGCGCCGGAAGGCAAGACGGAAATACGCGTGTCGTTCCATGCGGACACGGTAAAATGGCAGTTTCTGGATGCGGGGGCGGAAAATTGGGTCTATGACCGCCGTCCAACGGAGGAACAGTGGCTGCAGTTGGAGGAGAAGCTTGAAAATCTCATCCAACGTGGCCATCATTGCGACGCCGAACTGGATTTGGCCAGACGACGCGGCAAGTCGAAGAAGGCGTGAAAAATTTATAAACTACGAGGTTTGAAATATTATGGAATTTTACGTTTCTGCAGGTCCGGGCACGGAAGCCGTGTTGCGAGATGAACTGTGCGAGCTCGGTTTCAAATCCGCCCGTTTGAACAGTGGCGGCATTCCATTTTCAGGCACATGGGAGGACGGTTGGCGGGCATGTCTGCAGACGCGAATCGGCCAACGAGTGATGGTTGTTTTAGGGCGTTTTGCGGCTCCAGATTTGGAAGGCGTGTATGACAGTGTCGCCGAAGTGAATTGGGGGGAATATCTCACGCCTCGCCATACATTTGCCGTCAGCGCGTATGCCCATGAAAGCACGCGGACGAATCCGAATATCGTGGCGTTGAAGGCGAAGGATGCGATCGTCGATCAGTTGCGTCACGAATTTGGTGAACGGCCGAACGTAGACCGTGAGAATCCAGATGTCCGTGTGTTCGTCTATTGGGCGCGACAGAAGGCGACGGTGTATCTGGACATGTCTGGAGAGCCGTTGTTCAAGCGTGGCTACCGTTCGCTTGGCGGTGAAGCACCGTTGAAGGAGACGTTGGCGGCTGCCATGCTCCGTCTTTCTGGATGGGATCGTGAAATGCCGTTGGTCGATCCGATGTGCGGTTCAGGAACGTTGCCGATCGAAGCTGCCATGTGGGCTGCGAACATCGCTCCTGGCCTCAAACGTGAACGTTTCGGATTTGAACGATGGGCGAATTTCAATGACGTCGCAGCGGAACGGATGAAGCTACTACGTGGTGAAATGCGTCGCATCGCTCATGGAAAACTGCCGCGTGTGACGGGATTCGATATCGATGATTCCGCGTTGTCCGCCGCAGAAGCGAACGCGAAGGCGGCTGGACTGCGGCTCAGTTTTCGAAAAATGCCGTTGCGTGAATTGCAACCGGACAATACGCGCCGCATGATGGTTGCAAATCCTCCATATGGAATCCGTCTTGATGCGGATAACGCGCTGTATCAAGAACTTGGGGCAGCTGTGCAACGGCTTCGCGGTTGGCGAATCGCCATTTTGGCGGGGAGTCCACGTTGCGTCCAATGCATCAAACAGACGCCAGTGGAGACATATCCGTTGAAAAACGGCGCTATCGACTGCCGTCTCATGATCTATGAGCCTTGAGACTCTTTGTGGTCAATTTTGAGTCTCAATCAGCCATGCGGCGGTCTGGCGAGCCATTTCCGCCATGGCCTGCTTATAATATTTTATGTAAGGAACGTTCGAATCAACGGTCGTCTTCCAGGAAATCCGTTTTTCCAACGTGGCTTTGCCGGAAGCTTTCAGGCGGCAATGGAAATCGGCAACGAATGTGTCGTCGTTCACTTCCAAGTGGCGAACGGAAATCAACAGCACAGGTGTGCCACTTTTAGCCGCGCCGTATGGCAACACATTGTCTTCGCCTAGCAATGCCTTGAGATTCTGCTCGAAGGCGGCGTTGATGCTGTGTTCGCTAGTTTCCGCCCATAGCCATGAGCGTTGAATTTGCAGTTCATCTTCTCCGATACGTTTGACGAATTCGCGTCTGTTCAAATAATTTGGAAGCGTGATAGGGCGGAGCTCACATTTTACATCGG
>JAEEGI010011863.1_pt1 | contig 18719 bp, 18 predicted proteins | sample 8958751 | NCBI WGS metagenome assembly JAEEGI01 (sample SAMN16246545, study PRJNA631951) | gut metagenome | biome: gut microbiome; feature: rumen; material: KS-attached | host: Bos | place: Iran: Karaj | collected 2018-10 | reverse complement strand
TGCAGCTCTTTTCAGGAGCTTCTCAAAGGTGATATCTATTCCACCTACGCAAATGGTATCAAGGCACTCTAATCCGATAAAGCTATATTCTGCATTTCTAAGAACATATCTGGAAACATGAATATATCTCAAATCAATATCCACATCCCTTGGATTCTGTTCCTTGATTAGGCAGGCCAAATGATACATTAACCAGCCATCTCTAGCTAAAAAATACAGTCTCTTAATTCTAAGTTCGCTGGCCCTTTCCAATACCCATGTAACATACCAGAGCATTACCGGGGCAAAGACATGCAAGAAAATTCTGTCGTACTCATCAAGATCTTCTTGCCGTTTCAACGACCGTCGCAAAGCTTGGTATAGCCATCTGTCCTGGCTCAATATTGATTTGTACTGGTTCAACCTCTTTTTTAACATAGCCTCGCCTCCTTGCTCCTTCGCTTCTTTTTACAAACTCAAGTACAGCTGTAGGAATAAGGCAAGCTACAATAGGCCGCAGTACAAATAGCCAACCGACAGGAAATAGCTTTCCCATCTGTTTATAATTTCTGTATCTGATTTTTGCTTCGTTTATACGATATTTAGTTTTTCTTTTTCCATAAGACTCTTTAGTCTCACGGTATCTAAAGAGATTTTCCTGAAGGTTATATCCCTTCAATCCTCTCTGCATTAGATGCATAAAGATTTCATAATCCTCGCATCTTAGAGTTTCCTCTGTAGCAAGATATCCCCTGCCTGCATCAAAAAGCTCTGCGCGAAAAACAACTGTTGGATGTGCATATGGGGAGAATTTATAGTAGTCCTTCATAGTAGGCTCCTCTGGATAAGGTCTTTCACCCCAAATACCATTCTCATCAAAAAGCTCTGTGTTGGTTCCACACCATCCATACTCTGGATGGGCCTCCAAAAATTCCACCTGCTTTTCAATACGTCCTCGCAAGGAAATATCATCTGCATCCATTCGAGCAATGTATCTTCCATGAGCCTGCAAAATACATTCGTTCAAAGAGAATGCCAGCCCCTTATTTTCTTCCCTACGCATTACTGTTATACGCATATCCAAGGATTCCAGCTTCTTAACCAGCTTTGCTGCCTCAGGTGTAGAGCCGTCATCCCATATAATAAATTCTATATTCTCATAGGATTGATTCAAAATCGAATCAACTGCTTCCTTCAATATATTTTCGTCCCATTGGTTGTATACACCCATGATGACTGATACTAGCGGTTTACCCATGTTTTATATACCTTCTCCATTGTCTGTTCTACAGTCTGTACTGCAAATGGCATTGCTGATGCACGACTCCTCGAAGCTAATTCTTCTCTATACCTCTCATTATTAAATAAATCCTTGATGGCAATAGCAAAATCCTTAGCTGAGTCCGCATTACATACAATAGAATTTACAGTGTCAATTGCGTACTCCCTTGTGCCTCGATTGTCTGCAACTATCAGTGGCAAGCCACAAAGCAATGCCTCCACCGCTGCAATCCCCAGTCCCTCTCTATGGGACGGAAAAACAAAACAATCTGCACTAGCCAAAACATCTGGCATATCAGTTCTAAATCCTAAGAACTTAACATTATCCCCCAGCCCAGCATCATTAACCTGAACCTCTAATCTTTCTCTGAACGGTCCTTTCCCGCAAATCAGATAATATATTTTTCTTGAATCAACCCCCTCATCACTTTTTAAACGTCTAAGGGCCTCAATGACTATCCGCTGATTCTTATTCGAATTTAATTCCGCAGCAGTCACCAAAACAAACCCATCCTCAGGTATGCCCAGCTGTCTTCGCATGTCACTGCGCTTCTTAGTTCCTTGTATATTGAATCGTTCTGTGTCTACGCCCACGCCATGAATCTGAGCAACCTTACCATCCTTCTTTAGTGAGAAATGATTCGCCCTATTATAATCTTCTCCATTTATGGTGATGATTTGATCTGTCCAATGGGCTAAAAGCTTTTCAGCACTGTAATACAAAAGCCAATTCTGAACAGGTGCCCCGGAGTAAAAATGAAAACCATGTGCTGTGTATATTACATATGGTTTACGATTACTGATTTTGGCTGCCACCCTTGCACATACTCCGCCCATAGGATTATGACAGTGAACAATATCGATTTTAAATTCATCAATAATGTTTTTGACCTGTTTTATTGCCTTAAAATTTGATCTGCTAACAGGACTTTTTTCTATATCAATTTGATGAAGCTTTATATCTTCCTGTATTAATTTTTCCTGGTCAAAAGTATAGATGGGATTTCTAAAATTTGATGCATAATGTATCTCGCATCCCATTTCCTTTAAAAGCTTCACATCGTTACTTTCAAACTGAGGAAGAAACCCGCTTATTGTGGTCACAAATAATATTCTCTTCATAGAAAGAATCTTCCTTTTCAAATATCTGGCCCTGGTCGCCCAGAGCCAGTAATCCTTATCAACCACATGATTTCGGAAAATAGAATTAGATCTAATCTCTTTGTTTTGGAATTAATTAAGCAAAAGCTTTCTTTCCACAATAAGCTGCGCCTGCAATGCCTAAAAGAATGATGAACATTGCTGCTGGAAGAGTCTCGCCTGTCTTAGGAGATGTTGCTGCTCCTGTAACATTGAGCTCTACGATAGCTATTGGTGAAAGATCAGGTGTTGAAACTGTAATAGCACCATTCTCGATGCTTGTAATTGAGATTGCGTTCCAAGCGCCTGTTGCAGCATTCTGGTGTAGTGCTGCATAAAGTCTACCTTTAACAATACTAGCGTTCTTAAGTGTAGGAGTGTAGTTACCCTTAGCATCCTTAGGAGCGCCTGCAGCCTTAATATCAACTACTGTTTTGATGCTAGCAGTAACCTTCTTTGAAGGATCTGCAACTGCAGCTGCAATCTGCTTATTGTTAAGGAACTTAGCTGTAACAGCAAGATTGTTAAGAAGAAGACCCTGAACAGCTGCTACAGATGACTGTACAGTTGCCTCAGAAACCTTAGTCTCTGTAAATCCCTCTGATACTACTGTTGCTGCATCATAAGCATCTGCTGTTGCAACAGTATCAATAGTTGTTGTAGCTTCCTGACCTGCAACTGGATTAGCTGCTACAGGGCTAGCTGCAAAAGCTGTGATTGTGCTCATTGAAAGTACGATAGCAGCTGTAAAAACTGCTAAAAAAGCCTTTTTCATGTTTTAAATGTCCCTCCTCTCCTAGATTCATGTGGTCTATATCAATCCGGAAGTGTGGCCTCCCAGCTGATACCTAGATAAAAACTAACACCATCTTTTCCTAATAAGTCACCTGCTCATAAAATAAATCTATTACAAGCTTTTCAATGGCATTCTTGTCTGCATAAAACTCTTCGTATTGAGTTCCCTGCATTGTCTCCCCTTGAAGTGAATAAATATTATCCACATCGAAATCATAATCAAGATATTCTGTAGCCATATATGTAAATGCGCTGGCATCCACATCTGTGACCATGTAATCTGAAACATTTTTATATATATTTAAGGCCACACGATAATCACTAGTAGCTGCTTCCTTGGCCTTTTTAATAAACTCTGTAAGATATTGCTTCTGTCTGTTTAATCTAAGCTGGTTAGAATTGAACTCGTCCTCATGTCTAAGTCGTACATACCAATATGCCTTCTCTCCCATAAGGTTCACTTCATCCCCCTTATGCAAGTTCACGTCATATTCGGGATAGACCAGGTCGTCTAAAACAGTAACATTAACCCCGCCAACAGCATCATTTAAAACAGGAACGGCATCCATGCTTATAGCTGCATACTTATTGATAGGAATTCCACAGAGCAGCCTTGATACGGCCTTTACCTGATGCTCACAGCTTTCCTCTTTTCCATCTCCAAAACCGTGCTGAAGAGCTATCTGTTCTAAGAAAACTCCCACATAATTTCCATCCTCATCCCACACATCTACATCTGCCATAGTGTTTCTGTTTATAGCAAGAAACGAAACCTTTTTAGTGTGAGGATTAATAACCACTAATATCAAGGTATCTGCCTGTCCACCAGCAAGATAACTTCCTTCCTTTGCGCTCCAGCTCTTTCCTCCTACCTTCTTTACAGTCTCAGTATCAACACCCATCACAAGGACAGACACGATATCCTCGTTTAGTTGATAGCGCTTGCCATCATACATTATTTGATTATCTTGAAGATCCTCTGTCACCTGACCTACTTCAACTTTTTCATCTCCAGCGACTGCCTTACTGAGATTATTTTTGCCAAAAAGTCGAAGAATAAAAATCATTCCAAGTATGACAATTGCTATACCAATGATTGTGATAAGTGACTTTAGACCAAATGTCAGCTTTTTTCTCTCTGTTGTAACCTGTTTTTCTAGCATATATTTTTATTTATTCCTTATCTGATTTTGGAGCTACCAGCACACCTGCCACTAAAAAGCGTTGGTTAGAATCATGGTCCGTTGTACAAGTAGAAAGAGTTATAATCTTATCGTCCTTTGTTACCTGAATATCATCTCTGATATACGCAGGTCCATAGCCCTTGCTAGCCACATTAAAAATGTCTTTTATATATTGCTCGTAAACATATTCATTGGAGTAATCATAATTGAGTAATAGATGTTTAGAGTTGAATTCATATACGGCAAAAATCTGATAAACTAATATGTTGTCCTCCGTATATACGAATATATACTGATTTTTTGAAAAGGTTTCATTATCCTCAAAATTATGAAGAGAAGAAAACATAGTCTTATCTTTAAGATTATGTCCATATACCACAGTGTTTAAATCACTGAAATCTTTTGCATTATAATCCTCTGTATAAATGCATCCTGGATATCCCTTCGAACCATCCATATTATGATTCAAATAATAGGTGTTATCTGTAGGATGCTGCAGAATTGGATAATCCACTGTAGTTCCTGTGACAGTTATCCATGCATAAATGTCTTCATTTTCCTTATGAAGTTCATTCCAGTCTAATTTTTTATCGGGGATTTCTATTTCGAGATTGCCATATGGATCCTGCTCTTCTACTTTTTCCTCTTCAATTTCCGAATTAACGTCAGTGTCATTTAAATCATTTACTTCTGTCGCAAGTTCGTCGAAAGCTTCTGTGGAGTCAACTCTAGTTATGGATTGACTAAAGTAAAGGCATACACCAATAGCTATGACTATTAGAAAGGCTACGAAGCCTATAAAGTATTTGCGTGAGCCCTTTTTCATAATTCTCTTTTGTCCCCTCGTAATAGTCTTAAATCTTTTGCAAGTTTCAAAAAATTCAATTTAATCTATATACAATTTTGATTCTACTTCTTTTTCTGCAAAATATCAATAGCTATGGCTACCTGTTTTCGTTATAACTACCTCTTTATATTTCTAATTTCAGAAAATAATTTTTATAAGAAACTTTTTGCACATAAATTTAATTGTGCAATTTTAGGGAGATTAATATGGGTGTAGACTACAAGTTAATTGGGAGCAGAATAAAACTATATAGAAAAAGCAAAAAACTAACTCAAGAAAAGCTAGCAGAATTACTAGGTATTTCAGTCGGATATGTAAGCAAAATGGAGCGTGGTATAGAACATCCCAATCTAGAAATGCTTTCATCAATTGCCCAGATTGTTGATTGTGATATAGCAAATTTAATAAGTGAATCTACCATAAGTCAAACAGAGTATTTAGACGATGATTTTAGAAAACTTTTAGACCAGCTGTATCCTGACCAGAAATGCATGCTTTTTAGAATGTTAGAACATTATATAGAGATGTCAAAAACGCGATAGCAAATGCTACCGCGTTTTTTTATTATTTTAACAACGTATTCAAAATACCTCTAAACAACTGTGCGCCTGTGTTACCGCCTAAGGTCTGACCGAATTTACCGCCCAGCTTCTTACCAACTGTTTTTCCAACCTCGCGTCCCACAGTACCTGCCACTGTTGTTCCCACAGATTTAGCTGCGCGTTTCTTGCGATTTGCTTCCTTTTCTGCCTCCCTTGCAGCGGCCTTTTCAGCTGCAGCCTGTTCCTTTGCCTGTTGCTTTGCAGTTGCCTCAGCCTCCTTTGCCTCAGCTGCCGCCTGCTCCTCCTGCTCATTCTTTCTGCCAAGCATTTCAAACGCAGAATCAGGATCAACTGCCACTGCATACTTAGAGTAAAATGTACTTCCCTTAATGGCATTATCGCGAACTGTTGGATCAATTCCACCCATTTTTGACTGAGGAGGAAGAATAAATACCTTCTCAACAATTCCAGGCGTACCATCTTCCTGAAGGAATGATGCAACTGCCTCTCCTGTGCCAAGTGCCTCAATCACGTCTGCAGTCTTAAAGGCAGGATTTTCTCTAAATGAATCTGCAGCTGCCTTAACTGCCTTCTGATCTGATGGAGTGTAGGCGTGAAGAGCGTGCTGCACCTTATTTCCAAGCTGAGCTAATACACCGTCCGGAATATCCCTTGGATTTTGAGTGATAAAATAAACGCCGATTCCCTTTGAACGAATAAGCTTAACAACCTGCTCAATCTTATCAAGGAGTGCCTTTGGAGTATCCTTGAAAAGCAAATGAGCCTCATCAAAGAAGAATACCATCTTAGGTTTCTCTAAATCTCCAACCTCTGGCATAGACTCGAAAAGCTCTGATAAAAGCCAAAGCAGGAATGTAGAATACAAGGTTCCATTATTAATAAGGCTCTGGCTGTCTAAGATATGAATCATTCCCTTTCCTGAAGAATCAGGTGTCAGCCAATCTCTTATATCAAGCTCTGGCATTCCAAAGAACTGGTCTCCGCCAGCCATTTCAAGAGCTACAACAGCACGCTGAATTGCCCCTACGCTCTGCTTTGCTATGTTGCCATACTCTGCAGCGTATTCTTTATTGTTCTCGGCGACCTCATTAAGCATTGCCTTTAAATCTTTTGTGTCATACAAAAACCATCCGTTTTCATCGGCAATCTTAAATACGATTGTAAGAATGTCCCTTTGGGTATCATTTAAATCCAATATACGACCTAAAAGAAGAGGTCCCATTTCAGAGATTGATGTCCGGACCTGAATACCATTCTTTCCATAGACATCCCAAAGTGTAGTTGGATATTTATGATATTCAAAATTATGCTCAGCGAGACCAAATCTTTTGATTCTCTCCTGCATATTTTCGCTATCTACACCAGCCTCCAGCATACCTGCTATATCTCCCTTAACATCCGCTAAGAAAACAGGTACACCCATATCAGAAAAAGTCTCTGCCAAAACCTTTAAGGTAACAGTTTTTCCTGTTCCTGTTGCCCCGGCAATCAAACCGTGTCTATTAGCCATTTTAGGTAATAAATAGACTGGAGAACCATCCTCAGTATTTGCTATCCACACTTTACCATCTCTAAGCATACTATACCTCCCAATTATTAGACTTAAATCACTTCATGTGTAATATTATACCAAATAACAGGAATAACGCATCAATAAAGAAATTAAAAAAAGCCGACAGACGAGGAAATAACCTCATCCATCAGCCCTTTTAATCAAATTAAACCTCTTCAACATAGCTAACAAAATCCAACTCATTTAGCTCATCGAAAAGTTTTTGGTGTGAATGTCTTTTGCCAAAGTCCAATTCCACCATTAATGCTGTATCATCACCGGACAGTGTTTTGTCCTTTGTCTTGTTGATACTGCTAATGTGATACCCCATCTCGGCGAAGGTCTTCCTAAGCTTTTTGATACCGCCATCCTCCGCAACCTCAATGTACATACTCACATATCTGCTATACTCGCCAATTTGAAGAGTCAATCTCATCAGTACAAGATTAGCAATCATCACCAGTACAAAGCAGGCAAATCCTACAGAAAGATATCCCGCTCCAAAAGCCATTCCCATACAGGAAGCAACCCACAGGGAGGCGGCAGTTGTAAGTCCCTTTATCTGATTTCGACCAGTTACAATGATTGTACCTGCACCAAGGAAACCTATACCACTTACAACTCCAGCAGGAATACGACTTACATCAGCATCGAAACCAGATAGGTTTGCAACATAAAGATTTAGAACAGTGGCCACTGCAGAACCTAAGCTTACCAGTGCAAATGTCCTGATTCCTGCGCTATGCCTTCTGACTACTCGCTCCCATCCAATCAGACTCCCACATACTGTAGCCAGTACCAATCTGATTATCACTGCCAAATCGTCCATTCCCTGCAAATATATAAATATTGTGTTGTCCATAAACTATTTATTCTCCTGGGCCTCAAAGACCATTCCCTTATCGTTAATATATTTAAGCATTTCATCCAATGGCATTGGTTTGCCGAAGTAGTAGCCCTGGGCTCTTTCACAGCCTATGCTCTTAAGAAATTGGTAATGTTCCTCAGTTTCAACTCCTTCGCAAAGTGGCTTGATACCTAATTCTTTGGATCCCTTTATTATGTAGCTCATAAGAGTCCTTGATTTTGGACTACCATCATAACTTCTAAGGAATACCAAATCCAGCTTTAAAACATCAAATTCATACTCCGCAATAGTATTTAAAGATGAATATCCGCTGCCAAAATCATCTACCCAAATTTCATAACCGGCATTTCTAATCTTTGCTGATTCCTGTTTAATAAGACCTGAATCATCGTTGAATGCACTCTCTGTGATTTCCACTTCAATCATATTATTAGGAATCTCGTATATCTCACAAAAATCAGATAAAAGCTTTAGAACATCACATACATCAAAATCCAGTCGCGAAATATTTACTGACACAGGCACAATAGGTCGACCCTCATCCATAAGCATTCTCATGTCCTGGCAAACTTTCTTAACGATAAATTCATCAACAAGATGAATCAGATGGAAATGCTCCAAAGTCTCGATAAAGTCGAGTGGTGAAAGCATTCCTACAGAAGGATCTACCCAGCGTACCAACGCCTCCATGCCGCAAATCTCTCCTGTAGCTACACGTATAATAGGCTGATAGTAAACCTTTATATAATCAAGTGCAATAGCCTCATCAATATGGTCTACTACATACTGCTGTCTTCTCAGCTTGTCTCTTAAAACATCATCGTAAATACAATAATTTAAATCGTGACGAATCTTTATGCTATTGCAAGCCAACCTTGCATGGTCACAGGCCAAGCCAACCTCAGCTCGCTGATCATCAAGAAAATATATACCCGCCTTTACTCTTACCTTTTTATTTACATCATCAGAAAGAAGCATTCTCTTGTATACTTCTTCCACATTTTCTATGACTTCATCTTTTGTTCCATTTGTAAATACAACAAAATGATCGTCCGAAAATCTGGCAACTGTTCCAGTGTAAAAAACATCCTTTATTATTCTAGCCAAATCGCGAAGAAGCTCATCGCCCTTTTTAAATCCATGACGTTCATTGTAAAGCTTGAAATTTGGAATATCAAAATGAATGAACGCATTGTCCTGTCTCCACATATCAGAAGTATTAAGAAGTAACTGAACCTTATGATAGAAGAAGGACATATTAAACAAACCTGTAAGCTTGTCAGTCTCTCTGTCTGTGGCTAGAATCTCTGCCTCAGCATAAGAATTTCTACTGCTATTCAGGTATTCATTCTGGTCCACATCAACAATAAACACATAGAAAAAGCTCTTCCCATTCATCCAATGAAGAAGATGACCAAAATCCTCAATGTATTTAGTATCACCCTGCTTGGTAATAATGCGATACCGCACATAATCATGACGCTTATCACCAAACACAGTCTGAGCCTGAATCTGATTTTCAATTTTATACAAATCTTCTGGATGAACCATTCCCTTGAAAGTAGAGCCTGTATATTCAAGCAACTCGTCGAAAGTTGTGCAGCCAAAAAGATGGATGACATTACTATCAGCGAAAAGAATCTTCTCGTCACCCTCTGCTTCATAGATGAAAAAGCCGCCTGGCAATCCAGTTGGAACCACACCTACGCCAGTTTCAATATACTTTTCCTCATCCATACTCAAAAACCTCGTTAAACAAGATAACTAATGGTAATATGCGTAATATACAACTATTCAGGATATATTGTACCTCATTTAATATATCCCTCCGCTATTTTCACAAAATGTTCTCTAAGTTAACAGATTATTCAATGTTTTTGTTATTATTATCAGTCCATTTTCATTGTCGGAGGATAAATATGACTATCTACCAGAAATATGATTTATAAACTGCTGGGCTGTACGTCCGGATAATCCGCCTTGTTCCATCTCCCAAATCTTCGCTTTTGCGATAAGTTCCTCCTCTGGAATATCAAGTCCGGCTCTCTTCGCAAGCCCCAGTACGATATCAATATATTCCTTTTGCATTGGCTTGCTATAGCTGATGGTTACACCAAATCTATGCACTAAGGAAAGCTTTTCTTCAACCGTGTCAGAGTGATGACGGTCGTCATTATTGGTCTGATCATTTCTATCATTCCAGGTTTCTTTGATAAGATGACGACGATTTGATGTGGCATAAATAAGAATGTTATCTGGCTTTGTCTCCACACCACCTTCAATAACAGCCTTTAAGAACTTGTACTCAATCTCGTGCTCTTCAAAAGAAAGATCATCCATATAGATAATGTATTTATAGTTTCTGTTCTTAATGCTGGCTATTATTTTTGAAAGATATCTAAACTGATGCTTATAGATTTCTATCATTCTAAGTCCCTGGTCGTAATACTGATTTACGATAGCCTTGATGCTGGTAGATTTACCAGTTCCACTGTCGCCAAAAAGAAGCACATTATTAGCTTTTTTACCTTGAACGAAGCTCTCTGTATTATCAATTAACTGCTGTTTTTGATATTCGTAGCCTATAAGATCATCTAGTACCACTTCATCCATATTATTGATTGGAACAAATTTGATATCATTGTTTCCAATTTCTTCAATTCTAAAGGCCTTGTTTAAACCAAACATTCCCACACCATAGGCCTTATAGAAATCCGTAATTACGTTAAAGAAACCTTTTTCATCCTCTGCTGCTTCCAAAGCTTTTGATAGATTTCTAACCTTCTCACTGACATTACGATTGTACATCTGAGGGTTTTTATTCACTGCACTGTAATTCGTAAATACGGAAAAACTCTGGATGCCAAGCTCTCTTTCAAGTGAAGAAAAATCATAATCAAAAAGTTCCTTTAGAATCTTAAAATCATTTTCTACAAGATGATTTACAGAACCTGGTTTTACATCAGTTTTTTCTGTTACAAGTGAAAATGGGTTTTCATTTGTGATTATGTAAAAGGCAAGATAATTATGCCAGAGATTATCATCGAAACCATAATCAGTAGCCAGCATAAGCAGACGCTTAGAGATAGCATTAATGTCCTTTGTAAGCTCTCTTTTGTTGTATTCCTTTGATTCAAGCTTTTCTATCACCTCACCCAACTGATAAAGAATACTTTCTTCTGTTAAATCTCCATACATAAGTAATCGTGATATTTTTTCGTACATACAAGCCTCCTATAATTCAAGCAAAATCAAATCTACATCCTCTGGTGCTTTAATCAAAATTTTCTTATGCTTAGTATATTCATCATCACCTAATTCTTCAAAGGAAATATTATTTTTAATTAATCTATTTTTAATTTTATCTATATCCTCAAAGGATAGCATTATAGTCTGTTTTGAAAGCTTGATAGTATCGTCATTGGTGCAGATTATTTCAAGCTGAGTTTTTCCTATCTGAAATAGAAATGAACACCCCATTGAATCATCTGGAACAATCTGTCTAACCAGCTGTAGTCCAAGCTTCTTTGTGTAAAACTCCCATATAGTCTCTTCATTAATAGCATAAATGCTAACTCGCCTTAAGTTCATTTTTCTGGCAAAAGGAAAGAGAGCGCCATTTTTTGAGAGTTTTCTCCAGCGCTTGTAATTTCTGTAATCTTTTTTCCACTCCGGATTTGTGAGGGTATAGGCCCTCATAATATATAAAAATATTCCAATTGCCCCACCTAACGTATTTGCGATAACATCAGCCGTATCATAGGAGCCTCGTTTTGTTATAAGCTGGATGTTTTCGATTATTACTGAGGAAATAAGGCAGGCAATCAATGGACGTCTAATGGCGTGAATTCTAAACCATCTGAAAAGATAAGGCAGTAGATAGCCCATGGGTACAAAAAGCATTACATTCAAATAAAACTCTATGTATTCTGTATCTGGAATACTAACACCCTGCCAGCTCATAGTAAACAAACTGATACCTGCATTCCTTACAACGTAATCCGGATTTACGTTACGAGCAAAAATCACAAGATACACCAATATGAAAATATAAGCTATCAGGAAAATAAAAAGAATTCCTCTTCGAATAAGATAATATAAGCGAGCTCTACGCCCCTTGCTTATACCGCCTTGTAGATTTAATCCAATTTTGCTGCAAATAAAATTATCCAAAAAAGGCAAAAGATATGCCAGAATAAACGCAATTGCGGTAACAGAAACCATAAGGATTACATTTGTAATCCAATTATTCTCATAAAGATTATAGAAACTATTTAGCTCCAACTCCCCGACTCCTTAAAGAATTATTTAAATCCCTTAAGCTTATAATAAAAAAGAGCCTGCATAGTTGCAAGCTCTTAAAAACAAAATATTATTATGCCTTCCATAAACCGTGAAGATTGCAATACGCATATACGGCAACCACAGAATCGTCATCGGTTAAAGCAAACTCTGCACAAGGCTTATCACCTGGATTCAAAACCTTTCTCTGTGCTCCCTTTGCAGTTTCAAGCGCAATCCACTCAATATAATGTTCTGGAGCCATTGGATGCTCAACGGAACCTACTGTAACTATTACCTTGTTTCCTTCAACCTTGCAAACAGGCACATGCTTTTCTACTGCACCGTCTGATGTTCCTGGAACCAGCTCCTTCATACGCTGTCCACAGCATGTCATTGGAGCGCCAGATTCTTTAATCATACCAACAAAATTACCACATACCTCACATACATAAAATTTCATAAGACTCCTCCTATAGTTTGTTAAAATACCTTCTTCGATTATAATATCATATTCCCTGTTATATTGATATGATTGTACACAATCCAAATGTGAATTCTTTGAGAACAAGTGAGGGGAACTTTATATACGATATTTTAAACTCCTGCGTACTCCGAAACTATATCAGCTGCAATTCAGCTAAAGAAATATAGTGTTTAACCATAAAGTTATCTGGAGCATTTTCCATAAGCATCTTCATATGTTCCTCGTTCCATGCAGCAAGCTGTTTATCATTCATAGCAGCTCCAACTCCTCGACATGCGCGCATACGTCCGTGCCAACCTTCTTGCGAAAAAGGAACATCAACACGAAATTCCATGCGATTAACGATGTCAAAGAATTGCAAAAGCTCATCCGGAACATACACCGGTTTCACTGTATCGCCGTAACTGGACCAATTTGGATTATACTTTAAAATAATCTCTTCGCTCTTACCAGCAATTGGATCTTCATATGGTAACCATCCCATATATAATATTAAAAACTTTCCATTAGGCTTTAACATCTTAGCAAACTTAGGTGCAATCACTTTAGCATCCAAATACCAAATACACTGACAGGCGGTAATTACATCAAAAGTCCCATCCGGATAGTCCACATTCTCTGCTGGACATGTGAAAAAATCAATATCCATACCTGCCTCAGCAGCCAGTCTTTTGGCCTGAAGAATCTGATTTTCTGTTATATCTGTTCCGACCCATTTCGCGCCATAACGATACATGTTTCGTGGCAACACTCCAGTGCCAGTTCCAATATCCAAGACATGTTGTCCATCCTTACAAAGTCCTAAATCTAAAATAGTCTGATAGAACTCCTGGGGATAAATGTCTCTGTATTTTGCATAATCTTCAGATGTATTCCCCCATTCGAAGGCATTGCCATTGTCTATGTCATTAATTATCATATTATCCCCCTCTCCTAACTACAAATTCATTACAACCAAAAACGCCCCTGATATTACCAAAAGAACTATAACAATCTTTTTTACAACTCTTTCATCCAAGACTTTTGAACTCTCCATTCCAGCAATCAATCCTATAATCATGAACGGGATAAGGATTGCTGTTTGTTTCAATGAATTAAGTGTAAATACTCCAAGCAAATAATATGTAAAGATTCTTACAGTATTTTCAACAATAAAAACCGCGCTTATATTGGCTTTAAATTCATCCGTTGAATTAGTCACTCGCCCAACATAGGCAGCAAGCAAAGCTCCTATCCCAAACAGGCCACATAATATACCAGACAGCACGCCAATGATACCTAGTAAAAGATTAGAATCCTTTGCATTTGTACGTTGATATTCTCTAAAAAACATTTCGACAGCTATAAGAATAACAACGATTCCAAAGAACACTTTTAAATGCCTAACATCAACACTCTTTAGAAGGATTGCTCCCGGAATACTACCACCCAAAACCAACAATGCTAAAGGAATATAGACTTTTCTCTCAAGCTTATTACGATTCTTCCAAGTCAATATTAGATTTGTCGGATACCCAAGTAATAATTCCACTGGCGATATATTAACGTTTGCCACTCCAAATCCTAAAATAGATGTAAAGACTAATGTATTTGCAAAACCACAAAGTCCTTTTATAAAAAACGCACACAGCGTGGCAATTATCCACAAAATCAATCAATAATCCCCCTTATACGATTTAAATGCTTATCTGCATCCACCATGCCTGGCTTATTCATTATTTCAAGTCGTGCCCCATCGTCAAATGAAATAATCCACAGTACAATATTTACGACTGTCCATAGAACATTTACTACATTTAAATTTATCACTTTTTACACCTCTGGTTATCCTGTCAGCATTCCACTTCGCTAATTAATCGTATATTTGATAGTATCAGTGCCCTATTATACCCAATATACTTTTTCCACAAAAGTACTCTAGTGTCCTTTCTTTGAATTTATTTATGCTAGAGTATTATTGTTTTCCAACTAAACAGTGGTATACTCCCTTTTAACACATTTTTTCTAAAGGAGACTTCAATGAAATACAAGAATTATATCTTTTTCATATGGAACACTTATCGATATTCACACTGATGAAATTGTAGCCCACCGCTTAAATATATTACCAAATACTAATTCTCTTTTCAGGGGCAATATACATCTCATCCTTATCTGTTACCCCAAAAGCTTCGTACCATTCACTAAAATTCCTTGGTGGTATATTAGCACGAACAGGTGAAGGTGAATGAACATCATTGGCAAGCAGATATTGAATCATTTCCTCCTTAAACTTCATGCACCAAATCCTAGCCCAATTTTCAAAATAAGCTTTAAAATTAGCATCAGAAATAGTATGCATAATTTCAAGTGTTACACCCATTCCTCCATTATCAGCTATATTTTCAGCTACTGTAAGCTCTCCATTCACTTTACCATCATGATATGGGATTCCTTCATACTGTTCCCTCATTTCTTCTGATAGATTTTCAAACGCTTTAAAATCCTCCTCAAGCCACCAGTTATTCATATTTCCTTTTTCATCAAATCTTGCACCATTTGTGTCGAAAGCATGGGAAATTTCATGACCAATGATTGCACCAATTCCTCCAAGATTCTCACTTACGCTCTGCGATAGACTATAAAAAGGCTTCTGCAGGATAGCTGCTGGAAATGTAATATCGTTATTGTTAGGACTATAGCATGCATTAACCATATGTCCGGGCATTCCCCATTCTGAACGGTCTACCTCCTTATAGAGCTTATCAAACTCGTCTTTTCTACGAATCTTTTGAATTTTGCTTACTGACTCAAATAAAGAATCGTTCTCCTCAAATTTTAGCTTTTTCCATATTTCCCTTATTGTATCTGGATAACCCATTTTGATTACAATTGCAGATAGCTTTTTGATTGCGGCTTGTTTAGTAGAGTCGGCAAGAAAAGTGTTTTTACTCATTCTAATTTTATAGGTATCAATTACTTTTTGAGCTATATCAACAACATCCTTTTTTGCGTCTTCTCCAAAATAGGTTCTACCATAATACACACCTACAGGCTCATCATATAATCTAGATACTAAATAATATGCTTGTTTTTCAAGCACTGGATCCTTATCAACTCCCAAAAGCGCTCTTCTGTAGCTGGTTCCAATTGATTTAAGCTCTAATGACAAACATGAAGTTGCAGTCAAAAGAGTCTTTACATACAGCCAGTGTTTATAAAGATTAAAGTTCTCCTTTGAGAAATAATCACCCATCTCCTTAATAGCTTTAGGCTCATAGACTATCAGAGTACTAGGCACCTTGTCACCATAGAGATTTCTTAATACCGCTTTTATATCAAAAGGTGCTACATATTCAGCAACTTCATCAATATCCATAGGATTCTGATTCTCATAATACCTCGACCATTCAAGTTGACTTTTTACCTTCTTGGCAATAAGGGCATCATAAGCAATTGTATCCTCAATATAAAGCTTCTTTTCTTCATTGGAAAGAGGTGTAAATTCAAGCGCCTTTTTTGCCATATCAATGTAAACCGACAATAACTGCTTGCCAGAATCATTATCATCCGCATAATACGGAGTATCTGGAAGAATTATAGCTGGTCCCTGCACAACAAGGCAGTACTTGGAGGTATCAGCCATATCTACACTTACAAACAAATCTACTGGTAATTCAAGACCCTTGAGAAGAAACTCTGTAGCTACATTATTAAAATCTTCCACCGTCTCAAGGTTCTTAATCTTATTTAGAAGAGGAAGGACTGGTTCTATTCCTTCTTTATTTCTTCTATCTGTATCAAGCACCTTCTTATAAAGAGAAATTGCATAATCCATTTCTGGAATATCGCAAATCTTACTCCCCTCTGCCAACGCCTTAAAATCAGCTAACATTATTTTTTCAACTTCTTCATCCAATGTGAAAAAACCACCTGTCACAGGTTTATCTTCAGGAATAACAGCGTTTTTAAGCCATTCCCCATTAATCGCATGATAAAGATCATCTTGAATTCTTACTTTCTGTTCCATATAATAATATCCCTTTCTCGATATTTATCGCTTTAAACCAATGAAGAGATTATAACAAAACAGTTACTCCTCGTAAACATCAATACGTGAAAAAAGACTCGGTACTTTCGTACCGAGCCTTTGAAATCTGCCATTGCAGAAATATTATCTCTTTAAGAACTTTCTTGTAGTTCTAAGTGTCTTGTTTTAGGCATTTGCATTACGAGTTGCTGTTTACCTGCTGCGTACGGTAGAAAGCTCAGGGCTACTGTATGCGGCTGGTGGCATCTTTGTTATTCTTTATTGTCAAACCATTTAGGAACTTTGTGAGACAATCTCACAAGACTACCATCTTTGTAAATTGCAAATCTCCTAAAATCTTCTGTGTTATCATATACCGCAACAAGATTACAAAGAGGAAGAACTCTCCAGAAAGCTTCTAATGAAGCGATATATCTTCTTTCGATATCAGCTTCAGCAACACCATGTCCGCCTTGTGATACTCTTTTTGCAACACGCTCTTTAGCAATTTCAACACTATCTAATCCAATATAATGCATTTCAATTAAATAGCCATTCTCTTTTGCCCTTGTAATATTTCTGATCACCGAATTGCCACACAATGTAGTTTCTTGGTTAAAGCTTGCTCCCTTTTCAATATATGAGTTAAGAAGCGAAACTGCTCTTTTCCCTGCTTTGAAAATATCAGCCAGACTCTTCCAATCTCCTCCAGCTTCCTTAAGTATCTCATCCGCATTTACTCTGTTTTCACATTTAAGATCCGGATCAAGCTGATATAACGTAGATTTACCTGCGCCATTAACTCCCGCAACTATAGTAAACTTTTTCATCTACTCAAAAAAGATTCCTTTCAACAACTTCTTTTTGCCTTCTCTGGAGTAAAAAATCTCCTACCATCTCATAGAAATCTTTTTCTTCTTCAGTTTCACTTTCAAGAACAAGCTGTAAAGTGTCCTTAGGATTTAATTTGGCTATTTCTTTATAGATATCACTATATTTTTTTACATCACACATAGACGTACCTCGTAAATCAATACAATAATTTTAAAAAAGAGAGTTCACGCATGAACTCTCCGGGCTATGGGCATCTCAAGATTCCATAGCGCACCCATTACATAAATCGCTCACTTATTAGGCTGTGCATCACCTTTAATAGAATAGCCAAGCTCCACGCTCGGCTAGGTCCCAAGTGTTATTCGCACCTGGCAACTCTGTTATTGATATAATAGCATATTTATAGGCTTTTTCAAGTTTGATCCATCATTTTCTCAATCAACAAAGTTGTAGAATTCTACACTTTTAGCGATTACCATAATTCAATAAAAAACACCCCAAGACAATTGTCCTGAGGTGTAATGAATCGTATTTGAATGTCCAATGATGTAATACGTTGTGAAATGATTATCTCTTTGAGAACTATTAATGAAGTGAAGGTGCCGTATTTTAGGCATTTCTCCTTCAAGTTGCTGTTTACCTGCTGCGTACGCAAGAAAGCTCAGGACTACTGTACACAACTGGTGGCAACTTTAATAACTGCGAACAAAAATAATACTCTGATCTAACTTTCTACTCATTAAATCTTTGTCTGTCTTTTGTAAGATTATCTTCGGATTTATTCTTCCATCAAGGATTATGTATTACATTTCTCTTTCCACTATTGGCAGTTCCTCTTACTTCTTCGTGGTAAAAGTAATCTACGATTGTTGGATGTCCTTTCTCTACTCTCTCATACT
>JAEEGI010011857.1_pt1 | contig 18729 bp, 10 predicted proteins | sample 8958751 | NCBI WGS metagenome assembly JAEEGI01 (sample SAMN16246545, study PRJNA631951) | gut metagenome | biome: gut microbiome; feature: rumen; material: KS-attached | host: Bos | place: Iran: Karaj | collected 2018-10 | reverse complement strand
GTTTCAGCATAAGCATTGACGGCCAGGAGCCTGTCGTCTATAGTCTGAAAGAGCCTTTCCGCTCAGAGCGTTGGAAGCAGAATGTCCTCAACGGACAGGCTGTACGTGATACAAAGGCACATCTGTTTCAGGGTAGTCACACCCTGACCATCCGTGCCCTTGACGACCATATCGTAGTAGATCAAATAACAATACTATAATTATTATGAATAAAACTACACTAATCTTGACATTATTACTGCTGTCGTTAGGTATGACAGCGCAGGACATAGACATGAGTCTGGCTAAGCATAATTTCTTATATGCTGGTCAGAGTAAGCGAATGAGAATGTTCATCGTGAAGGATGGACAGGTAACTTGGACTTTCGAGGACAAGCAACGGCGAGGAGAAATCAGCGACGCCGTATTGATGACGGACGGACATATTCTGATGGCTCACCAGTTCGGCATTGCCGAGGTGGCACAAGATGGTCAGATCGTCTGGCAGTACGACGCCCCTGAGGGTACGGAGATACACACCATCCAACCTATCGGTAAGACGCATGTGGTGTTTGTACAGAACGGCAGACCTGCCAAGGCGATTGTGATGGAAATGCTGTCGAAACGGATTGTCAGGGAATTCGAACTGCCGACATCTGAGAAAGGCTCCGTTCATGGCCAGTTCCGAAATGCACGCCTAACCTCTCGCGGGACATTGCTCGTTGCGAATATGGCTTTGGGCTGTATCCATGAGTACAACTGCTATGGTAAGGAAGTGGACCTCTGGGACGGATTCCTGCCTTGGTCTGTTCAGGAACTGCCCAAGGGCAATCTGCTGATAACCGGCCGTAAGGGACATATTCAGGAGATTACCCGTATGGGAGAAACCGTTTGGGAGATAAATACGACAGATTTTGGTATCACGCAACCCCAGAAGACGGTTCGCCTGAAGAACGGCAACCATATTATTAATAACTGGTATAACGAGTGGAACAAGGAACCTATGGATTCTGCCAATGCCCCTGTACAAGCTGTGGAGATAGACAAGGAAGGAAAGGTGGTTTGGCAACTCCGGGCCTGGAAAGATCCGGACTTAGGGCCTTCCACGACAATACAGCCGATAGATGAGGCCGTCAACCGCGACCGTCTGTTCTTCGGGGAGTTTAATCCGCAGTTCCCACAACTCTTCGTCGGACCTAATGAGCCGATAGGCATAGGCCGTGGCATCCATCCAGGCCGCGTGGCATGGATTCATAGTCCAGGAGTAGCCAAGTGGGATGGCAGGACGGGCCTTTGGGTGGAAGACCGCTGGAACGACCAGGCCAAGGCTGATGCCATGATGACAGAAGCCGTTTTGCAACTGACAGGAGAACCGACGCCCCAGAAGGCATGGAAAGCCCTGTTCAAGCACTTCAACAAGACCCATGGACGGGGTAACCGCGGTTACAAGCGAGGTGAGAAGATTGCCGTGAAACTGAATATCAACAATGCCATCACCCACCATGATACGATAGAACTGAACTCGTCGCCTTTCGTCACCTTAGCATTGGTACGATCGATGGTTCGCGACGGGGGTGTCCGTCAGCAGGATATTACGCTCTGTGAACCAAGTCGTGCCATTACGGACTCCATATATAATAAGGTATATAGGGAATTTCCTGAGGTGGTGTTCATCGACAACATCGGAGGTGACGGCCGACAGAAATGCGAGTACTATCCAGAGCAGATTGTCTATTCGGTGGATAATGGTAAGATGGCTCGAGGACTTGCTAAGTGTATCGTGGATGCCGACTATCTCATCAACAGTGCATTGTTGAAGACGCACTCCGGGCCAGGAGTTACCCTGACCACAAAGAACTGGTATGGAGCTACGGACATCAACCTGCTCTGGCGGCAGAATTCACACAATAACATCAGTCAAGACAAGCGTCATGGCAAACCTGGCTATAAGACCTTCGTTGACTGGCTCGGTCATAAGGACATGGGACAGAAGGCCCTGCTCCTACTCATTGATGGCACCTACGGCTCGCGAGATGTCAATGGTGCTCCAGCCCCCAAGTGGCAGAAAGAGCCGTTTAACGGCGACTGGGCTTGTTCGTTGATTGTGTCCCAGGATGAGGTGGCCTGCGATGCCGTAGGCATGGACATTCTAATTGGAGAGTGGCCGGAGTTTGGCAGTCTGAACTATTGCGATGAATATTTGCGCGAGGCTGCCAGCATCCCGAATACGCCTAGTGGTACTGTCTATAAGCAGGAAGGAATGCCTTTGGAGCAGCCTCTCGGACTCTTTGAACACTGGAATAAAGACCACAAGTACATCAAGATAGACCTGAAATATAAGAAGATGTAAGCATGAGACGGCTTTTGATTATTAGCTTTTGTTTATTGGCCATCGTTATCCGTGCACAGGTAACGGATGCCTTTCAAGGCATCTTACCAGTGACAGATACGCAGATGAAGAGGAGTCTGAATGGTGAGTGGAACCTGAAAGTGGTGAAAGGCATTACAGACGATCCGTCTGTTCCTGCGACAGATGACACCTGGCGGATGATTCCCGTACCTGGCTGTTGGGAGGCCTATGGCTTCTGCAAGCCAACCTATCATCATGCCGACTCGTTGACGGGCTATTACCGCACGACATTTACTGTGCCAGAGGCATGGAAAGGACAACGCATGATAATCCGATTCGATGGTGTGCTCTATGGCTACGATCTTTGGGTCAACGGGAAATTTGCTGGCTCATGGCGCTCAGGCTATAATACAGCCCTTTTCGATATCACACCTTATATCAATCATAAACAGGGCCAACAGACGCTGACCATGCGTGTGATCTCACAGTTCCCCGGCAGTGATTTCGACTATAATGATGACTGGGCTCCCAGCGGCATTTTCCGTGACGTGACGCTGATGGCAGTGCCCCATACGCATCTGAGGGATTTGACCATCCACACAAAGAATGACGGCACCGTAAATGTCAAAACGGATATCGCCAATGCTAACAAGCAGACCAATATCAGGCATGAGATCTTCGACGCACAGGGCAAAGCAGTGGGCAGCAACAAGGTGGAGCATCCTCATCTATGGACGGCTGAGACACCTTATCTGTACACCCTGCGCACAACACTCTTACAGAAGGGCAAACCCCTTCAGGTCTTTGAACACAAGTTTGGTTTCCGAGAGCTGACCATTGACGGCAACATCTTGAAGCTCAACGGACAGCCCATCAAGCTGCGTGGTGTCACCAGTCACTCTACTGATCCCCAAACAGTAAAGGTGATTGATGAGGCTTCCATTTTGAGGGATATGAAGCTGATGAAAGAGGCTTCCATCAACTATATCCGTACCTCACACTATCCCCGCGAACCCCGTTTCTATGAACTGGCAGATTCGTTGGGGTTCTATATCATTGACGAAGTGCCCTTTGGCTATGGCGACAAGAACCTCTCGGATACAACCTTTTACCCAATACTTCAGCAGCGAGCACAGGCTACCATCCGTCGTGACAAGAATCACCCGTCGGTGCTCATCTGGAGCTTAGGCAATGAGAATCCGCTGACGGATATCTGTATCAAATTGGGGGATTATGTGAAGCGCGAACTCGACGATTCCCGCCCCATCTGCTATCCTCAAGTTGGTAGCTACTTCCGCAAGTTTAATTATAATTTCCCAAAGGTGGCTGACATCTATACGCCTCACTACCCTTCTACCTCACAGATAGCCGACTTCTACCAGCGGGCTGACCGTCCCGTCATCTTCACAGAGTATTGCCATACGTTAGGCATCTCGCTCGAAGACCATGACCGACAATGGGAGATCATCGAACGGACACCCTGCATAGCTGGAGGCAGCGTTTGGGAGTGGGTAGACCAAGGAATGCCATTCCAAGCCAGGTTGAGGGACAGATTTGGCTATGAGGAACGGGTGTTTACCTCAGACAAGGGTGGTTTTGAGATGTATGGCAATCAAGGTACTGATGGGCTACTCTATGCTGACCGTACACCACTTCCTAATTACTACGAGCTTCAGCATAACTACGCCCGAGCCTTTGTCGCGGGCATTGAAGGTAATGTTCTCCAAATCACCAACCGCTACGACTTCCTGAATCTGAAAGACAATATCACCTTCCACTGGTCATTGACAAATAACCGTGACACTGTGATGCGAGGGTCATTCAGTCCGGATTGTGCCCCCCATACGTCTGTTCCTTATATCTTGGAATTGCCAAAACAGAAAGGGCTTTCCCTGTTACAGTTCGATATCGAAGATGCAGAAGGCTACACTTTCCTCCATCAAAGTTTTGTACTAAGCAAGCCAGACATGGCATGGATTGGTAATGGAGATCCCATGGCACTGATACAAGAAGGTCCGTTGGTTCGTGTAGGTCGTAAAGCAACGATGGCAGAAAAACTCAAAGTAAAAGATCTGCGTATTGAGAAGTATCTCCAGCCTTTGGATAACCCATACGTCAAGGCCGACGTGCAAACCATCCAAGAAGGTACAGCCACCAGAGTCAGCTACACATTGACGCCCGACAGCACTGGTGCTTTCTTGTCCGAACTGGGTGTTGCTTTTCTCCTTGATTCTTCCTTCGACCGTGTTCAGTGGATAGGACAAGGGCCCTTCGCCACTTATCCTGGTCGCCATCAGGCCAACCGCTATGGTTTCTGGGCTAAGCACAAGGACGACCTATACTTCGAGGGCAACCGTATGGGCGTAGATGCCGCCCTGTTCAGCGATCGAGATGGTAATGGTCTGTTGGTGATTGGTGATAGTCTGAACCTGAACTTCGAGCAGACGGATCGTGGTATTGTGATGACAGTCAATGCTGCCGTTTCAGGCCAAGGTCCGAAGTTCGCCCGTACAGCCTTCCCTGTTATTTCCAAGGAAGTGGGCACGGTTTCTGGTGAGTTCCAGATCTATCACATCCATCCCAACTTGTGGCCAAAACTATTTGATGGCCCGCAGGCTGTTCCTGCTCCCTTCCATCCTTTCAAGACGCAATATGACACTTATTTAATGAGATATGACGCTAGCTTCATGGGTTCCATCTGGGATAGAAATTGAATATTGAATGGATAATAATACGATAAGTGGTAAAATTATGTTAATGTGCCCTAAAAGTGATATAAGACAATAACAACTTTGAGGAAAAAAACGTATATTTGCAGTAACTAATAATCAACGGAGGAGCTGCTTATGTTTACAAAAAACGAAGTTAAAGAAGAAAAAACGAGGAACGACATCAAACAGGTCGAATCAAGTACACAGAAGTCAATGCCTTCTATATGGTACACATAAAAAATTAAGCGCGACACAATCAACTGTGTCGCGCTTAATTTTTAAGTTAGCAGTAGTATAGCGTTCTACCGTCATGTGGAGGTCGTACTTCTCACGAAGTTTAGCAGTGGTGATGCCCTGGAAGCGTAAACGTTTTCAAGTCTTTTTCGCGTTCTGTTTTTCTATTAATAATGCTTTTTTCGTATCTTTGCACCAGAACAATTCAAAAAGGAATATACCATACTAATATGAAGAAAGTTTTTCTATTTGCTATTTCGGCACTGGTGCTGTTGACGGCTGCTGTGCCTGATAAGACCACCACCATCTTCGTGATTGGCGACTCGACTGCTGCCAACAAGGATACTACGGGCGGGAAGCAGGAGCGCGGCTGGGCCATGATGTTGCAGAACTGTTTCGATGCCGACTACATCGTGGTGGACAATCATGCCGTGAACGGCCGCTCGTCGAAGAGCTTTATCGATGAGGGGCGCTGGGACAAGGTGCTGGAGAAGATCAAGCCCGGCGACTACGTCATTATCCAATTTGGACATAACGACGAGAAGGCCCAGCCCAACCGTCATACCGACCCTGGGTCGACCTTCGACTATAACTTGGCAAAGTTTGTGCGCGAGACCCGCGAGTATGGCGGCATCCCTGTCCTGATGAACTGCGTGGTGCGTCGTAACTTCATGGTAAAGGCCCCTAAGATTGCCGATGACGAGCAGCTCCGTAAGTCCACCTTCAAGGATGGGGCGAAGACGGTGGAAGGTGACACTCTTTACGACACCCATGGTCTCTACCGGGAGGCACCCAAAGATGTGGCCCGTCGCATGAACTGCCATTTCGTAGATGCCAACCAGATTACCCACCAGTTGGAACAGGGGCTTGGCCGTGAAGGTTCGAAGAAGCTCCACATGTGGTTCCTCCCCGGCGAAGAACCCAGTGAGCCGAAGGGTAAACAGGATAATACCCACTATAACATCCACGGCGCCACCGTCGTTGCCGGCCTGCTGGCCGACGCCCTTTGCGAGGAGATCCCGCTTCTGAAGAAATACCGCAAGTCGCCCGAGAACCTGCTGCGTGAGACCTCTCCGGAATTCTTTTCGACAGACGCTGCCCGAAGGATTGGCGACTAGATACTGCTCTACCAAAGGAATACTGGCGGGTGGCCGAAGAACATTGACATGGCCCAGCCTATTACGATGTGGTGAACTTCGCCCGTCGCATCACCTGTCCCGTTTATCTGACGTGGGGATACAATGACAACGTCTGCCCTCCTACAACGAGCTACATTGTCTGGAACCTCATCACGGCACCGAAAGACTCGCTGACAACACCCATCAACGAACATTGGACTACAGAAGCAACAAACTACAAACAAATGATATGGTTAAAAGAGCATCTCAAATAATATTGTTATGTCTGTTTGTCGTATTGACGACATCGGCACAGAAGCGGGAAAAGTACGAATTTATGCGGAACCTGCCGGTCTATGCCGATTCGCTGATAGCCGACTTGGCTTATCCTCTGGCATGGGGGAACAGTGACATCAAAGATTTCGACGAATGGAAACGGGTGGCCCGTCAGAAGGTGTTCGACTGTATGCTCACCCCGCCACCAGCACCAGCTGCAGGTTATGATGCAAAGGTGCTCTACGAGGAACAGCGTGACGGCTATAGAGCCAGGAAGATTGAAATCCGTCTATCAAAATATTACACTGTTCCAGCTTATGTACTCATCCCTGACGGGAAAGGTCCTTTCCCGGCTATCAATGCACTACATGATCATGGAGCTCACCTCTTTATCGGTAAGGAGAAGATGATCCGCCCGTTGGCTTGTGAAGACTCCACCGTCATTAAGGATGCCGACGAATGGTTAAAGGGATATGAGGGACAGTTCTTCGGTGACTATCTGGCACAGCATGGCTATGTCGTATTCTCGGCTGATGCTCCTATGTGGGGTGAGCGCGGACAGAAAGAAGGTCCCCTGCGGAATATGTATGATATGATTGCCGGCAATATGATGCTATACGGCATCGACCTGAGTGCCTATATGACCTACGACGATATCGCAGGAACGGAATATTTGGCTTCAATGCCAGAGGTCGATCCCAAACGTATTGGTTGTACAGGATGGTCGATGGGGGCCTATCGTGCCTGGATGCTCTCAGCCCTTAGCGATAGGATTAAAGTGGGGACAGCCGTCTGCTGGATGGTGACTACTGACGAGCAGATGGGATTTAAGTACAGCCGTACGGAGAACGGCGGCTTTGCCAACTGCTTTCCTGGCTTACGCCGTTGGCTGGACTATCCGCATACCGCCAGTATCGCCTGTCCAAAGCCGATGCTTTTCATCAATGGCTCACAGGATGTACTCTTCCCTGTAGCGGGTGTAGAGAAAGCATTCAAGACGATGCACGATACCTGGGAGAGTCAGGGGGCAGGCGATAAGATTGAAACGGAGCTCTGGGACATGCCTCACAGTTGTGGAAAGCGTTCCCAGCAGAGAGTTCTAGAGTTTTTCAAGAAACATCTATAATCGAAGTGAATGACACAAACGTCATCGTCAGCAACAAATCACTTTATCGCATGATGAACTTCTTGCCACCACGGATATATAGGCCATTCTTCCGGGGGGTAGTAATGCGACGGCCCTGCAGGTCGTAGATGGTATCATCGTCTACCTCGCTCTGGATTGTGTGGATGCCAGTGGTGGGATTGGTGCAGTATCCCCAGACAGTGACACCATTGCGGTTCATGGCCGTGAAGGCAATGGTCTTATCATTGGTGGGCTCAAGCATCTGTTCTACGATAACCCCCTTATACTCACGGTCGAGAGTAATGGAGAAATAGGATGTACCTTCCTTGACAGCCCAAGAACCTGTAGCATCACCAGTGATGGTGCCATCGGCATTCAGTTGGATATCAACAGGCTTGGCAAGTTCCTTTTTGGTGTGGTCGAGCTTGAAGGGATGTGTCAACAGTTTATAGCTGCCTGCTATCTGGGCGGTGGGCACCTGCTGAGAGGTAGCGATATCGGCACTCTTTACCTGTTCGCCCGTATATTCAAACGGCGCTGCTACGAGCCAGCCGTCTTCATTCTGGAATACCTGATGAACACGAACCTCATGAGCCTCACCCTGATTCTGGAAACGGGTATGATAGACCAAATAAGTACGCCCATCCTCTGCAGCAATAATGGAGTTATGTCCCTGAGAACGTTCGCTGTTTTTTCCTTTGGCCTGATTGCCCCAGTCGCCATAGGCTCCAAAGATGTTCACACCACGATTGTCGTTGGCATCAGGACCGAAGTCGAGCTTGTAGCTAAGGAAGACAGCATCGGTATTGCGGGCGTCGAGATAGGGGCCGTCGGGCTTCTCTGAGCGGAAGACACGCATCTGGTAACCACCATTGTTATAGTCGGTAGAAACACCTCCAGCAGCCAAACCGCCATAGGTAACGAACAGGTAGTACCAGCCACCAATGTATTCGATGTAGGAAGCCTCGCCAGAGACATAATAGCCGCCTGCAATCTTCTTGCCGAAATAAGGGTCGACGGTAATGCCATTGCCGGTGCCTACCAGTCCATGGGTGACGTTATAGTCGCGCAGACCTGTGTTCTCATCGAGTTCGAGCATCCAGATGCCACCACTCCAAGAGCCATAAGTCATCCAGAGTTTTCCCGTCTCATCATAAAACACGCAGGGGTCGATATTGTTCGGCCAGCGTTCACCCCATTTGTTACCTGTGGCATAACGCTCCGGGAGCGTGGCCTGGGAACCAATGACCTGTTCGAGGTCGGTGTCCTTATAGGCAGTACCTGTATGGAAGCCGCTGTAGACCACTGTGCCCTGATAAGAATAAGGGCCTTCGATATGATCGGAGGTGAGAAGTACGATACTGGAATACCAGTTGTCGCCATTGACGCTCATGTACATACACCACTTCTTTATGGAATTATTCCAGATGACGTCTGGTGCCCATAAGTTGCCAGAGACATCGTAGTTTGGGTTACCACGTTTTGACCAGGCGGCAGGGATGGTGAAGGCCGAGGTGCTGACCACAGGGTTGACAGTAGTCCAGCTCATCAGATCGGTGGTTTTCGCAACGGCCCGGTGCGAGCCGAAGATGTAGTAGGTCTTGGTGGCAGGGTCCCAGACAATGCTGGGGTCATGGACGCTCACACGCTGCAACTCATAGGCAGTGGCTGAAACTGCAAAAAATGCCGTAAATAGGCAAAACAGATATCTTTTCATTATACTGTAGTTTGTTTTTTGATTTTCTCCGCAAAGATACAAATACTTTTTCTTATTTGCAAGCTCTTTGGCTTTATTCTTCCCAACGAAATACTGCTCCATTGCGACGGGCAGGGTCTGCGCCAGGGAAATCCATCGAATAAGGACTACCTGTGGTCGGGCTTTTACCGATATATCGATGGGTACGCATCGACATCAGCATGAATTCATGATTCAGGTAGTCCTGCCATAAAAATACTTCGGCTTTCGATTCGTCAGTAGTCAAACGCACATCGCCAGCGATGCCGTAACCAGAACAGAACACATAGCGTCCATCCCCACACTGAAGAAGGACTTGTCCTTGTCCCTTATCGATAAGTCGGAATCGTGTCTGCACGCTATGATCAGAAGCGTCAGTGTCATATATCAGACCATGAGAAAGTGCTATCATAGGCTTCTCTGTAGCAAGATTGATGATACGGAACGAGCGGTCGGCGGCCAAAGGGGAAGCCAACGTCTTGCCATAAGGGATGTTGCCACTGCGGTCTGCCTGTGGTTCCTCTACAGTGAAATTGTCAAACTCTGCATAACCACCGTTCTTTCCTTTAAAGTTGAAAGCAAAGAGTGCGTGGCGTGATCCTTGAAAAGAGATGAGTTGATAGCTGAGCGGCATTTTGCGCCCCAACTGCTGATACTGCAGGCCATCAAAGGAATACTCATAATGGGCGCAGTCTTTGTCATAGTCGCCTACCATACGCAACCATAACTTCTCACTTTTCACTTCACCACTTTTCACTTCTATTGTGTCATTAGTAGCTTGTTCGAAACAACGGAGAGTGAGTGTCTTACCATCCTTAACGATACCGATCCAAGAGCAGGGCACATTAATATTACCAAGGCCAGCTACATCACCATCCTTCATCCTCTTCGTAAATAACTCAACAGTGACAATACTCTTGGGACCTATAACACGTTGGGTAAGCGTGTTACGAGCCCACATCAATTGCTCTGCAGGCATTGACTGCAGGCGTAGGCGACCGTTCTTCAGTCCCCATTTATTGTCATCTGGATTATGATTCCATTGCCAAACCCGCCCGAGAGTTTTGCCATTGAAGTTCTCATTACGCTCATATGGAGCATGAGGTTGAACACCTGCATTGATATTGGGTTTGAGCCAGGTTCGAGGTGCACGACCTAAATTGCCTTCCAAACCAAGCATTGGCCAGCCATCTTCCCAAGTAATGGGGGCTAATGTTACAGTGCGTCCTATGCTATGGAAATCCATCATTAGCAGTGCCCACCACTGTCCACTCTGGTCTTCAACGATGCCACCCTGATGGATATTGGTGCAGGCTGTGGCATCCTTGTCGACTTCAGGAATACCGAACTTCGTGCCATCATGGCCTATACGATATTGTTCGCCCTGAGGAACCTGCGTTAATGGGGCTGCATGATAGCCAAAAGTCTCATCGGCTGTGATGGTAATCGTTTCATAAGGCCCCCAGATACTCTTCGAGCGTGAGCAGAGGGTACGCCCATTGGGACGATAATCGGTAGAAATCAGGTAGTACATCCCACCTATTTTATACATATGATGCCCCTCACCAACAGCATTACCTTCCGGGATGATAGTACGTTCGGTCTCATCGATGGGGCCGCTCATGTCAGGTTTTAATTCTGTACACTTCACTTCACCATAGCCATGAATGGCATAGATCTTTCCGTCGTCATCGAAGAGTACAGAGAGGTCGTAGATACGGCCTTGCATATTATGATGTTTCCACGGTCCGTGAATATCTTTTGAAGTATAGCACTGCAAGCCTTTGCCATTGATGTTGGTAAACACATAGAACTGTCCGTTGGCATAACGGATGGCAGGTGCCCACACTCCTTGACCGTATATCTCCTTGTGATTTTTCAGAGAAAAAGCATCGTCATCAAAATCGAAACGGTCGAAACAATACGAGATATTCTCCCAGTTCACAAGATCCTTAGAGTGCAATATGACCAACCCGGGCACAGTATGCATAGTGGTTCCTGCGAGGTAATAGTCGTCACCAACACGAAGGATATCAGGATCGGAAAACTCGTCGTAGAATAGTGGATTAGTAAAAGTACCATTACCGTTGTCGGCAGTCCACGACTGAGCGTGAGCTGTCATTAGTGAAAAGTGAAAAGCGAAAATAATAATCGCTATTAAATTAGTTTTTAAACTAACTTCGAGCCTTTTTTTACTAACTTTACAATTCATAACTATTCACTTTTTCACTTCTCGTTTTACTTATCAATTCAACTTGGGCCATCCATCTGCCGTCCATGTAATAGGGCGCTGGATAAGAATGGAGGCACCGTTGTGGGCAATGCTGTAGCCGTGGCAGATAAAGATATCTTCGCCATCCATGTGATAGGCTGCACAATGGCCTGCGGCCTCGAAATTCTTTTTGTCGCCTTCGAGGAAGAGCTTGCCACCACCGTCACGCATATCAATGCCGTCTGGATCAAGATAGGGGCCATCGATAGTCTTGCTGCGACCAACGGCCACACGGTAGTTGCTCTTAGAACCCTGGCAGCAGTAGTCCCAGGATACAAAAAGGTAATAATAATCGTTGTGTTTGAAGATAAATGGAGCTTCGATCGCATTAGGTCCCGCAAAGTCGGATGTGGGATTCTTGGGGGGATTTGGATTTGTTGAAAGGGCTTTCTTACCATCTCGGGACGTCAGATTATAACGACGGGCAATGGTTCGGGGCTGTTCGCCTTGGGCGATATGCATCGTGGTATCGAGGCGCACCAGTTGGATGCCGTCCCAGAAAGAGCCCCAAACGAGCCAAGGGTTATCGTTGTCGTCGATGACGAAGTTGGGGTCGATGGCGTTCCAGTTGTCGCGGCCTTCACGGGAGGTGACAATGCACCCCTCGTCGTCCCACAGCGGGAAGCTGAGTGAGCGGCTGGAGAGCAGGCCAATAGCCGAGCCATTGCGTCCGAAGGTGGAGCAACTGTAGGCGAGCCACCAGCGTCCGTGCCACTTGATGACATCAGGTGCCCAGACATGATGAGTGAAGCCAGGCACAGAGTCGTGGGCCCACTGCGGGATCACCGACATGACGGGCTGGGGATAGACGGTCCAGGTCTTACGGTCCTTGGAGCTCATCTGCTGGATGCCCATGCCTGTGGCGAAGATGTGCCAGGTACTGTCTTCAAAGGCCATCACAGGGTCGTGTACCATCGGGGTATCGGTCTCGAACGGCTCTATCGGGAAATGGCGACGCTGTTGTCCTGCTGCTGACAGAGACACAAAGAGGGCTAACAGCGACCACATCAATGTTTTCGCTTTCATCGGATTGTCAATTTTTAGGGAAAAAGGGGACGGGCTTCACAGACCGCCCCCTTCAGAATAATACTAACTAATTAACTATTATGTAAAACAACTTTTACTCAAAGATCAAATGGCTGCCATCGACTGTGAGGCGGAAGAAGAGATCCTCGCCGTCTACAGGGCTGATGCCGATGTAGTCCTGCTTATAGGTCTTACCGTCGTTGCCGATCATGATGCACTTCACATCGGCCGAGCTGCCATTGTTGGTTACCGATATGTAGCACATGGCCTCGTCCATCGCCTTGAGCCATGCAGCCCAGTCGCTCTGGCCACCGCTCGGTGTGCAGGCAGCATAACTGTCGCCCCAGCCATAGTTGTCGGCACGTACCACAGCATACTCGGTATTATCCTCACGGGTGAGCACCACCACGAAGTTGTTCCAGTTGTTCTGCAGGTTGGAGAAGTTCTTGATGCGGGTGGTCACGCTCTGGCCCAGAGGCACACGCAGCATCTGAGAGTGAGCGCCCCAGAACGCCGTGGAATTATCCTCGTTACCGATCACATCGTCGAACTCGATGTGGCTGCCATCGACCGTCAGGTTGAAGTAGCAGTTGTTGGGATCAACGTTGTTGATGCCAGTATAGTTCTGGATATAGGTGTTACCATCGTTGCCGATCATGACGCACTGGACGTCGGCAGTACCGTCGCCGTTATTCGTCACGGCCACAGTCACCTTGGCACCGTCCATCGCCTTGAGCCAAGCACCCCAGTCTTTCTGACCACCGCTCGGTGTGCAGGCAGCATAGCCTTCGCCCCAGCCATAGTTGTCGGCACGTACCACAGCATACTCCCTGCCTCCATCGGAAGAACAGAGCACTACCACGAAGTTGTTCCAGTTGTTCTGACCATTGGTATAGTTGGTAAAGCTGGTGACGAACGACTCCTTCGGGCCAACTTTGAAGTTATCAGAGTGAGCACCCCAGAACGCTGTAGAGTTGTCGGAGTTACCAATAGTGGTATAGATCTTATCAACCACGTCGAAGGTAGCCATTGCCATCACAGCCTTGGCGATGAGCTCACCCTTATAGCTCTTGTTATAGGCAGCCATGAGGGTCTTGTTGCCCAATGAGCTCATGTCGGGAACAGCCAGGAATGAGAGTTCGCTGGCAGGCACATCCTTCGTGACACCCTGTTCGAACTGAATGGTAGCCGTCACGCTGGCCAAAGCCTCATCAAGCTCGGTACCCAGCTTCACCTTCTTGGGAACGCCATTAAGGGTCATCGACAGCGGCAGCTTGTCGTCCTTAGAGGTATAGCCTCCGATAGGCTCGATGGTAGAACCAATGAACTCGATATACGATCCCTCTGGTACGAGGAAGCAGCGGATGGGACTGTTGCTGCCGTCGGCATTCAGAGCTGCCAAAGGAGAAGTCTGCTTGTAAACCTTTGTCACCTTGCCGTTGCTCATCGAAACAATCATACCTCCCTGAGTGCGGTCAACGGTGAGAGTCACCTTACCGCCAAGATTTCCTATGCCAGCATCGGTATCGGTATCGAACGTCAGGGTACTCGTAACCAGACTACGGTCGATGTAATCACCCCACTCAGAGTTGCCGCTGGGCTGGTTATCGTAACGGATGGCTCCGTACTCTTGATAGTTGGCAGCACCGCGATCCTCATCGTTAGTGATGATCAGTGCATAGTTCTTATACGTGTTAGAGGCGTTGGGATTGATATTCAGGTTGAACTGTGTGATCCACTTCTCGCCATCGGGCACCTGATAATACTTAGAGAACTGAGCCCACCAGCCTGTGGTGAAATCGGTGGCACCGACGGTATATACATCCTCATGCAGACCTTCGATGACTTCCTCACCCTTGCCCTTATTGGCTTCGTTAATGGAGTCGACCTTGGCGGAGATCCAATCTGGAGCGTCGACACTGTAGAGGTCACCGCCCTCACAGCTCGTCAGAGCCAGCAGACCTAATGCTGCCGAACAAAAGACGGATGCTATTCTATTGAGATATTTCATAATCATTATTCTTTAACTACTTTAACTTCTTTAACTACTTTACTTACTGAGGTCGACCACGGGATGTACCGTCCAGCCCTTCCCAGAGAAGTAGCTGCTGTTGTCGATATCGAGGTTAGCAGAGTTACCCTTGAGGTTGGGGTTGTCGTTCAGTGTTCCCTGATAGATGGGGAAGAACTCGTGACCGGGTTTCCAGGTGTCGTAAGAACTCTTCAGCTCGGGATCTACTCCCACCTGTGCATAGCTGACGGACTCTTTTACACGAGTACGGTCGGCAGAGCGACGGAAGGTGCCGTGCTCCTTGAGCTGCTGTACGCGGTCGGCGCTGTAGAAGAATCCCCAGCGGAGCAGGTCGAAGCCACGACCGAACTCACAGCCGAACTCCTTCGGGCGCTCCACACTGGCAATCTGCTCGAAGAGCTTGTCCTTGCTGCCGAAGTCAGAGAGCTTCAGGTTGGGCAGCTGGGCACGGTTGCGCACCTGGTTAATCCAGTCGATGGCCTGTTGTGTCGGACCATTCACCTCGTTCTCACACTCAGCGGCACGGAGCAGCACATCGCTGTAGCGCATCATGCGGAGGTTGATACCGCAATGCAGACCAGTCACCACCTTGTCGTAGATGCCAGTGCGCAGGTTGGTGTTCTTGGCCACGGGCAGTCCACCATTATTATTATTGGTCACCATAGGTGCATCGTCCGTCATGTCGAGGGTATAGCACTTGTTGCCGAACTCGAAGCCATCCCAGTCCTGCTCGTAGGTACCGATGGTCCAATAGAGACGTGGATCGAGCTTACCACTGGTGGTCTTCTCGGCCTTGAAGAGCTGATAGAGCCAGGGAGATGCTGAGAGGTCGGCCCATCCACCGCAGTCGCCAGGACCGAAGTTACTCTCGATGGCGTGACCCTGCGTAGCGTTCGGGCTGGTGTTCACTGGCGTCCACTCATCGTCAACACCCTGAGAACCATAGTCAAGATACTGCACTTCGAAAAGACTTTCGGCATTGTTCTCGTAGGCAGAACCCTCACGGAAGTTGTCGCCGTAGTTCTTCATCAGCTCGTACTTTCCATACTGGCCAGCGATGATAGCCTTCAGTACGGTAAGAGCCTCGTCATACTTGTGGCGCATCATCAGCGCACGGGCATAGTAGCCTGCAGCGGCACCACTTGTGGCACGGCCCTTGGCCCACTCACCACCTGCATCGCGGGTAGGCAACAGCGTCATGGCCTCCTGGAAGTCCTTTTCCACCTGGTCGAACACCTCGTCGTATGTGCTGTTGGTGGCATAGAGGCCGTCGAGCGTGGAATAGGTGTTATAATCGGTAATCAGAATGGGGTTCTGATAGTAACCTGCGAGGTTATAGTAAGCCAGACCGCGGAGGAAAAGCATCTGTCCCTTGATACGCTTCATCTTATCTGAGAGGGCGCTGTTATCCTCACCACAGCGGGTGATGGTGAAGTTGGTCACGTTGATGGTATAGTACCAGTCGCGCCACGACCACTGTCCGATCTCGTCGGTCACAGGGGCATTGAGGTCATCGAAGGGCATGTACCATACCTGAGAGGAGTTCCATACCTCATCACCACGACACACGTCGAGCATGAAGCCTACACGGGCATAGGTGCCCTCCATACGGATGTGGTTGTAGGCGGCAATCACATTCTCCTCCAGGTCGTCGGCCGTGAAGCCGTAGGTACCTGTTGTCTGCTGGTTGGGGTTCGTCAGTTCCAATTGGTCACTGCACGAAGTGAATGTGCCGAGACCCAGCAAAAGAGCGAAGGAAATTTTATATAGTTTCATATTGAATATCATTTAAAAGGTGAAGTTAATACCGGCCATGAAGGAACGTGCACTGGGATAAGAGCAGTAGTTGAGACCCGGGGTAAAGGTACCACCGGCATAGTCTACGTTGTAGCCATGATAGCCTGTGAAGGTATAGAGATTCTGAGCAGAGAGATAGATACGCACGCCAGAGACGTAGTTAGCGAACCACTTGTTGGGCAGGTTGCAACCAATCTCCACGTTGGCAATCTTCCAATAGGCGGCGTTCTGAATCTTGCGGCTGCTGAAGTAATCGTTCCACAACTCACCGTTGGCGGTGATATAGGTACGGGGAACATTAGAAGTATAGGTATCGCCGCTCCACTGGTTGGCACCGAGGATAGCCACGTCCTTATTGCCATAGCCGTAGCAGGAGTTGATGGCGTTGTAAATATAGTCGGCCACATGGTAGTTCAGGGCACCGTAGGTAGAGATGCTCATGTCGAACATCTTGTACTCGAGGTGTGCGCTCAGACCGAAGTTGATCTTGGCCAGGCCGCTACCCAGCACCTGACGGTCGTCGGCATTGATCTGACCGTCGCCGTTGAGGTCCTTATAGAGGCAGTCACCCACCTGGGCTCCGTTCTGTGTGGCGTGGTTGTCAAGGTCGGCCTGTGTGCGGGCGATACCCTCGTAGACATAGCCGTAGAACTGACCGATTTCCTCACCTACATATGTGATATAGTCGCCAGTGAGGTAGTACTCCGTACCGAAGCCGAGTGAAGTCACCTTATTGTTCAGGGTGCTCAGGTTGGCACTGATCTGGTGCTTCAGAGGATGATCGTTGTTACGGTAGGTCACCGAGAACTCCAGACCGCTGTTCTCCATCGAAGCGGCATTCATCGTCACGCTGGTGTTAGCCACACCGGCACTGGCAGGAACGGGCACGCTGTAAAGCAGATCGGTAGACTTGTTCTTATACCACTCAGCCGTGAACTCAATGCGGTTGTTGAAGAGGGCCAGGTCGATACCTACGTTCATCGTGGTCTTCTTCTCCCAAGCCAGGTTCTCGTTGACGAAGGTAGAAACAGCAGAACCAGTGACAGGGTTGTTGCCAAAGCTATAAGTCATGTTGTTGCGGCGCATGGTAGCCTGATAGACGTACTCACCGATGTTCTCATTACCGAGTTCACCATAGCTGGCGCGAACCTTGAACATGTTGACGATGTTGCGGTCGATGGGGAAGAACTTCTCCTTGTCGAAACGCCAACCTACAGATACTGAGGGGAAGGTGCCCCAACGGATGTCCTTCGTCAGACGGGAGCTACCATCACGACGTACAACGGCAGACAGCAGGTACTTGCCATCGTAATCGTAGTTCAGACGGGCAATGTAAGAAGCCAGCGTGTGCTTGTACTCGTACGACTCAGAATAGGTGTCGTTGGCATTCTGCAGCTGCAGGAAGTAAGGCTCCGAGAAGTTCACGCCCCAACCCGTCAGCGTGTTGGTGTGCTCCTCCTCGAAGGTCTGACCCACCACGATGTTGGCGTGATGCAGACCGAAGGTGCCGTCGTAAGTCAGCGTATTCTCAATCAGGGCATCGGTGTACTTGCGGTGTCCCTTGGTCAAACGTTCATTCTCCTTAGCGAGGTATACACGGTTACTCTGTATCCAGGCAGGAATCCAGGTCTTGTCGTTGGCACTGGTCGTACTGTAAGAGAGGTTGATCTTGTAGTTCAGCTTGTGGTTCTTGCTCTTGACACCCACCATCTCAAGCAGGTCTACGTCGGCAGAGCCGGTACCTACGAAGCGGTCGACGATCGTGTTACGTGTCAGCAGGTTGTTGATGAGCAAGGGGTTCGAAGCCGAGATATCACCATGCACCGTATCGTAGTAGACACCATAGCCATAGGCATCGTAGTTCCAGCTGCTAGCAGAACCCACCTTATCATCGAGCACCCATGTGCTGGAATCGTAGGCCTTGATGGTAGGCTGCATGGTCAGCACGCCGAGGAGTACGTTGGGCAGGTTACCATAGAGACCCTGCACATACTCGTTGGTGTTAGAGATAGAGGTATTGTCCTGATCAGAGTGAGAATACACAAAGCTGGTGCGGAACTTGATGAACTTGGT
>JAEEGI010011847.1_pt1 | contig 18742 bp, 14 predicted proteins | sample 8958751 | NCBI WGS metagenome assembly JAEEGI01 (sample SAMN16246545, study PRJNA631951) | gut metagenome | biome: gut microbiome; feature: rumen; material: KS-attached | host: Bos | place: Iran: Karaj | collected 2018-10 | reverse complement strand
TCCGCACCTACCAGGAGGCCCGCGTTGCCCGCGAGACCGCCGAGGCTGACAACACCAAGAAGGCCATCAAGAAGGTGAACAGCACCGTCGAGAAGACCACCCTCGGTGACATCTCCGCCCTCGCCGCTCTCAAGGACAAGCTCGAGAAGGGTGAATAATCCGCAGAACAACTTTACGGTCACGATGTTGGGCACCGCATCGGCGATGCCCGTCGTGAACCGGAGTCAAAGCGCCCAGGCACTGCAAGTGCATGGGCGCTTGTTCCTTGTGGACGCCGGCGAAGGCGTGCAGTCCCAGCTGGTGAAGTTCCACGTGCCGATGATGAAGTTGGAAGCGGTCTTCATCTCGCATATCCACGGAGACCATATCTTCGGACTTTTCGGCCTGCTTTCCACCTTCGGGATGGGCGGCCGGACCATTCCGCTTCATGTGTACGGACCGGGCAACCTGCGCCCGTTCATCAAGTTCTTCCTCTCCTACAACGAGTGGCTTCCCTTCGAGATCGTGTTCCATCAGGTGAACACCCGGTTCCCGGAGGTGGTCATGGAGAACCGGACGCTGGAAGTGACGGCTTTCCCGCTCCTTCACGGGACGGAGACCTACGGTTACATCTTCCGGGAAAAGGAGCCGATGTGGAACGTGCGGAAAGAGTGCATCGGACTGTACGGGCTCAGCCTCACCGAAATCGGCACGCTCAAGCGGGGAGAGGACGTTGTCCGGGACGACGGCACCGTGATTCCGCTCGCCGAGGCAGCGTACAAGCCTTTCGAGCCCCGGAGTTATGCCTATGTGTCGGATACGGCCGTTTTCCCCGGCGAGGTGGAGGTCCTGAAGGGCGTGACGGTCATCTATCACGAGACGACCTTCCTTCAGGAACACGCGGACAAAGCGGCCGCCCGTTTCCATTCCACGACGCACCAGGCCGCACAAATCGCCCGGGATGCCGGGGCGTCCAAACTCCTCATCGGCCATTATTCTTCCCGGAATACGGACCATCGGCTGTATGAGGCGGAATGCCGGGAAGTCTTCCCGGAAACTTACGCCGCATCCGACGGCGACGTGTACGAAATCTGAAAAATATCCGTATCTTTGAAATCGGTTATATTTCAAAGGTATGAAGAAGGTCCTCATCGCCATCGCCTTGATCCTGGGATTGTCGGTGTCCGCGCAGCGGGAAACCGGTACGCCCCAGCTACGCTATATCGCCCGGTACGCCCCCATCGCCGTCAACGAGATGTACCGGACCGGTGTCCCCGCCAGCATAACCCTGGCGCAGGGCATCATCGAGTCCCGTTCGGGCCAGTCATCCCTTGCCGTGGACGGTAACAACCATTTCGGAATCAAGTGCCACAACAGCTGGCGGGGAAAGACGATGCTCGCCGATGACGACCGGAAAAACGAATGCTTCCGGGTCTATGATTCGGCCGAGGAAAGCTTCCGGGACCATTCCGATTTCCTCCGTTACCGGGACCGCTACAAGTTCCTGTTCGACTTCAAGACCATCGACTACAAATCCTGGGCGTACGGCCTCAAGCAGGCCGGTTATGCCACCGATCCCTCCTATGCCTCGAAACTCATCCAGTGTGTCGAGGATTACGGCCTGGCCCGCTTTGACCGGATGACCGTGGATGACGCCCTCGCCGAGAGCGGCAGCTACGCCGAAGCGTTGATCGAAAGGGACGAAGTGGGCGAGATCCCGGATTCCCCACTCAAGATCGAGGCCGGAGAGCTCTTTACCGGCAAAGCCGGAGAGGAATACCGCTTCTCCCTGTCCCGTACGCTGTACAGCCGGAACGGCGTCCCCTTCATCTATGCCGTCGAAGGGGAGACTTATGCGTCCATCGCCAAGAGCAACCATCTCTTCCTGCGGGAAATCCTGCGCTTCAACGATGTCCCGCAAGGCCGTGAACTGCATGCCGGCGACATCGTCTATCTGGAACCCAAGAAATCCAAGACGGTCCGTGGCTTGGACAAGTACATCGTCGGCGAGGAAGAGGAGACCTTCCACGGCATCTGCCAGCGTTTCGCCGTCTCCGAGAAGGCGATCCGCAAACTGAACGGCCTTCCGGCTTCCTATCAGCCGAAGGAAGGCGACGAGATCATCCTCCGTCCGGAATCCAAACTCAGGAAGCTATGGAAGAAACGGTAAAGCGGAAGAAATGGCTGCCGTGGGGCCTGGCCGGGCTCGCCGCCTTGGTGCTCCTGTTCCTGGGCGTCCGCCTGTACCGGGCGTTCTATGACCGGAAAGTGCCGAATTTCAAGGATACTTATGAGTTCTATGTCCGCGCGGACATGGATCCTTCGGATGTGCTGGATAACCTGCTGGAAAGTGGTGTAGTCCTGAACAAGAAGAGTCTCCGGCGCACGCTTGGGCGCCTGAAGTCCATGCGCGTGGGGCATTATACCGTGGATGCGAAGTCTTCCAGCAAGTATGTCGCCCGGATGCTGGCCAATGGCTGGCAGACCCCTGTGAACCTGACCCTTTCCGGCACCATCCGGACGCCGGAGATCCTCGCCCGCAAGATCGGCAACCAGATGCTGGCGGACAGCGCAGCCGTGGCGGATTTCGCCCTGTCAGCGGACTCCCTGGCCCGTTACGGCATTACGCCGCCGCTGCTGTTCACCATCGTCATTCCGGATACCTATCAGGTTCTCTGGACCAGTTCCGTGTCCGAGATCTTCGACCGTTTCAAGAAGGAGGCCGATGCTTTCTGGACGGATGCCCGCATCGAACGCGCCCGGGCATTAGGGCTTACGCCCGTGGAAGTTTCCACACTCGCCTCCATTGTGGACGGGGAAACCCAGTACCAGCCCGAACAGGCTACGGTTGCCGGGGTTTACCTGAACCGCCTCCGGCTCGGGATGCTCCTCCAGGCCGATCCCACCGTCGCCTATTGCTACGGCTACACCCTGAACCGCATCCTGACGCGCCATCTGTCCATCGATTCCCCCTACAATACCTACAAGTATGCCGGCCTGCCCCCGGGCCCGATTTCCTGCCCGCCGAAAAGCTGCCTGGAAGCCGTCCTGTATGCGCAGAACCACAACTACCTGTATTTCTGTGCCGACCCTTCCTTCAACGGTTCCCACCGCTTCGCGGCGACTTATAGTGAACACTTGAACAATGCCCGTGCATTCCAGCGGGCGCTGGATGCGCGCACCAAGCGCTGAGCCTATGGATGACAGCCTTTTCCAACATTATTCCGAAGAAGGCCGTGAACTGATCCGGAAAGCCTATGACGTGGCCGAAAAGGCCCTGGCGGGCGAGGTCCGCAGTGACGGGAAGCCTTTTTTCGGGCATCCTCTCGCCGTCGCGCAGATTGTTTCCGACGAAATCGGCCTTCCGCCCGAATGCGTCGCCGCCGTCTTCCTGCACGAAGCCACCCGCGGCGGGAAAGTGGACCTGGACATCCATTCCCTGAAACTGGACGAGAGCGTTTACACGATGGTGGACGGCCTGAACAAGATCGCCACCATCAAACCGAAGGATACCCGGCTGGAGGCCGAGAATTACAAGAAACTGATCATCCAGTACTCGACGGATCCCCGCGTGACCGTCCTCAAACTGGCGGACCGGCTGGAAGTGATGCGTTCCCTGTCCATCTTCCCGAAGGCGGACCGGGAACGGAAGGTCCTGGAAACCCTGATGCTCTACATTCCGCTGGCCCATCAGCTGGGGCTCTACAACATGAAGCGGGAGATGGAGGACATCTATCTGAGCTATGCCGAACCGGAGCAGTACCGCCTCATCACCAACAAGCTGATGGCTACGCAGAAGGACCGGGAGAAGCTCATGGCGGAATTCATCGAACCCCTGAAGGTCAAGCTTTCCGACGCCGGCATCCATTACAAGCTGAAGATCCGGACCAAGGCGGCCTACTCCATCTGGTGCAAGATGGTGAAGCAGAAAGTGCCGTTCGAGGGTGTTTTCGACGTGTTCGCCATCCGCTTCATCATCGACTGCCCGGAGGATATCAAACTCGAGAAGGAACTGTGCTGGAAGGTGTTCAGTTTCGTGACTGAAGAGTACGAACAGGATACCAAGCGTCTCCGGGACTGGGTTACGAATCCCAAGACCAACGGCTACGAGTCTCTCCACATCACGGTCAAGAACCGGGACGGCGCCTACGTGGAAGTCCAGATCCGCACCCGCCGGATGGACGACATCGCGGAGAACGGTTTCGCCTCGCACTGGTCCTACAAGGGCATCAAGCGGGAGGAGACGATGGACCGTTGGCTGACGGCCGTCCGATATGCCCTTGAACATCCCGACACGGACAGCCCGGAGGACCTGCCTCAGCCGCCTTCCCGGGAGATTTTCGTGTTCACCCCGACGGGGGAACTCCGGATCCTGCCCGCAGGGGCGTCCGTGCTCGATTTCGCCTTCAGCATCCACACTAACATCGGTACGCGTTGCGTAGGTGGCAAGGTGGGTGGGAAACCGGTTCCCATCAAGGAAAAGCTCCACACCGGCGATGTCGTCGAAATCCTGACGGCGAAAAACCAGCGGCCGGCGCCGGACTGGGTCAATTTCGTCGTAACCTCCAAGGCCCGCCAGAAGATCAAGCAGGCGCTCAGCGAAGGCGAGCAGAAACTCGCTTCCGCAGGCCGCGAACTGCTTGAGCGCCGGCTGAAGAACTGGAAACTGGAGTTCCCGGACGAGATGCTCACGGAGATGATGAAGAAGCGCAGGATGACCAGCGTCAATGCCTTCTTCGCCGCCGTGGGAGAGGGGATCATCGACGTCAACGAGATCAAGGAATACATCCAGACCGAGGAAAAGCGCCGTCAGGAGGCCCTGGAGGCCGCCCAGGCCCAGGAAGCGGCCCGGCCGCACCGGATGGAGACGTCCTCCAAGGACGACATCCTTGTCTTGAACGCCAAGGACCTGAAAGGGCTTGACTACCGGATGGCCAAGTGCTGCAATCCGGTCTTCGGTGACGATGTGTTCGGTTTCGTGACGCGGGAAAGCGGGATCAAGATCCATCGTATCACCTGCCCGAACGCCGCCCGCCTGATCGAGAACTATCCGTACCGTATCCAGAAGGTCCGCTGGGCCGACACGCCGTCAAGCGGCTCTTTCCAGGTGTCCCTGAAGGTCACGACGGACCAGGAAAGCGAAGCGCTGAACAAGATCATGGAGGTGGTAGGAACCTTCAAGGCGTCCATCCGCACGTTCAACGTTCAGGAGAACCAGCGGCAGGGGACCTATGACATCGTAATGAAACTCCTGGTTCCCTCCAATCTCGAGCTGGATAAGATTCTCTCCCAGATCCGCGCCCAGAAGCATGTGCTGAAGGTGGCCCGGCAGTAATCAGTCTTTCCAGACTTTCAGATACTCCTGCAACGCCCACATTTCGTCGCGGAACTTCGCGGCGGCCGTGAAATCCAGGTCGGCCGCGGCTTTCTGCATCTTGCGCTTGGCTTCTTCGGCGGCCTTTTCCACCTGGGCCCGGGACATCGACCGGATGACCGGGTCCTGGAGCACGGCGGCAAGGTCGGCTGCAATGTAGCCGTCCACATAGGCAGAAGCCCCTTCGCGCTTGGCATCGTGGCCGAGGCCCACGGAAACGGTTCCGCGGCCCAGGTCGGAAGGATTGGGCACGTAGGTCGGGGCCGAGACGGAGTCTTCGGCGCTGACATGGCCGGTAACGGTGTTGCGGAGCCGCGGGTTGAGAGGCTTTCCCGTTGCGGATGCCGAAAGACCTCCGCCTTCGTTGAGGAATCCGCTGACATGCGTGGTGTCCTCCTTGGAGGTGACCAGTTCGGACATCAGGATGTTGGCGCGGACCTGTACCTGCTGCGGGGTAATCCCATGCAACTGGTTGTATTCCTGCTGTTTCTGCCTCCGGCGGTTGGTCTCCCGGATGGTTTCGTCCATCGACTGGGTGATGGTGTCGGCATACATGATGACGAGACCGTTCACGTTACGGGCGGCGCGGCCCGCAGTCTGGGTGAGGGCGCGGCCGCTGCGGAGGAAGCCTTCCTTGTCGGCATCCAGGATGGCGACAAGCGAGACGGTCGGGATATCCAGGCCCTCGCGCAGGAGGTTCACGCCGATCAAGACGTCGAACAGGCCGTTCTTGAAATCTTCGATGATTTCCACGCGCTCGGCCGTGTCCACGTCGGAATGGATATACCGGCAGCGGACGCCCATCCGGCCGAAATAGCTGTCCAGTTCCTCGGCCATCCGCTTGGTGAGGGTGGTGACGAGCACGCGTTCGTCCACCTCCGCCCGCTTGCGGATTTCCTCCATCAGGTCATCGACCTGGTTCTCGGTGGGACGGACCTCGACAGGCGGGTCCAGCAGGCCGGTCGGCCGGACGATCTGCTCGACCACGAGACCTTCGGATTTCTCCAGTTCGTAGTCGGCGGGCGTCGCGCTCACGTAAACGGTCTGGCCGGTAATGGACTCGAACTCGTCGAAGGTGAGCGGGCGGTTGTCGGCCGCTGCGGGCAGGCGGAAGCCGTATTCCACCAGTGTAGCTTTGCGGGAATGGTCACCGCCAAACATCGCCCGGATCTGCGGCAGGGTGACATGACTCTCGTCGATGAAGCAGATGAAATCGTCAGGGAAATAGTCGATGAGGGTGAAGGGACGCTGCCCGGGTTTGCGGCCATCGAAGTATCGGGAATAGTTCTCCACACCGGGGCAGTAACCCATTTCCTTGATCATTTCGATGTCATACTCCACCCGCTGCTTGAGGCGTTTCGCCTCCAGGGACTTGCCGATGCTCTCGAAATACTCGACCTGGGCGATGAGGTCGTCCTGGATCTGGAGGACGGCCTTGGCACCCTTTTCCTTGGAAGTGACGAAGTTCTTGGCCGGGTACAGGTCAATCTTGTCCAGTTCCTCGAAGCGGGCGCCGGTCACCGGGTCCACCAGGGAGATGCTGTCCACCTCGTCGCCGAAGAACTCGATCCGGGCTGCATAGTCGGCGCCGCCGAGGAAAATGTCCACGGTATCGCCCCGGACGCGGAAGGAGCCGCGCTTGAAGTCGGTTTCCGTCCGGTAGTAGAGAGCGTCCACGATCTTGTAGAGGAGACGGGTCATGGACATCGCCTCTCCTTTCCGGACCGTGACGGTCTGGTCGTGGAAGTCGTCCGGATTGCCGATGCCGTACAGGCAGGAGACCGAGGAGATGACAATGACATCCCGGCGCCCTGACATCAGGGCGGAGGCGGCGCTCACGCGGAGTTCATCGATCTTATCATTGATGCTGAGATCCTTTTCGATGTAGGTGTCGGTCGTGGGAATGTAGGCTTCAGGCTGGTAATAGTCGTAATAGGAGACGAAATACTCCACGGCGTTGTCCGGGAAAAAGGCCTTGAATTCGCCGTACAGCTGCGCGGCGAGGGTCTTGTTGTGGCTGAGTATCAGGGCCGGACGCTGGAGGCGCTGGATGACGTTGGCCATCGTGAAGGTCTTCCCGGAGCCCGTCACTCCCAGCAGCGTAACGTCGCGGACACCCTCCTGCAGGGCGTTGCAGAGGCCGTCGATGGCGGCCGGCTGGTCCCCGGAAGGCTGATAGTCGGACTGGAGTCGGAATTTCATGGAACAAAGATACGGTTTTTTCCAGGTTTGTTGAAATTAACCCCTTTCTTTTGCGTTTTCGGAAAAAAAGACTAATTTTGTACAATGTATGGTGTGCTCATACGTTGAATAGGGTAATTTTTAACTTAATATATGCTTATGAAAAGTATCAAATTGTTCGGTATTCTTGCTGCGGCAAGTATCCTGTTCTCCTTTAACGCCTTTGCGCAGGAGGATGGCAATCGCGATGCGGACGGTAACGTCGTCCGTGGTCCCTATGTGACCAACGGTTTCTTCGACAACACCTTCATCGGTGTCGGTGCCGGTGCCAACTCTGTCCTTGAAAAGACCTACGGTCTCGGCAAGTTCGGCCTCGCTACCGATCTCTACATCGGCAAATGGTTCACCCCGACCGTCGGTGTCCGCGCCGGCTGGCACGGTCTCAAGAACACCTCCAAGAGTGGTGAATTCAACAAGGCTGCGTTCAACTACATCCACGGTGACCTCCTCTGGAACCTCACCAACGCCATCGGCGGTTACAAGGAGTCCCGTGTCTGGAACTTCATTCCGTATGTGGATGCCGGCCTCCTGCTGGTCAAGCACCACGGTCTCAAGGTCAACGACCAGGAACTGGGCGCCGGTGTCGGTATCCTCAACAGCTTCCGTCTGAGCGACCGCGTCGGCCTGAACCTCGACCTCGGTCTCATCGCCGGCCGTGCCGAAGCCTTCAGCATGAAGGGCTTCATCGCCCGTTATGTCGGTTTCCCGACCGCGACCCTCGGCCTGCAGTTCAACCTCGGCCGTACCGGTTTCGACCGTCTCAGTTCCGTGATGCCGGTCATCATTCCGCTGCCCTTCACCGAGGCCCAGTACAAGGCCCTGCAGGACAAGGTTGCCGACCTCGAGCGTGAGAATGCCCGTCTGAAGAACAAGATCGCCGACCTGGAGAACCAGCTCGCTCCGTTCAAGAACCTCGTCGACGGACAGACCTATCTCTTCCAGAACGGTCGTTTCACCGCTGTTGAAGCGAAGGTTGTCTCCCCGGCTACCGTTTACTTCGACCTCGGTTCCGCCAAGCTCTCCGAGCGTGAGAAGGCTCACCTCGAGTACTTCGCCAACAACGTGGTCGATGGCAACACCGCCCTCGTGCTCACCGGCTCCGCCGACAAGCAGACCGGCACCGCCCGCGGCAACCAGAAGCTCTCCGAGCAGCGCGTCGAGACTGTGAAGAACCTCCTCGTGAACAAGTTCGGCGCCAACGCCTCCAACATCGAGACGATCGCCAACGGTGACACCAAGAACGTCTTCGACACCCCGGCCAAGAACCGCTGCGTCGTCATCGAGGTGAAGTAATTCACACCGCTCAATCCTTTTAACCGGAGGCCGTTCAATACGGTCTCCGGTTTTTTGTACCAGGGAAGAGAATCAGCCGTTGGTTTGTATTCGGGAGGATGCTGGCGACGGCTCCATACGGAGTTCAGCAGCTCGTGTTGGCGGGAAGGCGCTTGACGTCGAACTCCTCCTTTTACGGTCCCGTTTCGGGCCCGTAACGTCGTCAAACAGACTCCGTCATCCCTGCGGGCACGCGTCTTCCCGCCTGCTCGCCAGTGGCTGAACTCCGAATTCCGCCGTCGCCAGCATCCTCCCGACCAATACAAACCAACGGCATGCTGAGTGCGATTTCCGTGTCGGAGGGGGATAATCCGGGAAATATGTGTAAACGGGCTTGTTTTACACATATTTCGGGTGAAAACAAGAAAAAATGTGCGAAAACACCATGTTTCGCACATTTTTCTGCTGGAAGGGCCGACCAGGGTTCGGGCGGAACTCGACCAGGGTTTGGCCGGGGGCAACCCGGGGCCCGGGAGGCTTACTTTCTTCTGCGGCTCTTTTTGCGGCGGGCCTTGGAGGCGCGGGCGAAGAAGGCGGCTGCGGCAAGGGCCAGGATGACGACGCCGATGAAGATGTAGGTAAACGCGTTGGCGTTGTCGCCCTTGACGCGGGACCACATTTCGATGAGCTTGGCGGTGTTCTCGCCCCAGTCGTGCTCCTGCGTGGAGCGCTCGATGTCGGCCTTGTCCGGATAGAGGACCGGGTTGGCGCAGACGGCGGTGTCGGCAGGGGAGAAGAAGTAGGAGAGGTCGATGGGATCGTATTCCTCGTCGGTGAAGGCTTCCAGGACTTCCGGAGCGCCGCTCACGGATACATAACCGGTTTCCTCGACGTTGCGGATGACGATGTCGGGACGGCTCATGAAGTTGATCCAGTAGCTGGCGGCCTTGGTGTTCTGGGCGTATTTCGGAATCACCCAGCCGTCGAACCATACGGTGAAGCCTTCCTTCGGGAGGGCGTAGCGGAGCTCGACACCGACTTCGGCGGCCTCTTCGATGGCCCACACGCCGTCACCGCTCCAATTGAGGCTCACCCAGCCCTGTTCCTGGACCATCTGGTCCTTGCCGAAATCGGCTTCCCACCCGGCAACCAGGGGCTTCACATCTTTCAGATACGTCTCCACGGCGGCGATATCCTCTTCGGAGGTGTAGTTCATCAGCTGGTCCATCGTCACCTTTCCGTCGGCGATTTCCTGTTCCTTGACCTTCAGGATGATCTGGGAGTAGATGTCGCGGGCGGAGTCCTTGATGAAGATGCGGTCGGCGAACTTGGGATTGCGGACGATGTCCCAGGTGGAGGCTTCCTCGTCGGTCACGTACTTGGCGTTGTACAGGATGCCGGTCGTGCCCCACATGTAGCCCACGGAGTAGTCGTTGGCGTTCTTTCCCTTGCCGTCCATCTTGTCGAAGCAGGCGCGGATGTACGGGGAAAGGTTCCCGTCGATGTAATTGGGCGTGGATCCGAAATTGCGGTCCAGGGGGAGGAGAAGGTCGCTCTGGAGCATCCGCTCGATGATGTAGTCGGACGGGCACACGACGTCATAGTCCTCGTGACCCTTCTCGATCTTGGAGAGCATCGTCTCGTTGATGTCGAAGGTCTGGTAGATGACCTTGACTTTTTCGCCCGTCTGCTCTTCGTACCACTGTTCGAATTCGGGAATGACGTTCTCGTCGATGTAGTCGGACCAGTTATAGACCTTGAGGACCTGGGAACGGTCCTCGGAGCAGCCGACGAGAAGGGCGGCGGCCGCCAGGGAGATCAGGATTCTTTTCATCTGTTTTCTTTAAGTTTGCTGAGCCGGTCCTGCCGGATGTTGATAATGATCAAAAGGATGAGGACGACCAGGAAGATCAGGGTCATCAGCGGGCGCAGTTCGGGGGTCAGACCGCCCTTGCGCGCATCGGTATAAATATAAGTGGAGAGGGTGTCCAGGCCGATGGTACCCCGGGTGAAGAACGTCACGGCGAAGTCGTCCAGGGACATCGTGAAGGCGAGGATGAAGCCCGAGATCATGCCCGGCCTCAGCTGCGGGATCAACACCTTGCGGAGCGCGACCTGCGGAGTGGCCCCAAGATCCAGGGCGGCCTCATAGATATTCGGGTTCATCTGCTGGAGCTTCGGCATCACGCTCAGCACCACGTACGGGGTGCAGAAAGTGATGTGCGCCAGGATGACCGTCAGGTAACCCTGGCTGAAGTGCAGGAAGACGAACAGCAGGAACAGCGAGACACCGGTGATGATGTCCGGGTTGATCATCGGGATGTTGTTCAGGAAGGTGACGGCCTTCCTGGCCCTTCCCTTCATGTTGTGGATTCCAATGGCCGCGACCGACCCCAGCAGGGTGGAGACGGCAGCGGCGACGAGGGCGATGAGGACCGTGTTCTTCACCGCCGCGAGAAGCGATGCGTTCCCCTGCATCTGGCCGGTCAGGAGATTCTGGTACAGGTTGGTGGAGAAACCCTCCCAGCTGCCCAGGACCTTGCTTTCGGTGAAGGAGAAGATGGCGATGAACACCAGCGGGGCGTACAGGACGACCAGCAGGACCCAGATGTACAGTTTGGCGAAAAACTTCTTCATAGGGCTAGATCAGGCCTCCTTCCAGCTGTTCCTTGTCCTTGTCGAACAGGGTGGTGATACCGATGATGATGAGCATGACGAACGCCAGGGCCGCACCGTAGTTCCACATGGAGGAGTTGATGTTCTCCTGGATGATGGTACCGAACAGCTTGATCTTGTTGTTCGTGAGGAACTCGGAAATGGCGAAGGTGGACACCGTGGGCATGAACACCATCAGGATGCCGCTCATCACGCCGGGCATCGAGAGAGGTACGGTGACTTTCCAGAAAGCCGTCCACGGCGTGGCGCCGAGGTCCACGGCCGCTTCCGCATAGGATTTGTCCATCTTGGCGAGCACGTTGTAGATCGGGTAGATCATGAACGGCAGGTAGTCATAGACCATACCGAACAGGAGGGTTCCCTTGCCCAGGGTGATGCCCAGCATCGTGAAGAGCTGGGCCGTGGCGAGGGTCCGCATCAGGGCGTTGATCCACATCGGCATGATGAAGAGGACGATCGTGACCGCACTCTTGTTGTACTGCTTGTTCGCCAGGATCCAGGCGGCGGGATAGCCGAGGAGGATGCACAGGGCCGTGTTTTCAAGGGCCACCTCGATGGAGACGGCGAATGTCGAGAGAGCGTCCCTGTCGGTAAAGAACTTCGCCAGGTTCCCCAGCGTGAAGTGCCCCTGGGAGTCCTGGAAAGCGTACACCATCACCAGGACCAGCGGGAGGACGACGAAGAAGACCAGGAAGATGACGTACGGGATGCTCCAGTTACTTCTCTTGCTCATCTTTCTTCGTGATCTTGATGCCCTTGTCCGCCTTGAACTGGATGCCGACGAGGTCGCCCTTGTCCCAGATGTCGTTGGTGTCCACCCAGAGGAAGTCGCCGTCGTCGGTCTTGATGGTCAGGTGGTAGTGGTTGCCCTTGTACAGGATGAAGTGGACCTCGCCGTCCAGGACGCCGTCGTCCAGGTTGTCCATCAGGTCCACGGCGTCGAAGGGAACCTCGACCTTGACCTCGGTGCCGGGCTCGAATTCGCTCTTGAGCGGGAATTCGCCGCCGAGCAGTTCGATGGTCTCCGCGTCCTTCACGGTGCCGTACAGGGTGTTGCAGACACGCTCCTTCTTCATGACCTGGATGTCGTCCGGGTCGATGTAGAGCATGACTTCGCTGCCCACCGGGTAGGGGTCGTAATCCTGGATCATGAGTTCGTAGCCGGTGTCGGTGTCCACCCACATCTCATAGTGGACACCCTTGAAGGTACAGGTGTTGACCTTCGCCTTGAACTGGCACTTATCCGGGTCCGTCGTGAAGTAGATGTCTTCCGGACGGACGACCACATCGACCTTGACATCCTCGCCGAAACCTTCGTCCACGCAGTCGAACTCGTGCTTGATGAAGGCGACGCGGCGGTCGCGGATCATGCGGCCTTTCAGGATGTTGCTTTCACCGATGAAATCCGCCACGAAGCAGTTGACGGGCTCGTTGTAGATGTCCACCGGGGTGCCGATCTGCTGGATGCGGCCCTCGTTGAGGACGACGACGGTGTCGGAGAGCGTGAGGGCCTCCTCCTGGTCGTGGGTGACGTAGATGAAGGTGATGCCCAGTTTCTTGTGCATTTCCTTCAGTTCGATCTGCATGTCCTTGCGCATCTTGAGGTCCAGGGCGGCGAGGGGCTCGTCGAGGAGGAGCACCTTCGGCTGGTTCACGATGGCGCGGGCGATGGCGATGCGCTGCTGCTGGCCGCCGGAGAGGGTCTCCACGTCACGATCCTCATAGTCGGACATCGCGACAAGTTTGAGGACGCGGCGAACGCGCTTCTCAATCTCCTCCTCGGGCACTTTCTTGAGCTTGAGGCCGAAGGCGATGTTGTCGTACACGTCCAGGTGCGGGAACAGGGCGTAGCGCTGGAACACGGTGTTCAGCGGGCGCTCGTGCGGCGGTACGCCGGCGAGTTCCTTGCCGTCCATCAGGATGGAACCTTCGTCCGGCTGGAGGAACCCTGCGATCATCCGCAGGAGCGTGGTCTTGCCGCAGCCGGAAGGGCCCAGGAGGGTGATGAATTCGCCGCGGCGGATGTACAGGTTGATGTCCTCCAGGACCTTCTTGTCGCCGAAGGATTTGGAGAGATTCTTGATCTCGATGATCTTATCCATTCCCTAGAAGATGCTGATGTTGTACAGGATGCCTGCAGTCAGGGAAACGAAGGAGAAGGCGTTGTCGTAGGAGGCGACGGCGTGGACGCGGAGATTCTCGATGGGGAACCAGTGGAAAGCGAGGCCGCCCCACCAGCGTTGGAAGTCCAGATCCGTATTATATTTCTCGTAACCGCATTTGGCGAGGATACTGAAGGATTCGCTGGGAGAATAAGTCACGGAAGGCATCAGGGTAATGCCTTTTGCCAGGATGTCCTCTTCATCGCCGACGATGCTGAAGAAGTCGAGCCCAGCGGTCCAGTTGTCAAAATTCAGCCGCTGGCCGAGGGCGAAGACGGGCTGGAACTTTCCTTCGTCCACACCCACGGCGGTCGCGCTCCAGATGGTCTCCAGTGGGCCGTGCTCGCCGCGCCATTCCAGGGAATAGTTGAAAAGCTTGCTGGCGAAGGGCCGCTCGCCGAACGGGGAAGTGGTGAACTGGAAACTGAAGGTGTCACTCTCGGACGGCAGGGAGAACGCCGCCTTGGCGCCCCATTGGTAGCAGGAGAAGTTCTGCCAGAAACTGGAAACCAGGGACGGATGGACCTCGAAATCGTAGTCGTCGAACTCCAGGCCGCCGGTGGTGACCATGTCCTTGCCGAGGGTGAAGGCGAAGTTGCCCACGCTGTAGGTCAGGTACGCCCAGTCCAGCCAGTTGGTGTTGTCGGAATGGAACGTGTACGCGTAAAGGTCCTTCGTGGTCGCGAACACATCGTGGACGGAGTCAAAACCAGCCCAGTGGTTGCAGACGCTGAAGGAAAGGTTTTCGGTAAGATTGCCTTCGAAAAGGGAATAAAGAGAAGTATTGCCGAGCGTGAATTCCGTGCCGCCGCCTTTCTCGGTCGAGAAGACAGGATTGAGGTCAAGTCTCGGAATAACGGACAACTCGACACTACGGCCGGAGTTGTCAGCCTCTTGTGCGGACACAAGGAAGCAGGGCAGCAGACTTGCTGCGCAAACAACCAGGAGTCTCTTCATTTTGGATACGCATAAAATGGTATTTGGTGAAACATAGTGGAACCTATGAGGTTCCGGCTGCAAAAGTACGAAAAATTATTTATAACGGGACAATAATTTCAGTTCATTGTCCGCTTTTATCCGGTCGATGATGGCACATACCAGCCGGAAAGTCCGGGAATCCCGCGTGTAGGTAGCCGGCGTGATGAAATTGACGCGCCCCTGGCGGAGGAGTTTCTGCGCGACCGCCCGTTTGTGGGGAACGGCGGGATTGAACACGGCGATGGAATTGCCGCCGAACATGTTGACAATCTTCATGGAAGGGACATCGGTGTCTCCGTCTCCGAAATAGATCATGTGGGTGAAGGGAATGCGCTTGTTTTCGTCGGCCATGCTCTCGTTCACCCGCTTGGCGTCGCGGGAGGAGAAAATCCCTTTCTGGATCTTGAACAGGTACTGCGTCTTGGCGGTGTAGTCCACGGCGATGCCGGGCCATTCGGCTTCGCCGTTTTCGTCATAGATGAAGCTGCCGGCGAACACGTGCTTGAATTCCCGGGCGATGGGGGAGCCTTCGATGATCTCCTTCAGGCCGGAAGAGTTGATGTAGTGCTCGATGCGCACGCCGTGCCGGTCGCCGTATTCGTTGACGAGACGGAACCATTCCCGGACGCCGTCGAAGAGCTTGATGTCCTTTCCGTAGCGCTTGAAACCTTCGCGGGTGAGCTTGATCCCGTTGGCACGGGCCTCGTCGAACATGAGTTTCATATAGGCCAGGATGTTGGAGGCGTCCTGCCCCTTGGCGATGCCGTCGCTTTTGGCCCAAAACTCCTCCGGGGTCTGGCCGATGGCCTGGATGAAACCGAACTCCTGCATGTTGCCGGGGGAAAGGGTGCCGTCGAAGTCGTAGATGAGGGCGATGATGGGTTTGCGTCGCATGGTCATTCTATTTCCTATATTCTGCTCGTTCTGTCCAATATTCTGCAAAGATACGAGAGTTTCGGGAATTATTGTTACATTTGCGGCTGCGTAAACTAAAAACAAACCCGAATGAGCACTTATCCGCACTATCTGGAGAGGCTGCAGGCCGCGACCCGGAAATACTGGGACAAGCCCGCCCTCAACACCATCGGCGGCGAAAGCCTGACCTATGCCGAGATGGCGACCGCCATCGCCCGGTTCCACATCATTTTCGAAAAAGCCGGTTTCAAGAAAGGTGACAAGATCGCCCTCTGCGCCAACAACGGGGCGCGCTGGGGTTTCGCCTATCTGGCCGTCAACACATACGAGACCGTCATCGTCCCGATCCTCGCGGACTTCACCCCCGAGAGCGTCATGGGGCTGGTGAACCACTCCGACAGCATCGCCCTCTTCACGAACGTCGCGCGCTGGAAGAAGATGGATCCGGAAAAGATGCCTAACCTGAAAGTAGTCTTCGACGTGGACAACTGGGACGTCCTCCTGTGCCGTGACGAGAAGATCGCCGACGCGGTGGCCCATTGGGACGAGCTCTTCAAGGAGAAGTATCCGAACGGTTTCGGCCCGGACGATGTCGTCTTCCCGACGGACAACTGGGATGACCTTTCCACCATCAACTACACCTCCGGTTCCACGGGCGACCCGAAGGGTGTCATGCTCACCTATCGGAATTTCTGTGCCAATGTGGACTACAGCCAGCGCCATGTCCCTGCCGGCGACAAGATGGTCTCCATGCTCCCGATGGCCCATATGTACGGCCTCGTGATCGAGTTCATCTATCCGCTGTGCAACGGTACGTCCATCTATTGGCTGGGCAAGGCTCCGACCCCCGCGACCCTGATGAAAGCTTTCGCCGAGGTGAAGCCCTACCTCCTGATCACGGTCCCGCTCGTGATGGAGAAGATCTACAAGTCCAAGATCAAACCCATGCTGGAGAAACCCGCGATCAAGTTCGCCCTCAAGGTCCCCGGCCTGAACAATATCATTTACAAGAAGGTCCGCGAGGGCCTGCTGGCCGCTTTCGGCGGCAACGTGCAGGAGTTCATCATGGGCGGCGCCGCCCTCAATCCCGAGGTGGAGCGCGTCTTCAAGAAGATCAAGTTCCCGTACCTGGTGGGTTACGGCATGACCGAGGCCTGCCCGCTGCTCGCCTATGAGCACTGGACCAAGTACGTGGCCGGTTCCTGCGGCAAGTGCGTGGACGTGGCCGAAGTCCGTATCGACTCCGACGACCCGCAGCATGTGGTCGGCGAGATCCAGGCCCGCGGCGAGAACATCATGATCGGTTACTACAAGAATCCGGAGGCTACGGCCAACGCGTTTACCGATGACGGCTGGCTCCGGACCGGTGACCTCGGCATCATCGACGCCGAAGGGAACATCTTCATCCGCGGCCGTTCCAAGAACATGATTCTGGGTCCTTCCGGCCAGAACATCTATCCGGAGGAGATCGAGGCCGTCGTGAACAACCAGCCGTTCGTGCTGGAGACCGTGGTCGTGGACCGTGGCGGCAAACTGGTCGCCCTTGTCTTCCTGGATGAGCAGGCCATCGCCAAGTCCCTGCTGGACTCCGAGGCCAAGGCCGAGATTCCGGAGAACATCCGCCTGGGTGCGAACCGCCAGCTGCCCGCCTACAGCCAGATCGCGAAGGTGGAGCTGATGGACAAGCCCTTCGAAAAGACTCCGAAGATGAGCATCCGCCGCTTCCTGTACAAATAGTGAATCGATATGAAAAGAATCGTTCTTCTTCTGGCCCTGCTTTTCGGCGTACAGGCTTTGTATGCCCAGGGTTTTTTGGAAAGATATCCTCAGACGGAGGTCTCTTTCACCTATTCCTTTTATCCGCGGCAGGCTGCCGACGAATTCCTGGATGCGCATTTTGCGGCCATTGCGGGACAGTCATCCCCCTATGCTTCCGGATACCAGGGCAATCAGATCCATTGCCTGGGCCTCTTGACGGGCGAGGTGGCCTTCAAGCTCCGGAAATGGTTTACCGTGGGCGTGCAGCTGGCCGGAACTAATTTCTGGGCGGATACCGTGAACGGTGACGGCCGGATTTCCGGAACCGCCTTCTATCTGCTGCCGAACGTCCGCTTCACCTATGTCCGTTCCGAGGTATTCAACATGTATTCCGGCATCGGGCTGGGCGTCGGTGTCCTGAGCGGCTTCTCTGGAGAGAAGAGCGCCTTTGCCGGCATCGGCGGGGCGGATATCCAGACCGCTGTCCAGGCCGTTCCGGTGGGCATCCAGTTCGGACGGGATATCTACGGAATTGCCGAAGTGTCCCTCGGAACGATGAATATCGGCCTCCGGGCGGGAATCGGTTACCGGTTCTAATGACATTTTGTCAGTCCTGTGCGGGCTGGCTTGCAATTTGACTGTTCTTCGACCGGCTGTCTTCCATGGCAGTCGGTTTTTTTGCATTTAAAAGAATAAAGATATGGCACAAAAAGGACAGATCGGCGTAACTACCGAGAACATTTTCCCCGTCATCAAACAATTCCTGTATTCCGACCACGAGATTTTCCTCCGCGAACTGGTGGCCAATGCGGTGGATGCCACCCAGAAGCTGAAGGCGCTCGCCGCCTCCGGCGACTGCAAGGATGAACTGGGCGACCTGAAGGTCCGCATCGAACTGGACGAAAAGGAGAAGACCCTGAAGGTCATCGACGAAGGCATCGGCATGACCGAAGAGGAGGTCGATAAATACATCAACCAGATCGCTTTCTCTTCCGCGGGAGAATTCCTGGAGAAGTACAAGGACCAGATCGGCAACATCATCGGCCATTTCGGCCTCGGTTTCTACAGCGCGTTCATGGTGTCGAAGAAGGTCACCATCGAGACCCTTTCCTGGAAGGAAGGCGCCAAGGCCGTGAAATGGTCCTGCGACGGCTCACCGGCCTATGAGATGGAGGAAATTGACAAGAAAGACCGCGGTACCGTCATCACCCTGTATTTGGATGACGATTCAACGGAATATGCGGAGAAAGCCCGCATCGAAGGCCTTCTGAACAAGTATTGTAAGTTCATGCCGGTTCCGATCGTCTTCGGCAAGGAGCAGGAGTGGAAGGACGGCAAGTATGTCGATACGGACAAGGACAAGGTCATCAACGGTGTCGAGCCGCTG
>JAEEGI010011846.1_pt1 | contig 18744 bp, 16 predicted proteins | sample 8958751 | NCBI WGS metagenome assembly JAEEGI01 (sample SAMN16246545, study PRJNA631951) | gut metagenome | biome: gut microbiome; feature: rumen; material: KS-attached | host: Bos | place: Iran: Karaj | collected 2018-10 | reverse complement strand
ACTATCTTTGTACTCGCAAACAAGAAAAATACGATTTACGATTATGATCAAAAACAATCAGTCTTTTAGTTCAAATTCTCAGCCCTCTATGGGGCGTATGGAGTTAGCGCAAGCCTATTTTCCCGCTATTCAACCTCGCTCAGCCTGGCTAAAATTTCGGTCTCTTCTTGAAGATTATCCCGAACTTTCAGGGTTTGCCAAGCAGAAACGGCGCACATATCTTCCATCCGAAGTCAACATTATTTACCAACACCTCGGGCAGCCTTAAAGCTGCCCTTTTTAGGCCCTATAAGCGCGCTCTGACTCCCCTCCGAGTAAAGTCAGACTTTCATCCGAGGAAACCTCCACTTTCCTCCGAGCAAACTCGGACTTTCCTAAGCCCTTCGCGCAGACTTATTTATATAATGATAATCCTGTAAGGAAATATTATCAAATGCGTTGCGGTAATGCAGTGTTGCAGTTAAAAATTCCCTTACTCACACCCCCTAAAATATTTCTATATTTATATATATATTTATATATATAAATATAGAGTTTAATTCCAGTCATTGTACAGTATAATTTTCTACTGCAACACTGCGTCACTGCAACAGATAGTACGAATCTAAATTATAACGTTATTTTCATAGTCCTAAACAAACGCCTTAACGAACAGGTGAAACGTAACATAGAGCGTTTCCCTGATGACTTTATGTTTCAACTTACTAAAGAGGAGTGGAATATTTTGCGGTCGCAATTTGCGACCACAAAAAACCTATCGAAGATTAGGACACTTCCATATGCATTCACAAAGATGCATACATCGCCAGAAACGATATTAGGATTGCTATAATAATACCACATAGGGCCCGCTTCCCAGCGAGCCCTATGCGATAACAAACCAAAATAACAAAATGGAAAAAACTAACTAATTAACTAAAGCAATACAATATGAATCTGGTGCAAAAGTACAATGATTATCGTCTCTATCCAAGTATCAGCGCCGTTTTCTCCTCACTTCCTTGCGACTCCCACAATCTTTTGCGACAATCCGCAAGAATACCCTCAATTCCTGTCGCAAATCGCACTTTTTAGGCTAATAATTTGGAAGTCTAAAAAGGAATTATTATCTTTGCACCTAACTAACAGTCAATGATTATGGATGACGTATATTCATTATCTGAGGAAGACATCAAGTTGCGATACATCACCCCAGCCATTATCAAGCAGGGATGGTCAGTAACTGATATCACCATGGAGACTAAGGTAAAGCTTACCGATGGTAAGATCAACCTTAGGGGCAACCTTGAAGCTCGAGGCAAGGCCAAGTACGCCGACTATATGCTTTACTATAATCGCGCCACTCCTATTGCTATTGTCGAAGCTAAGGATGCCAATCATTCTGTTAGTTATGGTATGCAGCAGGCTAAGGAATACGCTGCGATGATGGATATTCCTTTCGCATTCAGTTCAAATGGATTCGGATTTCAGGAATACGACTTCCTTACTGGCAAAGAGCGCGCCATTTCGATGGATGAATTCCCCACAAAGGAAGAACTCTATGCACGATTCCTTCATGAAAGTAATGAGGGTGAGGGTATTTCAGAAAAAGAGCTGAAAGTTATTAACCAACCCTATTGCACTGGGCAAGATATTTTTCCACCTCGTTATTATCAGCGCAATGCTGTTAACAGAACAGTAAATGCAGTAGCTCGTGGCGACAAGCGAATGCTGTTGGTGATGGCTACCGGAACGGGTAAAACCTATACCGCCTTCCAGATAGTTTACCGACTTCTGAAGACTGAAATGGTTAAGAAAGTGCTCTACTTGGCTGATAGAAATATTCTTGTAGACCAATCCATAGAGCAGGATTTCAAGCCCCTAACCAATACCATCCATAAGGTTAATTATCAGCAAGATAAGGAAAATCCTGATACAGCCCATGAGGTATACTTCGCTCTTTATCAGCAACTGATAGGGCAGGAGGGTAATAAGAATTACGAAGAGCTCTTTAAGCCTGAATTCTTCGATATGGTAATTGTGGATGAGTGTCATCGTGGTAGTGCAAAGGATGATAGCAATTGGCGCGAGATTCTGACTTACTTCAAGGATGCCATTCAGCTGGGTATGACTGCTACACCTAAGGAAACCCGCTATCAGTCGAACATTACCTACTTTGGTGAACCTCTATATACCTATAGTTTAAAGGAAGGTATCGATGATGGATTCCTGGCACCATTCAAGGTAATTAATATCACTACCAATATTGGCGACGAGTGGCGACCTACTAAGGGCCAGCTTGATATCTTTGGCAACGAGATTGAAGATCGTATCTACAATAATACGGATTACGATTATAACATCATCATTGCAGATCGTATTCGTGAAGTGGCTCATGAGGTGAGTAGCTATCTGAAATCCACTGACCCAATGGCAAAAACCATCGTGTTCTGTGCTGATGAGGATCATGCGGAACGCATGCGCGCAGCCTTGGTAAACGAGAATTCTGAGATGTGCAGGAAGTATCCGGATTACGTGGTTCGTATCACGGGTAGCGATACCTACGGACAGTCGAAACTCGACTATTTTATTTCTATCGCATCAAAGACACCCGTCATTGCTACTACCAGCAAACTCCTTTCTACAGGTGTGGATTGCAAAATGGTGAAGCTGATAGTTCTTGATCAGCGCATTAACTCCATGACGGAGTTCAAACAGATAGTAGGTAGAGGTACGCGTATCCGTGAGAGTGAGGGTAAGACTCACTTTACCATTATGGACTTCCGCAATATTACACGACTCTTTGCTGATCCAGATTGGGATGGTCCGCTGCAGGTCGATTCGGGTTATCTACCTGATAGAGCGAAACCCTACGTACCACCAAAGGACAAACCTGAGCCTCCCAGAGCTCACGACGAAAAACCCTTTGTGGACAAAGAAGGTTGCGAGGTGAGAATCATCAATAAGATGGTATCGGTATACGATTCTAATGGTAAGTTACTCCGAACGGAGAGTATTACCGATTATACGAAGAAGAATATCAACGACACTTTCGCTAATATCAACGACTTTATTCTGCATTGGAATGAAGCTGAGCGTAAGGGTGAAATTACTGATATGATGCGCGAGAATGGTATCGATCTTCAGAAGCTGAAAGAGGATCAGAACTTGGCCGATGTCGATGATTTCGATTTCATTTGCCATATAGCTTATGGCAAGAAACCACTCACTCGCAAGGAACGTGCTGAGAATGTGAAGAAACGCGATGTGTTCCATAAATACGGCCCTGAGGCTCAGAAGGTATTGGAAGCATTACTCGATAAGTATATGAACGAAGGCATCAGTCAGCTGGAGAATCGCAAGGTGCTTACTCTCGATCCCTTCCGTCAGATGGGTTCACCCTCAGGCATCGCTAAGATGTTCGGAGGCAACCAGCAATATCTTGCAGCCGTCAAAGAGTTGGAACAAGAGATTTATCAAATAGGATAATAATAAATATAAAATATTCAATCATATAAATGGCAATTACAAATTTTGTAAAGAACATCCGTAACATCATGCGCAACGATGCAGGTATCAATGGCGATGCCCAGCGCATAGAACAAATCGCATGGATGCTCTTTCTGAAAGTTTACGACGAGAAAGAAAACGATTGGGAATTCAACGAGGATAACTACACATCATTTATCCCTGAGCAATGTCGCTGGCGCAACTGGGCCAAAGACGATGGTACAGGCGAGGCTAAGACAGCCGATAAGCTGCTCGACTTTGTGAACAACACGCTTTTCCCAACATTAAAGGAACTGGAAGTTACCCCTGATACACCCATGCGTAGCGCCATTGTTCGCGCCACATTCCAGGATGCCAATCAGTATATGAAGGATGGCGTATTATTGCGCCAAGTTATTAATGTGATCGATGGTCTCGACCTGAGTAGTTATGAAGAGAGTCATGCCTTTGGCGAGATTTACGAAACCATCCTGAAGGAGATGCAGAGCGCAGGCTCTGCTGGTGAGTTCTATACCCCTCGTGCTCTGACTGATTTCATGGCAGAGATTATCAATCCTCAGGTAGGCGAAAAGGTAGCTGACTTTGCTTGTGGTACAGGCGGATTCCTTACCTCATGGCTCAAAGCCCTTGATAAGAAGGTGAATACTGCAGAGGATCGTGAGGCCTTTGCCAACTCTATTTATGGTATCGAGAAGAAGCAGTTCCCTTATATGCTTTGCGTTACGAATATGCTGCTGCATGATATCGATTCGCCTAAAGTATTTCATGGCAACTCGCTTACCAAGGATGTATTGAATTATACGGATAAGGATAAGTTTAATGTTATCCTGATGAATCCCCCATACGGAGGTAACGAGAAGAACGATGTAAAGCGCCATTTCCCTTCGGACCTTGCTTCGAGCGAAACTGCCGATCTGTTCATGGTGGTGATTCAATATCGCTTGGCTAAGGATGGTCGTGCAGCAGTGATTCTGCCTGATGGATTCCTCTTTGGTGCTGATAACGCCAAATTGGCTATTAAGGAGAAGTTGCTGCGAGAGTTTAATCTGCATACCATCATCCGTTTGCCAGGCAGCATATTCTCGCCCTACACCAGCATCGCCACCAATATTCTCTTCTTCAACAATGAGAAGGCAGAAGATGCTGCTGAGGGTTTTAGCACTAAGGATACCTGGTTCTATCGTATGGATATGCCTGAGGGCTACAAGCATTTCTCTAAGACCAAGCCCATGCTCGTAGATCATTGTAAACCCATGGTGGAGTGGTGGAATAACCGCATGGAGATTATCGACAGCGAGACGGGCGACGAGAAATCACGCCGCTTCACAGCGCAAGAGCTGTTGGACCTTGGCTGTAACTTCGATCAGTGCAAGTTCCCCAAGGAAGAGGAAGAAGTATTGCGCCCTGAAGAGCTGCTGAAGCAGTATCACGAAAAGCGCACCGCCCTCGATGCCAAGATTGATAAGCAGCTGGAAGAGATTGAAAACTTGTTGGGCATAAAAATAGATTAAGACGATGGCCGAGAAAGAAAATAAGATTATCCTTTATAAGGATGAAGAGGGAAAGGTGAACGTAAACGTACGCTTTGCAGATGAAGATGTATGGTTGACACAAACCCAATTAGCAGAGATTTATAATACTACTCAGCAGAATATCAGTCAGCACCAAAAAGCTATTTACGAAGACGGAGAACTTGACGAAGAGGCAACTCACAAGAAATACTTGTTAGTTCGCCAAGAGGGCAAGCGACAGGTGCAAAGAGAGATTGACCACTACAACCTCGACATGATTATCGCCCTGGGATATCGTGTTCAGTCGCCTATTGCCGTACGTTTCCGCCGCTGGGCCACACAACGCTTGCACGAGTATATCCAGAAAGGCTTTACGATGGACGATGAACGCCTGAAGCAAGGTGGCAATCGCTATTTCAAGGAACTCTTGCAGCGTATTCGTGATATCCGTAGCAGTGAGCGTAACTTCTATCAGCAGGTAACAGATATCTATGCAACCTCTACCGATTACGACCCTCGTTCTAAGACTACCAAGCTGTTCTTCTCTACTGTTCAGAACAAGATGCACTATGCTGTGCATGAGCATACTGCTGCCGAACTGATTTATGAGCGTGTAGATAATGAAAAGCCTTTTGTAGGCATGACCAATTTCAAGGGCAACTACGTGACTCGCGACGATGTGAAGATAGCCAAGAATTATCTCACAGAACTGGAGTTGCAGCGCCTGAACCTGCTCACCTCTCAGTTTCTCGACTATGCCGAGTTTCAGGCTTTGGAGCAGAACCCCATGACGATGGCCGACTGGATAGCAGCTCTCGACGACCAGATACTGCGTCTCCGTAAAAACATCCTTGAGGGAACTGGTACGGTATCTCATCAGGAAGCTATCGAGAAAGCAGAGCGTGAGTTTGAAATCTATCGCGAACGCGAGATGCGACTCCTGGAGAGTGATTTCGATAAGGCCGTGAAGAGGCTATTGGATAAGAACAATGATTCTGAGAAGGAGGACGAAGCATGAACGCACAACAGTTACGCAACTCCATACTCCAAGAAGCCATCGAAGGTCGCCTCGTACCCCAAGACCCTAACGACGAGCCTGCCAGTGTATTGCTGGACCGCATCCGTGAAGAAAAGAAACGGCTGGTAAAAGAAGGAATAATAAAAGCTGACAAGAACGAGAGTTCCATTTATCGAACTTCTGATGGTCATTGGATGGAACATTTTGATGATAAAAAAAAATCAGATGTTTGCATAGATGACGAAATAACGTATAATATTCCTGAGCATTGGGAAATTTGTAGGCTAAATTCCTTAGCTGAGATTGTAAGAGGAGGTTCCCCTCGACCAGCGGGCAGTCCTGAATTTTATGAAGGAAACATCCCTTTTCTAAAAGTTGCCGATTTAACCAAAGACAGTTCTATGTATGTTAATTCACATACATCAACTATAAAAGAAGCTGGATTGAAGAAGACAAGAAAGGTTAATGCCGGCACGTTTATGTTAACAAATAGTGGAGCAACTTTGGGAGTTCCCAAAATATGTACATTTGATGCAACTTTCAATGATGGTATTGCAGCTTTCTTGTGTTTACCTGATTTCCTTAAATCTTATTTATATTGGTTCTTATGTTCAAAAACCGAAGCATTTAGGAATATTAATCAGGGAACTGCACAACCAAATTTGAACACAGATATTATAAAGGCAACCTTATTTCCTCTTCCTCCTCTTGCAGAGCAGAAACGCATCGTGGCGAAAATAGAAGAACTATTGCCAAAGGTGGAGGAATACGGCAATGCACAAGACGCTCTTGACAAACTGAACAAAGAACTGCCAGAACGCTTAAAGAAAAGCATTCTCCAAGAAGCCATAGAAGGCCGCCTCGTCCCCCAAGACCCCAACGACGAACCCGCTTCTGTTCTCCTTGCCAAAATCCGCAAGGAGAAAGAGCAACTTGTAAAAGAAGGCAAACTTAAAAAGAAAGACCTCATCGAAACACCCATCACCGACGACGAAATCCCCTTCGAGATTCCTGAGAGTTGGATGTGGTGCAGAGTGAAATCAATACTAAATGTTTACTCTGCTCGTCGTGTTCATGAGAAAGATTGGAGATCCTCTGGTATCCCCTTTTATAGAGCAAGAGAAATTGGTAAATTGGCAGATACTGGTTTTGTGGATAATGATCTATTTATCGACAAATCATTGTATGAAGAATTTTCAAAAAGTGGAGTTCCTCATGCTGGTGACTTAATGGTCACAGCGGTAGGAACATTGGGGAAAACATATATAGTTAAAGAAGGAGAAGTATTTTATTATAAAGATGGTAGTGTGCTGTGTTTTAACAACCAATTCCATATGGATGCGAGATTCCTAAAGTATTATATCGAATCACCTGCTTTTATTGAACAGTATGCGAATGAATCTCAAGGCACAACTGTTGCAACTCTCACAATGGTTCGAGTAAATGAATATCTTATCCCTCTCCCTCCACTTGCTGAGCAACACCGTATTGTTGAGAAGTTGGAGCAACTACTTGGTGAAATAGATAAACTAAAGAAGTAAAAGATGAACAGACTCGTACTCATAGGCAACGGCTTCGATATAGCGCATAAACTACGAACTAGTTATAAGAGTTTTATCTGCTGGTATTTTAATCAGTGGGGCCATCGCTTATTGAATAGTGTTAATAAGGAAGAGTCTGACGGATTATGTACTTTTAGATTAAACGATGATATAACTGCTCCTAATTGGGCTTCAGTATTTCAAGGATGGTATCATAAGAGGGAGAATCCTTTTGTTGCTTGGAATCCAACTGAAGTTATAGATTTGGCAATGAAGGATAGAGAATTGTGTGTTTTTACTATAAAGAGTCCTTTACTTCAAAGAATTTGTAAACATCTAGCATATGGTTGGGTTGATATTGAGAACGAATATTACTCGTTACTTTTTCAATTAAAGGGCGATTTGAATGAAGGTTTCATAGAACCGGATTATAAAACTATCAACGATCAATTAGATATTTTACGCGATAAGCTGATTCTATATCTTAAGGAAATAGAGAAAAAAGAAATTATCGCGATTGATGATATAGAAGAAAAGATATATTGTCCTATCGAAAAGAAAGAGTTGGCGGTTTCGTATAGATTAAGTAGTGCTGAGAGATCAAAAGAAGAATTAAAACCAGCAAGGGTGATGCTGCTCAATTTTAATTATACAAAGACTCCAACGTTGTATACTCAAAAGCATTCTCATGTGACTATCAATTATATTCATGGTTGCTTAGATAATCCAGACGGAGTAATCTTTGGTTATGGGGATGAATTGGATGATGGCTTCGATAAGCTTAAGGATAAGAATAATAATGAGTGCTTGCGCCACATGAAATCGATTCGCTATTTAGAGTCGAATAACTATCGTAAAATGTTGGAGTTTATCGAGTCTGCTCCTTTCCAGGTATGCATCATGGGTCATTCATGTGGTAATTCTGATCGTACGCTCCTCAATACCTTGTTTGAACATCGTAATTGCGTATCCGTAAAACCATATTATTACATTAACGATAAGAACGAAGACAACTATCTAGAGCTTGTTCAAAACATCAGCAGAAACTTTACTGATATGAAGCTCTATAGAGAAAGAGTAGTAAACAAAGAATATTGCGAACAGTTAGTTAGTAAAAAATAGAATAGGGTAGACTATGTTTGGAATAGGGTTTACTGAATGGTTTCTGATAATCTTCGTCGCAGGAATGGTTTTTCTGTTCATCGTAGCGATTAGCAATGGTGGTAAGAACAATCCTACATGGCCTGGGATTATTATTAGCTTTTTGCTGAATATGTTATTACTCTATCTCTTTTTATGTTTTATTGGTGTCATGGGCGAACCACGCTATCAGCGAGAAGATCCATATGATTAAAGAAAAACGGGGCGCTCATCACTGAGGCCCCCGTAAAAATTGTTACTTAATTTAGCTATAAAATACATGCGCATCACTGCGCGAAAACAAATCAAATGATGGTTTTACCCATCAACAAATGCATTTTAGCGGTGCAAAGGTACATTAATAAAAACAATAATGCAAGAATCTGGCAGGATTATTTGCAAATATCTTCGAAATGATTTAAATTTGAGCAAAGCTCGAAAATAGGATGCTCCTCGGAAATGAAAATAAATCGTGATTTGTTTTGCATTTCGCTCGGTTTTCACTATCTTTGCAAGCGAATCATAAACTCAGATAGATGATGAAAAGATTACTCGCAATATTTCCTATATTCCTGCTGGTTACAATGCTGGCGGGCTGTAGTAGTGATGATGATGAGGTAGACCAAGAATGGCCCATCAAGGTATTGAATAATGGCGAGAAAGTTATCATAAAAGAAATCGATACTTATCCTGACTCTCTAACATTATTCATTGTTGATGGCGTAAGATTAACAGTGCCATGCGAGCGCATTGACAAATCTGAACTCCCATCGTGGGTATTACCCAAAGCTGCAGAAATCACCAATGGCGTTGAAATGAGAACAACGATCTCAATGGGTTATGAAAATGGGAAAAAGCTGTTCATTATACATTATAGTTTAGAAGGAGGATTAGGTACATTGTATGATGAAAACGGGCATGAGCGAGGGCAGGATTTCTATCATGACTTACTCAGTTATTCGTCAAATTGGAAATGCTTATTCATTGTAAAAGCGTATAAGTTATAACATTACCAAAGAAAAGCGGAGTGTCTCAATCACTGAGAGCCTCCGCTTGTCGAAATATCTTATAAAAAATGGCATTTTCTTTGTATTTCGCTCGATTTGGATAAATTTCTCACGCTCAAGAATGCAAATTTATTTGTATTCTCTTCGTTTAATCGAAATTTTGCACTACCTTTGCAAAGTCGCTCATCAACGAAAGCTTATAGGATATGTACAAACCTCCATTCGATATAACGCCAGAGATGCTGCATCTGATTTCAGAGATATCAGAGCAAGTAGGCATCATTAATATGAGGTTGGGTGATAATGCGCCTTCTCCACAGTTGCGTAAGAAGAGTCAGATTAAGACTATCCACTCATCGCTGGCCATTGAGCACAATAGTCTTTCGCTCAAACAGGTGACAGATATCATCGATGGAAAACGAGTATTGGGTGCGCCTGACGAGATACAGGAGGTGAAGAATGCCATTGAAGCCTATCGCCTGATGCCTGAGTTGGATGCCTTCAAAGAGAAGGATCTGCTGAAGGCTCATAGACTGATGATGAAAGACCTGGTGAAACAAGCAGGGCAATATCGTCAGGAGGGTGTGGGTGTGTTTGATGGAAACGGCAACTGTCTTCACATGGCGCCTCCTGCTGTTCGTGTGCCACAACTGATGGGTGACCTTTTCCAATGGGTGAAAACAACGAAAGAGCATCCGTTGATTCATTCGTGTGTGTTCCATTACGAGTTTGAGTTTATCCATCCTTTTATTGATGGTAATGGCCGTATGGGCCGTTTCTGGCAAACTATGTTGCTCTCTCGATGGAAGGGTATCTTTGCTTGGCTTCCTGTTGAGACCATCGTCAAGGAACATCAGCAGGAATACTACAATGTAATAGCTAAGTGTGATGCTGCCGGCAACAGTACAGCGTTTGTGGAGTTTATGTTGAAATGCTTGCTGGATGCAATGGAGAACTATGAAGGTGATGAGAACGATGTTCCTAATAAAGTGCAGGATAAAGTGCAGCATAAAGTGCAGGATAAATTTCCAGAGGTTTCACAATCTACATGGGATGTTTTGGCCATTATCCAACAAAATCCCAAATCAACGGTTACCGATATTTGTTCAAAAAAGGGCTTAAAGGAAAGGCAAGTTTACAAGCATATTTCTGTATTGAAGTCTTTGGGTATTATTGTTCGAGTAGGTAGTAATAAGACAGGCTATTGGAAGGTTAGTACTTGCTTTTAAGACGGGCGAATTCTTTTTTGGCGGCAGCCATGTCGGCCAGGAACTGGGGATTCGTATGCAGACGGGCAAAGACTGCAGAACCCAACAAACGGGAGGCATCGACATCGCTCTGCCAGTGGTAGCCGGCAATCACACGACTCTGTCCCCATTCGTAACCAAGCTTGAGGATGGCATCCTGGGCATCAGGATTGATCTCACAAAGCAATAGTGCCATCGCCCAGGCGCGAATAGTGTGACCTGAGGGATATGAACCATTATTACGGAGATCTTCTTCCTCTTCGGGTATCAATGTTGGCTCCTGGAAAAGGACGTATGGACGCGTACGCTGATAGGCGAGCTTGGGTTTCCTGGCTGAAAGGCGCGATGTGAACATTCCCCGATAAAGCACATGGAAGATGGCAGGTGTCTTCTCCTTGGAAATCTCCATGCCGAAGGGCACACTGAACTGCTTAGCCATCTCTGCGGCATCCACCACGACGTTGTCGATGGCCTGTTGGGCACGTTGGGAATCCTCACGTTGTGCCTTGCCCCACATATACTGTGTGACATCATAGACGAATTTTGTGGAGAGGGAGTCAGGCGGTGCCGGTAGCCATACAGTGGCATCGGGCAGCTCGTCAGCAGAAAAGTACATGGCATTCTCGTCGAGGGGAATGATTGTTTGAGCCGATACATTGGTGCTGGCGAAAAGGATAGTGGCAAGCATCCATAGTTTTCTTTGTAGTTTCATGTTTTTGGTTTTAAAAAGTTAATACTCTAATGAATTATTTGACTGCAAATATAAACATTTTATTTCATTAAACAACCAAAAAGCCCAAAATATTTGATTATTGTGTTTTATTTCATAACAGGGTGACTCTTTTGTTATGATAGTCATGGGGACAGGCACCCTGTAGTCATGTTATATAAAAGAAAGCGGAGTGTCTCAATCCCTGAGAGCCTCCGCTTGTCGAAATATCTTATGAATAAGAAGTTTCCTTTGATAACAATACCTGCGCATCGCTGCGAGTGGTATTCAATCGATTGTTGTTGTTTAATACATTTCTAAAAGATGGGTGCAAAGGTACTGTTTTTATTTGGATTACGCAAGGTTTAGGTGTGGGTTTAACAATATTTTTAGAAAGGCAAAATTTATCTCATAAAGGGTTTGGTAGAGTCAGGGATTATTAGTACCAAACAAATAAAAAGAGTTGCGATTGCAACTCTTTTAAAATGGAGTAGTGTCGATAAAGTCTTGCTCCCACGCGGGATTCTACCCGGATAGCCAAAAGTAACTTTTGACGCTGCAAAGATAAGAAGTTTTTCGATAAGTTCCAAATATTTTGGGAGTTTTCTGCTTTTACAGAGGTATATTCGTAAATAGTGTTAAAGTTTGGAGGGGTGTAACGAGTTCTGGTACAGCCTTCTTTTACTTTTGCGGCATGAGTTACGAAGATATTATCAATTTACCACATCATGTGTCGAAGCGACATCCGCAAATGTCCATGAAGAAACGGGCTGCCCAGTTCGCGCCGTTTGCTGCTATGGAGGGTTACAAAGAGAGTATTGAGGAATCAATACGCCAGAATGAAAAACTGTATGAGCCTATAGTTTATGATGAATGGTGGTAAAAAAATCGGGCGCTCATCGCTGAGGGCCCGATTGCGTTAAGTATTGTATAAATACAAAAACCGATTATACTCTTTATGATAACAATATCGTCGCATCGCTGCGGATGATATTCAATCGAGTAATAAAACTAGAATCCAATTATTAACCTTTGTATGATTGCGCATCGCTGCGCTATATTGTAAAGTATTTGATAATCAATATATTATCAGCCTACTAAATGATGTTTCATTAAAAATGGCCACCGCTGTGGCCTCAAACCTTTGTTAACCTTAAATCTAATACTATGAAAAATACATGTGCAAAGGTACTGCTTTTATTTGGATTGTACAAGTTTTACGTGTAAGTTTAACAATATTTTATTCGATCGAAATTTTTTCTGGGGAAAGGTTTTGTGGTGCCTAGGAATAATAGTAACTTTGTGGCTCGTTTTAACAATTATCATTTATTCATTAATTAACAAATACAAATATGGAAGAAGAGAAAGAATATTTCTTTTATAACTGCATGCTTGAACGGCTGCAGTTTCGTGATGGAGAAGATGGGTATTTAGCGGAAACGGAAGTTTTGCGTGATATTTTTTACGCAGACTTCCGAAAAAACTGCTTAGTCCTAGATAACCCTGAAACTGATTACTATCACGTGTATGCCAAGCCTCCCGAGAACGGGAAGTTCCTGATAAGAGTAGCGAAGCCGGCATGTGAATCCACAATTGATGTAGTTATAGACACGAGACTCTTCCCTAACTTTGTGATGATAGAGAAGATTAACGGAATGTTAGAGGAGTGTCTCGATGTAAAGCGGGCAGTGGAAAAATCACTGAACAAGGCTGCCGGCAAATATGGTTTGAGCTTAAAGCTGAAGAATAATCAGTTAAACGTGGTACACCATATAGATCACTTTATCACAATAATGGAATATGCGGGTAATACTGGTTGGATAAAGAAGCTTCTAAGATTTACCATTAACATCTTAAGTCCGGGAAATCAGATTATTCAGAATCAGAACAACATTAATAATGCAAGTTATGGACAATAATAGCAATGAAGAGAAGGGTGGATTCATTATCCACAATTACAGTCCGGGTAATCAGTTTATCCAGACTCAGAACAAATATTATTATGATAATGTGTATCAGGGCAAGGCAGAGACGGAATATAATGGCTTCAGTGATGAACATGTAGCAAAGGCATTGGAGGCTTGTGTGGGTAAAGATAAGGTGATTGACACCAAATGGAAATGGGCAGGGGGTTATTGGTACCTGAGATGGGCCTGCAACTATCCTGTTGATCCGCAGAAGTTCTGCGAGAAAATAGGCGGACTACCCTTTAAGCCTGAGATTCTTTGTGATTATAGAAACATTAGAGAATACACAACGTTGTCATTCTTGGATCAGGACCCTCGTAAGATGGATTTGGTAAAACCTAGTAAGAATGATGAGAAAGTATTCGCGCAAATCCGTGAGATTGCATTAAAATTGGCTGAAGAACTAGGAAAAACTTACTTGCCGAAAGACTGATTTTGGCAATTCATTGGCAAATCATTGGCATTCCGTTGCAACGCTTCGGGATGCCTTTTTTTATGTCTAATTTTGCCGACGCATTTAGAAAAATGCTCTGCGCTCTTTAACTTATTGGTACATTTAAAAAGGTACGCACAGGCGTACGTACATTAATCAATAAATTATTTAATCACTTAAAGGTCGCCTGAAAGGGGGCGACGTTAAACAAACAATTTTTATGAAGACAACAACAGTTGTAACATTCGCATCGCAGACCACTCAGATTTCTGAGCCTGCACAACAACAGCAGCACATGACTTCGCTGGAGATTGCAGAACTCACTGGGAAGCAGCACAACGACCTTATGAAGGCTATCAGAAAGATGGAGCCTGCATGGGAAAAGGTACAAGGGGGAAAATTTCCCCTCTTGCAGAAAACCTACCAATTGCCGAATGGTGGAACAAAACTTCAACCGTATTACTCACTCACCAAAACAGAGTGTCTATACATCGCCACGAAGTTTAACGACGAGGCTCGCGCCAAGTTGGTGCTACGTTGGGAGGAGTTGGAGCGTGAACGGATGGCGCAGATGATTTCGAAAGAGATCAAGCTGATTGCTGCCAGTGATGAGGAGGTGCTTAACGAGGCAGACGAAATTATCGGTGAAGAACTCGACGATCTGAATAAGTTTAGCGACAATTGCTACACACCGACTGAGGTTGGCAAACCTTTCGGATTGGAGGGCAGTGACCTGAACTCTTTTCTTGCTGACCGAGGTATCATCCGATGGGGACACGGACAATGGCAGCTTACTCCGAACTATCTGCATCGAGGGCTTGCAGAGAACCGAAGCTTCATCTACCATGGGCGAAATGGTCAGCGCAAGACGCAGTCGAGGCTTGTCTGGACGGAGAAGGGACGTGAGTTTATTAATAGTTTAATTAAAGAATAATAAAATGAAATTTATGGAAGCAAAGATTTTAAGAGTTTTGAAGTGCGGTGAGTGCTTCGCAGTAAAGAGTGAGAAATCAGAAGGTGGCATGCTGAACAAGCGCACACTGGTGTTGCAGGAGTTGGGCGGTAAGTATGAACCGACCTATGTAGTAACAGCCTTGGGTAATCTGGCAACGCTGCAGTTCAACGAGGGTGACATCGTGATAGCTACGCTCAGATTCCAAAGTCGCGAGTACAACGGACAGGTGTTTATGGATGTAGTAGCGACGGAGATAGTTAAACATTAATCGAGCGGAGTGGTGTAGTGTAGGGAAGTCTACGTAGTGAAAATGGCCAAATTCCGACACAAGCCCTTCACTCACAAATTCGCAAGATTATGAGTAAAAAATTAAAAATTACAAAGGAGAAACAAATATCGCTCGACGGTATGATGACCGTGAGCCAGTTGGAGGACGGACGCAAGGCAGCAGACTTTATGTGCTGCGAGAATGTGGAAATGGAGCCGTTCTCAGGAACATTCAAAGTTCAAGGTATGCACGACGGCAATCTCTACATGACGGAGAAGCCGAAGCGCAAGCACAATCACCCTCTCTTTAGGGAAGATAATTCCTCACTATCGCACGGACACGATGATTATTGGTATTTCGTGTTCAGAATCGAGAATAGTCGCATCGGTGAATTGCCCGGGCTGTTGATCAAGCAGGCCAGCGTGATTGCGAACAAACTAATCAGAGAACTTTTCAAACATTAATAATAATCATGAGCGTATTTGTAATTTATAAAAAGGGTGGGGCGAAGATGATGCGCCCCATCCTGAAGAGAGATGAGTATCTGGCGATGCGCGACGGTGGGGAACAATTACCTTATTTAAAGCGTATTCGCAGTGGTGAGGAAGGTTTGAAGAATCAGCTTGTGCAGATGGCTTATTCGTGTCTGCCGAATGAGGATGGTTCGCTGAAGGGTTCTAAGCGGCTGAGTACCACCGTGGGAATGGATATTGACTTTGTGGCGCCTAAGGACTTGTCGGCCGAAGAACAGCAGGCTTGGCTTAGCGAACGAATGGCTGAGGTTCCAGAACTGGTGATGAGTAAGAAGGATGAGTTGGGCTTGAAGATGTTTGAGCAATCGGCCACCAAGGGCTATCACCTGGTGTTTGCCCGCCGCCCAGAACTGAGCCAAGAAGAAAACTTAAAGTGGGCTAGTGAGTTGTTGGGTGTGAAATTTGATGACAACGCAAAGGATATCACAAGGGTTTTCTTCACGACAACATCAGAGCAGCTGATATACCTGGATGATAGCATCTTTGAGATAGAAGAGGCGGAGGAAGTTTTAGGCACGGATGACACCGCTTTTTATAAAAAAGACACGGCTGATAGCAGCGTCTCTCTAAAAGAGAGCCGTGTAAATCCGTGCCTAAATTATAACGGGATTCCGTACTCGGAGATTATCAAAAAGTATTGGGAGTTGTTTAACGGCGGGAAGGAGCCTGTGGAGGGTGATCGGAATGCGCTGACGTTTGAATTGGCGGTGACATTGCGCTCGATTTGCGGGTACTCCATTGAGACACTTCAGCAGGTGATTCCGAACTATTGGGCAAAGCCTGATGGTACTTGTTCTAAGGAGGATTTGACTGAGTGGAACAACACCCTGATGAACGCTCTGAAGGAACCTAAGAAAGGTATGCCTTATCGACTGCGACAGGTGATGAATGCGCTGAAAGAAACTAACCGTGTGAAGGCCTGCGGCGGCACGATGACCTCGCCGCCACCGATGTCGAAACGGCTGCCGCCACTTATCAAACTGTTGACCAAGAACGTACCTTGGATGTATAAACCCGCTGTGGCCAGTGCGGTGTTCCCAGCCTTGGGTGCACATCTGCACGGGGTGAAGTTCCGCTACTGGGATAACGTGCTCCATGAGGCCACGTTTATGAATCTCTTGGTTGGTCGTCAGAGTGTGGGTAAGGGCTCTATCAAGAAGCCTATCGAGTACATCATGGAGGACATTCGCCAGCGCGACCTGCCGAATCGCCAGCGCGAGGCTGAGTGGAAGCAAAAGAATCCGGGTGCTCGTCAGAAGAAAGACCCGCGACCTACGGACATCTGTATCCAGATGTTGATCGACAACCTGACGGATGCCGTTTTCAATCAGCGCATCGTAGATGCCAACAATAATGGTGAGCGATTTATCTTTACAATTGTAGATGAGATTGAGGCGCTGAAGAAAGTCACTTCGAAGGGAACTGTTGATGAGGTTGGCTTGCTGATTCGTAAGGCGTTTGACAACTCGCTGGCCGGTCAGGAGCGCGTAGGCGCTGACTCGGTTTCGGGCATTGCTCCATTAAGATGGAACTTCAATGCATCGACCACACCGCCGAACGCTCGCAAGTTCTTCTATAAGATGGTAAACGACGGAACGGTAAGCCGACTCGATGTAGCGACTATTATCTGCGACGATGATGAGGAGGAGCAAACCCCGATTTTCGGCATTTACGACAATAAGTTTGCTGAGGAGTTAAAACCTTACATTGATCGGCTGGAAGCGGCGAACGGACTCATCGAATGTCCGCAGGCAGAAAAGCTGGCGAAGGAAATGAAACATGAGAATCATGACACGGCAAAGCTCTATGAGAGTGATGCTTACGAGATTCTGTCGTATCGTGCTAACGTGATAGCCTGGCTGAAGGGTATGGTTCTTTATGTGGCCCACGGCTACAAATGGAGTAAGGAAATTGCTGACTTTGTACGCTGGAGCGAGCAATACAATCTGTGGTGCAAGATGATTTATTTCGGCAAGCAACTGGAGAAGGAACTGCTTGAAGAAAAGGAGATTCAGCACCAATCTGGACCGATGAATCTATTGGAGTTGTTGCCTGATGAGTTTAACAAAGAACAATATCGTCAGATGCGGCAGAGTCAAGGTAAGTCGGGCAATGGTGACTCTACGCTGCGAAGTTGGCAAAGTCGCGGCTATATAGACTTCGACGAGGTAAGCGGCAAGTATTGCAAGACGGAGAAGTATAAATCGAGAGTCAGTCAGTTGCAGTGATGCAGTGTTGCAGTAAAAAATTACGTTGTACATTGAAAATTGAATATTGAAAATTGAATTGAAAATTGAAAGATTATGTTATCAAGAGGAATTAGAAATTGTAACCCACTGAATATCCGCCGAGGCAGGGATCAGTGGCAGGGTCAGGCCGAAAAGCAGACCGATGCTGCCTTCGTAGTGTTTAAGTCGATGGAGTGGGGCTGGCGAGCAGCCTTCAAGTTGCTCACGCGTACCTATTATCATAAGTACCGCCTCTACACCATCCGGATGATCATCCAGAAATGGGCGCCGCCGCATGAGAATAACACCGAGGCGTACATCAGTAATGTGTCGCGTTTGGCGGGTATTCCACCCGATGAGCCGATAGGTATTCCGATGGAGAGTCCCGCCCGATGGATGATGGTTGCTGCGGCGATGGCGATACAAGAAAATGGCACCAGCGACATTGACTACTTCGCTATGCTAAGAGGATGGACCCTCAGCCGAGAGAATATCGCAGAGAACTAGGCGGATTCCTGACAGGGGACAGGGCCATGTCAGATAAACCTGACACGGACCAGTCCCCAGTCAGTTGGATCAGGGGACGGGTCCCCTTCTCACAAAGTGTCCTGACCCTTTTGTGACATGACCCTAAGGGATGATTTTGAGATCGGGATCCTGGAGGTAGATACGGCCTTCATCATTCACATAACCAGAAC
>JAEEGI010011845.1_pt1 | contig 18746 bp, 12 predicted proteins | sample 8958751 | NCBI WGS metagenome assembly JAEEGI01 (sample SAMN16246545, study PRJNA631951) | gut metagenome | biome: gut microbiome; feature: rumen; material: KS-attached | host: Bos | place: Iran: Karaj | collected 2018-10 | reverse complement strand
TGTTTGCGATGATGAATTAACACCAGCACAGATGCGTAATCTTGCTGATGCCCTTGATACAAAGGTCATGGATAGAACACTTATCATCCTTGATATCTTTGCCGCAAGAGCAGGCACAGCAGAAGGTAAGATTCAGGTAGAGCTTGCTCAGCTTAGATATGAAATGACCCGTCTTACAGGCTTCGGTAAGAACATGTCCCGTGTAGGTGGTACTGCAGCAGGTGGCGGCGGAGCCATCGGAACACGTGGTCCTGGTGAGAAAAAGCTGGAGATGGACAAGCGTCTTATCGCTGGCCGTATTTCCCAGCTTAAAAAGGAATTAAATGATGTAGTAAATCATCGTGAGCTTACACGTTCCAGAAGACAGAAGAATGGCGTGCCAGTAGCAGCAATAGTAGGCTACACAAACGCCGGCAAATCATCACTTCTAAATAAGCTTACAGATGCAGATATATTAGAGTGGGATGCATTGTTTGCAACACTTGATCCAACCACTCGAGAATTGCTTTTAGACAACGACCAAAAGCTTCTTCTTACAGATACAGTAGGATTTATTAGAAAGCTTCCACATCATCTGGTTGATGCGTTTAAGAGTACCCTTGAAGAGGCTAAATACGCAGATTATATCATTCACGTGGTGGATGTCAGCAATCCACAGATGGATAGACAGATGGAAATTGTGTATGAAACATTAGATAAGCTGGGAGTTAGTGGAAAACCTATCCTTACAATATTTAACAAGGTGGATAAGGTGGCAGATGAGCTGGACTATCACGATTTACGTGCTGATTACACAGTTCATACATCTATCAAAACAGGCAAGGGCTTAGACAAGGTAAGAGAAATCCTTGCAACAATGATGCGTGGAAACAAGGAATACATAGAAAGATTGGTTCCATATACTGAAGCTGGAAGTATTGCGAAGATTCGCGAAAATGGTGAGCTTATTTCAGAAGAATACCGCGAAGACGGCATTTTTATTAAGGCATATATTTAATTTTACCAAATCTTTACCATTATTACATAAAATACTTAGACAATGACCGGTTAACGTGTTATCATATCTAAGGACAAAAAGAGAAGGATTTGGTTTTTACTTTTCATGAAGGAAAAGTACGGTAGATAAAAGGAGAAAATAATGACAATTGCAGAAGTATTATCGCTACTAGGTGGAGTAGGCTTGTTTTTATTCGGAATGTCTATAATGTCCACAGGTCTTAAAAATAGTTGCGGTGACAATCTACAGGTTATCTTAGAGAAAGCTACTACTAATAAAGCAGTGGCAGTCTTTGTGGGACTTCTTATGACAGTCCTTGTGCAGAGCTCATCAGCTACAGATGTAATGGTTATCGGTTTTGTTAACTCAGGCATGATGACTTTGGCACAGGCTATAGGAGTTATCTTAGGTGCCAATATCGGTACTACTATCACAGCTCAGATTACAGCTTTTAATATTGCTACATTCACACCAGCTATATTGTTTGTTGGCGCTGTTATGTATCTTTTCATGAAAAAGGATTTAGTGAAGCATTTAGGTTCATTCTTTATGGGATTTGGTATGCTCTTCCAGGGTATCACCATCATGAAGGCAGCCATTGCACCACTTGCACAGTCGGTAATGTTTAAGAACTTCCTTGCAGGACTTACAAATCCATTTGTAGCGCTTGTATTCGGTATCGCTTTTACAGCATTACTACAGAGCTCATCATCATCTACAGTTATCTTCCAGACATTCGTAGCTCAGGGAATCTTGGATTACAATGTTGCAGTTTATTTGGTAATTGGTGCTGCTATCGGTTCTGTTGCACCTAACCTTTTAGCATCACTTACAGCTAACAGAAATGGTAAGCGTTCAGCTATTCTTAACCTATTGTTCAATGTTATCAGAGCCATGGTTATTATAGTCATTATCAATGTAACACCACTTCTGACATGGATTCAGTCTACATCATCTGATCCAGCCAGACAGATAGCTAATACACATACAATATTTGCTTTTATTGCAGTGCTTATCATCTTCCCATTTACAGATTACATCATTAAGCTTACATACATGTTTATTCCAGAGCTTCCAGAAGAAACACGTGCTGCTGAGGATAGACAGCTTGTATTTATGACACAGGTTAACAATGTGCCACCTAACATGGCTATTCACCAGGCGCAGCTTGAAGCAGCCAGAATGGGTGCTATTGCAGCAGAAAACTTCGAAAAGGCTATTGATTGCTTCTTCGATTATTCACCAGAAAAGGTGGAGGACGTTGAACAGCGTGAGGAAACAGTTAACATCCTCAACCATTCTATTCAGGATGCTATGGTTAAGCTTCAGACTCTTAACCTTACACCTGCAATGCTTAGAAGAATATCTGCAATCACTATTGCAGTTACTGATATGGAGCGTATTTCTGACCATGCAGAAAACATCATCGAATACGCTACCCGAATGAAGAACAAAAAGACAAAGCTTTCTAAGAAGGCAGCCAAGGAGCTTAAGGATATGGCTGATAATTCCATGGAAGAGGTAGAGCTTGCTATCGATATCTTCACATCAGAGAATTATGAGAACTTAGGCAAGATAGAAAAGCTTGAAAAGAAGGTTGATAAGCAGGAGAAGCAGCTCATCAATCACCATGTTGAGCGTCTTATGGAAAACAAATGCGAGCCAATCGCAGGCGTTATCTTCTCTGACATGGTAACAGACTTAGAACGATGCGCCGACCACGCAATTAACATTGCATACGCATTAAAAGAGCATCCTTAAAATCCAAGCCCTTAATTGTTAGCGTAACAATTAAGGGCTTGCTTTTTCATGTAGCTTATAGTATATTGTACTCAATTAAATAGGAAATCTTCAGGGCAAGGTGCGAAAGCGTAGGCTTTCAATTCCTGACCGGCGGTATAGTCCGCGAGCCTTAGGGCCGAACCAGTGAGATTCTGGTACCGACAGTATAGTCTGGATGGAAGAAGATAAGCGCAATTTGTTTATTGAATTTACAGCCCTGAGTTTGTCTCAGGGCTTTTTGATTGCGCACAATCTAATGAAGATTCCTAACAAATAATATTTTTATTTTTAGGAGGAAGAATTAATGGATTCAACACAGATGACAAACGGGAGAGCAGTAATGAAATCAAGGGTAAATGTAAGAAAGATGACAGTAACAGCAATGTTATCAGCGATTGCATTTGTACTGATGTTTTTAGACACCGCAGTGCCTATCATGCCATCATTTATCAAGCTTGATTTATCAGAGCTTCCAGCACTTATAGCAACATTTGCACTTGGCCCAGTGTGTGGAGTAATAGTTTGCCTAATCAAGAATTTGCTACACCTTTTAATGACAACTACAGGTGGCGTAGGTGAGCTTTCAAACTTTATTCTTGGAGCTGCTTTTGTTCTACCAGCAGGATTAATTTATCAGCACAAGAAGACAAAGAAGAATGCAATTATCGGAGCTATTGTTGGAGCACTTGCTATGGCAATTATTAGTTTCCCATCAAATCTTTTTATCGTATATCCGGTATATTATAACTTCATGCCAAAGGATGTAATTATTGCTGCATACCAGGCATTAGTGCCATTTGCAAACATTGATTCAATCGCAAAATGCCTGCTACTTTTTAACGTACCATTTACTTTTGTAAAGGGATTAATCTCTGCAATTATTACAATACTAATCTACCAGCCACTGAGACCACTTCTTAAGGGCAATAATTAATTATTAGATAAAAAATCAGTAGAAAAAATCAGGTCAGGGGTGGCCTGATTTTTTCATGAAGAAAATTAAATCCCTTGACTTGTATACAAGATTGTATTAAATGTATTAGATAGGCAATATGCTAAATATAAGTCGGGAGATGATACATGAAAGCGGTAGAAAGATATAATTCTGAAACAGCAAGAGAATATGCAATGCGTGCAATCACGGAGAACATTATATCCATAGACCTAGAGCCGGGGCAGTTGATTAGCGAGAATGAGATAGCCAGCTTCCTTGGGGTTAGCCGTACTCCAGTTAGAGAGTCTATTCAGGAATTGAATAAGGCCGCATTGATAGAGATATACCCACAGAGGGGAAGCTACGTGTCATTGATTGATTCAAAATACGTGGAAGAGGCAGTGTTCCTTCGTAAGGTTTTGGATATTGCTGTTATAGAGGAAGCATGCAACCTGGCTACGCCTGAGGATATTGCTGCACTAGAAGAGAATGTTGCGTTACAGGAATTTTATTTAAAGAGCAATAATACTAAAAAGATTTTTGAGCTTGATAATGAGTTTCACAGAATGATTTATGTTGCAGCTAAAAAAGAAATGATTCATAACATGCGAAGAAATGTAATGATTCATTTTGATAGAGTGCGAACATTATCAATGCTTGCGGTAAAAGATACAAAGATTGTAGCTGACCATGGAATCATGCTTAGCGCAATAAAAAACAAGGACAAAAATAAGGCTAAGGAGATAGTTGAGAAGCACTTAGACCGCTATAGAGTGGACCAGGAAGAGCTTTTAAGAACATATCCGCAATATTTTGCAAAAGAATAGCAATAATTAATAGGCAATGTAGCCATTATGTGTAAAACAACCAAAATGCTTTTGGCATTTTGGTTGTTTTTTTAGAATAGACAAAACTCTTACGAAAAACTAATATACTTGTATACTAGTTCGAAGGAGAGGAAATTTATGAAAGTATTAGCAACAAAAAATGCTGCAGTATCAACAGCCAGTTTTAACTGGAAAGCTTACATAAAAAGATATTGGCAGCTGTACGCGCTACTTCTTTTACCAATGTTGTATTTACTTATTTTCAAGTATATTCCAATGAAGTATGTACTGATTGCATTTAAGAAATACAGTATTGTGCAAAAGGTTGGGGAGATGCCATGGGCTGATAATCATGGCTTCCAGTATTTCATTCAGGCATTCCACAATAAGGATTTCTTGAATGCATTACGCAACACTGTATGTTTGAATTTGCTTGATTTATGTATCGGATTTCCGATACCAATCATATTTGCATTGATTCTGAACGAGTTGAACATCAAGTGGTTTAAGAAGACAGTTCAGACAATTGCTTACATGCCACACTTCCTTTCATGGGTTATCATTTATGGTTTGGCAATTCAGCTTTTTGCACCAGGTAACGGTCTTGTAAACATGGTAATTACAAACCTTGGTGGAGATGCAGTTCCATTTTTGAACGATCCACATAAATGGGTAGGAACATATATATTCCTTGGAATATGGCAGAGCTTCGGTTGGAACTCAATCATCTACTTAGCTGCAATCGCAGGTATTTCACCTGAATTATACGAGGCTGCATCAGTTGATGGAGCAGGACGATTCAGAAAGATGTGGCACATCACATTGCCAGGAATTAAGAGCACAATCGTAGTACTTCTTATCATGGCACTTGGTAATATCTTAGGTTCAGCATTTGATAGACCATTTGCTTTACAGAACAACTTAGTAATGCAGAATGCAGAAGTTATTTCAACATTCGTTTACAAAAATGGTATTAAGGGATTACAGTTCTCACTGACAACAGCTGTTGGTTTGTTCCAATCAGTGGTAGGTGTATTCTTCTTACTCTTCGCAAACTGGCTTTCTAGAAAGCTTGGCGAAAGAGGAATATGGTAAGGAGGTGCGACATGGCAAACGATATGGCTTTAAAGAGAGGAAAATTTGGTTTGAAAAGTTTTGCACTTTCTAGAAAAAAAGATAAAGACGATGAGATGGAATCAAGCCGAATGGTTAGATCTGATGGAACAAAGGTGGGCGATATAGTATTCGTAGCAATATGCGTGATAATTAGTTTGGTTTGCTTGGTTCCAATGATTAACCTCTTGGCACGTTCATTATCAGGAACAGATTTCTTGGTAAGAAGAGAGGTTTACTTACTTCCAAAGGGACTTAACATTGACGCTTACTCAACAGTTTTAGGAGATCCAAAATATATTAAGTCATTCTTCTGGACAGTATTTTTAACAGTGGTTTGTACATTCATTTCATTAACAATGACAGTACTTTGTGCATACCCACTTATATTTAATAAGCTTAAAGGAAGATCATTTTTCAACATCGGAATTACGATAACAATGTTCTTTAACGCAGGAACAATTCCTAACTACTTATTGATGAAGGAGTTAAACCTTCTTGATAGTCCATTAGTACTTATCATCCCAGGATGTATGAGTGTTTACAACATGATTATCATGAGAAGCTTCTTCTACGGAATACCAGATTCTCTTAGAGAATCAGCAGAGATTGATGGAGCATCATTTTTCCGTATCCTTTGGTCTATCTACCTACCGCTGTCAAAGCCAGTTATAGCCACACTAGCCCTCTTTTATGCGGTAGGCAGATGGAACGGTTATTCAGATGCTTTGATGTATATGAAGAACAAGGATTTCTATCCACTTCAGCTTTTACTTTATAACATATTGAACAATATGAATTCAGTAGAGGTTGCTACACAGGAAGGATTCTCAACACCTGGTTTATCAGAGTCCTTAAAGGCTGCAATCGTAATGTTCTCTACGATTCCAATCCTATGCATCTATCCATTCTTACAGAAGTACTTCATCCATGGAGTAACATTAGGTGCGGTTAAGGAATAAATTAATAAAATATATTTGGGAGGTATATGAATGAAAAAAAGATTAGTAGCATTAGTGCTTGCCGGCACAATGGCACTAGGAATGGTAGGCTGCGGTGGCTCTAGCGATAAGTCAGCTAGCAAGTCAGAAAGCAGCGAAGCAGCAGGTTCATCTGAGCTTGTTGATGGAAAGTTTGCTGAGACAAAGCACATCACTGTTGAGGTTTATGACAGAGGAAATGATGGCGGTACAGATCCTACAGACAACATGTACACAGAGTACATCAAAAAGGGTATGCTTGAGGATCACAACGTAGAGGTTGAGTTTGTTGCAGTTCCACGTTGGACAGAGACAGAAGAAATCAACAACCTTCTTGCTTCAGGCGGAGCGCCAGACATCTGCCTTACATATTCATATCCAACAATTCAGACATACGCTAACATGGGCGGTGTTACAGATTTAAAGCCACTTATGGATCAGTATGGTTCAGAGCTTACAAATCTTCAGGATTGGCTTGGCGATACAAACATCTACTGGGATTTAGATGATGAGAAGGGTACACTTTGGGCAATCGAAGGAAAGCGTGCTAACAACAGACGTATCAACACATTCATGAGAAAGGACTGGCTTGATAAGCTTGGTCTTGAAGAGCCAAAGACAAAGGAAGAGTTCTACGAGGATATTTGTGCATTCCGCGATAACGCTAAGGAGCTCCTTGGCAAGGATGCAGACAAGATGGTTCCATTCTCAGTTTCATTTGATGTAGGCTGGAGAGCAGCTCTTCTTATTGAGTCAGAAATGGATCCAGATATCACAGATAAGGAATTCTACATCAACGGATTTGATGATAGAAAGCTTACACAGAAGGGCACAAAGGAAGCTATGAAGACACTTAACAAGTGGTACAACGAAGGTCTCCTTTGGAATGATTTCGCACTTTACACAGCTGGTGATTCAACAGAGGATGATATGATGAAGGCTGGTTATGTTGGTGCATTCCAGCACAACTGGGATTATCCTTTCCGTGGCGGAGATGATTCAATCCAGGCTAACCTTAAGAGAATCGTTGGCGATGATGCTAAATATGTAGCAGTTGATTGCTTCGAAAACTCAAAGGGTGAGACACTTAAGTATGTAGATTCAACAGCAGGTGATAGAAAAATCTTCTTCCCTACAACAAATGATGAGCCACTTGCATCACTTCTTTACCTTGACTGGATTTCAGCTCCAGAGCACATCAAGTACTTACAGATTGGTGATGAGGGTGTAACACACAACGTACTTGACGATGGCGCTATCGAGTGCATCGCTGCAACAGGCGACCCAATCATGAACTCAGGTAACAACATCGATTACACAATTACATGTAACGGTCTTTCACTTGGTGATGATGATCTTACACTTCTTTCTATGGCACATAGCTACCCATCATGTGACCCAGCTGATGTACAGCAGGCACTTGATTATGCAGCAACAAATAACAAGATTGCAAAGAACGTAAAGGTTCCAGAAGTTGTTGCAGAAAATGGTATGGGTGAGGCACTTTCATCTAAGAGAGATGTTGTATTTGATACAGCACTTGCAGCAAAGCCAGCTGATTTCGACAAGGTTTGGGATCAGGGTATCGCAGATTACCTTTCAGCAGGTGGACAGGCAATCATGGATGAGAGAACAGAAAAGTTTGAAGCTAAGTATGGTTCTTCTACATCAGTAGAGTAGAGTTTTAATTTTCTCCCACTAACATCTAAAATTTGTCAGTAGATGTTAGTGGGATTTTTTTTATACAATAGTACCATTCCAAGATAGTATCGGGAGGTATTAATGTTATGCAGATTTTTAACCCAGACAGTGAAGTAATGGAGTTTCTTAGCAAGGTGGCAGATTTTATAATCATAAATCTACTTTGCTTTCTATGTTCAATTCCAATTTTTACCATAGGAGCAGCTTTTACAGCTAAATATTATGTATCTATGAAAATAGTAAGAGGTGAGGAGCCTAGTGCTACCAAGTCTTATTTTAAATCCTTCAAGGATAATTTTAAGCAGGTTACAGCAGTGTGGACTATGTTTCTTATCGTATATGCGATACTTGCTTTTGATTGGTACAATGTGCTGTTTGGCATGGCCACAGGAATGCCATTTGTTTTAAAGGCAGCCTTAGGTGTACTTACTTTTCTTGTATGGTCAGTAACTTATTGCATGTTCCCTTTCGTGGCACGATATGAAGTGAAATCAAAGGAACTTGTAAAGGCATCCATGGTAATGGCAATGCTAAACTTCCCACGTATGGTACTTATTTTTATAGTGACATTCCTTCCATATATTATTTGTGCCTGGTACATTGAGTGGGGGCTTTTGATATGGATTCTTGCAACGACAGTATCACTTTACTACATAAGTAAAGAATTTAATAAACAACTGGAAATGATTACAAAAGGAGAAGAAGTTAATGAATCAGGAGACGTTAAAGCAAGCTAGAGAGCTTGTTTCAAAGATGACAATTGAGGAAAAATGCTCTCAAATGTTACATCACGCGAAGGCAATTGACAGACTGGGCATTCCCAAATATTGTTGGTGGAACGAGGCTCTTCACGGCGTTGCCAGAGCTGGAGATTCCACAATGTTTCCACAGGCAATTGGCCTTGGTGCTACATTTGATGAGGATTTAGTTAGACATGCGGCAGATGTTACATCTACAGAAGGCCGTGCAAAATACAACGAATTTACAAAGCATGGTGACAGAGATATCTACAAGGGACTTACTTACTGGGCTCCTAACGTAAATATCTTCCGTGACCCAAGATGGGGACGTGGCCATGAGACATACGGTGAGGACCCATATCTTACAGGTCAGCTTGGTATGGCTTTTGTAGAAGGCTTGCAGGGTGATGACCCAGATCATCCAAAGGCTGCAGCTTGTGCCAAGCATTTTGCAGTTCACTCTGGTCCAGAGGCAGACAGACATCATTTTGATGCAAGAGTTTCTGACCAGGATTTATATGACACATATCTATATGCTTTCAAGCGTCTTGTAAAGGATGCAAAGGTGGAGGCTGTCATGGGCGCTTACAACAGAGTAAACGGTGAGCCAGCCTGCGGAAGCAAGCGATTATTAAAGGATATTTTACGTGGCGACTGGGGCTTTGAAGGCCATGTAGTTTCAGATTGCTGGGCAATCAGAGATTTCCACGAAAATCACAAGGTAACAGGCTGTGAAGTGGAATCAGCAGCACTTGCTGTGAATAACGGCTGCGATTTGAACTGCGGATGTGTATACGAGAAGCTTCTTTACGCATACAAGGCAGGACTTGTTACAGAAGAAACTATTGATGAATCAGTAGCAAGACTTATGGAAATCAGACTTCGTCTTGGCACACTTGAGGGTCAGACAACAAAGTATGATGAAATCCCATACGAGGTAGTAGAGTGCAAGGAACATGTTGATTTAGCACTTGCAGCAGCAAGAAAGAGCCTTGTACTTCTTAAGAATGATGGAATCCTTCCACTTAAGAAGGGCGAGCATAAGACTATTGGTGTTATCGGACCAAACGCTAACTCTCGTGCAGCATTAGTTGGAAACTACGAGGGAATGTCTTCAGAATACATTACAGTTCTTGAAGGAATTCAAAGATATGTTGGGGATGATGTTAGAATCTTCCATTCTGACGGAACTCCACTTTGGAAGGACAGAACCCACGTACTTTCAGAGGCAAGAGATACATTTGCTGAGGCCATGGCAGTTGCAGAGCATTCTGATTTGGTGGTTATGTGCTTAGGACTTGATGCCACAATCGAAGGCGAGGAAGGCGATGCTGGAAACGAGTTCGGTAGTGGAGATAAGAAGGGGCTTAAGCTTCCAGGCTTGCAGCAGGAGCTTTTAGAGAAGATTACAGCAATCGGAAAGCCAGTTGTACTTTTAATTCTTGCAGGTTCAGCACTTGATTTGTCTTGGGCACAGGATAACGTAAATGCGATAATGCATTGCTGGTATCCAGGAGCTAGAGGCGGAAAGGCTATCGCACAGGTATTATTTGGAGAAGAAAGCCCAAGCGGTAAATTACCACTTACTTTCTATGCATCAGATAAAGATTTACCAGCCTTTGAAGATTATTCAATGGATAACAGAACCTACAGATATTTCAGGGGCACACCACTTTATCCATTTGGATACGGCTTAAGCTACTCAAAGGTAAAATACGAAAATGCAGCAGTAGACAAGGCTAAGGGCGACATCGGCGATACATTTAAGCTTACTTGTGATATCACAAACGCTGGTGATATGAGCCAGATTGAAACTGTGCAGGTATATGTAAAGGATGTTGAGGCAAGCACAAGAGTACCAATCCGTTCTCTTAGAAAGATTAAGAAGGTAGAGCTTGCAGCAGGCGAGACAAAGAAGGTTGAAATCGAACTTTCAGCCCGTGATTTTGCAATCATCGATGAAAAGGGAAGATGCATTGTGGAACCAGGACTCTTTACTGTATCAATCGGCGGTGCACAGCCAGACGCAAGAACTGAAGAACTCACAGGCAACAAAATCGCCCTCTTTAATATAGAACTAGAAGGAAACGTAACTGAAGTTGAATTTTAGGAGGATAATGTAATGGAAATAGTAAAAGCACCAACAGACCCAGAAAAGAACAGACCATATTTTTATGTAATAAAGGACAAAGAAATCTTCACAGCAGAAGATGAAAACGGCAAAGGTGTTTCATATCTTTACCAGAGCGATGGCCGCTTAATCAGCAGCGCATCCTTCACAGGAAATGTTACAGATGAAGCAACACTTAAGCTTATGGAAACAGTAGATGGCTTCAAAAAGCTTGTTCATTCAGTAGGTGTTTCCATCGAAATGGAAGACAAGGATAAGACAGCAGAATTTGTTTTCCAGATGTATGGAAAGAAGGATTTGTATGGCGGTGGAGCCAACCTAAAGGCTACCGTAAATACGAATTCTAAAGAAGAAAGAATCTACATGAGTGATATAGACTGGACAGATGATGACGATGTGCCAGGACAGATCAGAATTCATACAGACGCTCCTGAGCAGAAGGCTTATCTTTCAGTAAGATTCTTTTTAAATGATGGATATACAGCTCCACCTCAGCTTGAGGAAAAGCCAGTTGATACAAATTCTAAAGAATACAAAGAGATGATTGACCGTTCTTTAGTAAATCTTGGAAACACTAAGCGCATCCTTGATGTAGTTGAAAAGGCAAAAAGAGGAGAGGATGTAAACATCTGCTATATCGGTGGCTCTATTACACAGGGCGCAGGTGCTACACCAATTAACACAGAATGCTACGCTTACAAATCATTCTTAGGCTTCAAGAAGCTTATGGGTGACGGCGAAAACATCCACTATCTTAAGGCAGGCGTAGGCGGAACACCTTCAGAGCTTGGTATGTGCCGCTTCGAAAGAGATGTATTATGCTACGGCAAGGTTATGCCAGACATTCTTGTTGTTGAATTTGCAGTAAATGACGAGGGGGATGAGACAAAGGGTGATTGCTACGAAAGCTTAGTAAGACGTGCTCTTAGCCTTCCAAGCAACCCAGCAGTACTTCTTATGTTCTCTGTATTTGCAGACGATTACAACCTACAGGATAGATTGTCACCTGTTGGATTTAGATATGACCTTGGTATGGCCAGTGTAAAGGATGCTGTAACACCACAGTTCTACGACAGAGATAACCGCATTCTTACAAAGCATCAGTATTTCTATGATATGTTCCATCCTACAAACCTGGGACACACAATCATGGCAGACTGCTTAATTAACATTATGAAAAATGCCATTGAAAAGGGCGCTGATGCTTCATATGATCCAAAGCTTGCTGATGCACCAGCCATTGGCAACACCTTTGACAATGTATACCTTCTCGATAAAAAGGACAACACAGATGCAGCCACAATCGATGCTGGCGGCTTCACAGAAACAGACACAGTCCTTCAGTCAGTAGAAATGAACATGGACCTTCATCTTACACCAGAGTTCCCATACAACTGGATGTACGATGGCAGCAAGTCCGACAATAACGTATTTACGATAGATATCGACTGTAAGGCGCTTGTAGTTATCATGAAGGATTCAGGAGAAGTAGACGCAGCCACAGCAAAGGCATACGTAGACGGCAAGTTCATCCGCGACCTTGATCCATACGTAAACCGCTGGTGCCACTGCAACCCACTAATCCTAATCGACGAAAAAACATCCGGCACCCACCACGTAGAAATCCGCGTGGACCAGGACGACGTCAGAAATAAATTCACTATCCTAGGTTTCGGGGTAGTTAAATAAGGAGAGAATATTATGACAACAGCACACAATCCAATTTTAAAGGGCTTTTACCCAGACCCTAGTGTATGCAGAGTAGGAGACGATTTTTATATTGTTTGCTCAAGCTTTGTATATGCCCCAGGGGTTCCAATTTTTCATAGTAAGGACTTGGCTCACTGGGAGCAGATAGGTCATGTACTTCATAATGAGAGCCAGCTTCCAGTAAGCGGCGAGATTTCAAGAGGAATTTTCGCTCCTACAATTAGAGAGCACAATGGCACATTCTATATGATTACAACAAATGTGAGCCATGGCGGTAACTTCATTGTTACTGCAAAGGACCCAGCAGGCCCATGGTCTAAGCCTTTTTATCTTGGGGAGGATGCACCTGGTATCGACCCATCACTTTTCTTTGATGACAATGGAAAATGCTACTATGTAGGAACAAGACCAAATCCAGAGGGAGTTAGATATAACGGAGACTGGGAGATTTGGGTACAGGAATTAGATTTAAATACAATGAAGCTTACAGGTGAGTCTATGGCTATCTGGAAGGGCGCAGTTAAGGCTGTTATTTGGCCAGAAGGTCCACATCTTTACAAGAAGGATGGATATTATTATCTTATCCACGCTGAAGGTGGTACAGGCCCAGAGCATGCTATTTCTGTAGCTCGTTCAAAGGAATTATTTAAGTGGTTCGAGGGCTGCCCTAGAAACCCAATTTTTTCACATAGAAATCTCGGTAAGGATTATCCTATCATCTATGCTGGACATGGTGATTTGGTAGATGATAAGAACGGTAACTACTATATCGTTATGCTTGCATCACGTCCTTGTCAGAAGCACTGCAGCATCGGTCGTGAGACATTCCTTGCAAAGGTTGAATGGGAAGATGGATGGCCAGTAATCAATCCTGGTATTGGCAAGCTTACAGATGATGTTGAGGTTCCATTTGAGGAGCATCCATTCCCACAGGAAAATGATTGGAGTGATACATTACATTTCTATTCAGACAAGCTTGATGACAGATTAGTTGGAATCGAGAAGAGAAATGAGGAGATTTATTCACTTACAGATCGTCCTGGATTTATGAGACTTCACACAAGAAAGGAACGCATTGAAGACACATGCTATCCTTCATATTTAGGATTACGTCAGAAGGATTATGCATTTAAGGTTAGTACCAGAGTTGAATTCAATCCTGCTAATGAAAATGAGTGCGGTGGTTTAGTATTATTCCAAAACCATGCAAATCATTTAGTTGTAGAAATTGTTAAGCGAAATGGAGCACTTGAACTTCAGGTTAGAACTGTAATCAAGGGTGAGGAAGAGGTTATTGCTTCAACATTATTACACAACCCATCAGCAGAAATTGAAATAAAAGCAAAAAATCAGTCAGCTAGTGTATGGCTAATTCGCGGCAATAATTATATACTAGTAAAGGATGACGTGGATTTAATTCCATATACAACTGAAGAGGCAGGCGGATTTGTTGGCTGTACAGTGGGAATGTACACTTCATCTAACGGCGAAGAGAGCAACAACAATTGCGACTTCTCTTGGCTTAGTGTTACAGAATTAGAGTAAAGGTATTGGGGAAATGTTTAAGCTTTTTTCTAAAATTAAAGGAAGATTCAATCCAACAGTAAGTAGAAGAAGACTTATAGCTTTATATATTATTTTTGTTGTGATTCCAATTATCCTTTCGGATAGTTTGATTTTGACATCTATTTATAATACCGAGAAAACTGTTCGCAGACATCATTTAGAAAACGAAGCTAACGCAATTCACTATACATTTTTTAATCAGGTGGACCAGGCTGCTAAATTGGGTAGTGCCATTTACAGCAGCCTGTATGTCGATCGGTTTATACATGACAATTACGAATCAGGGTTAGATTATTACAATTCATATAGACAATTCTTTGATGATACTCTGTTGCATTTGGTCACAAGCCAGTCGGGAATGGATTTTAAGATTTATACCGATAATGACACAATAATAAATGGTGCAGAGTTTCAAAATATCGATAAGGCTAAGGGAACAGATTGGTATAACTATGTAATGAATTCAGGCTTAAAAAAAGGCTTGTATTTTGATACAAAAATAGGACCCAATAAATCTATTTTAAGAACTATATATTTATTCCAGAGATTAAATTACTATGAATATGATTCACCAAATGTTATGCTAATAGAGATTGATTACGCTCAGTTCGTGGAGGAGCTTGAGAATCTAAACTATGAGTTTAAGGCGTACATTTGCGATGATGACTATATACTTATGTCTAATGGCAAATACAGTAATGTTGCTAAAGATTACACATCCGTAGATAATCTTCATGATATATCTTACACTCAGAATTTTGAGGCTTACGGTAAGGAGCTTCAACTAAAGATTGTGGGGGCGCCAACCAGCTTCTGGTATATATTAAAAAATAGGTGGTACCAGTTGTGCTTTATGATTCTTATTAACATTGCCTTGCCACTGTTTGTAAGTGATTTGATGCATACAACTTACAAGAATAAATTAAAGGAGCAGGAAACTGTTGTTGCCAGAAAAAATGCAGAGCTTCTGGCACTACACAGTCAGATTAATCCACATTTCCTATTCAATTCATTAGAGAGCATAAGAATGCATTCTTTGCTTAAACAGGAAAATGAAACGGCGAAAATGGTAGAGCATCTTGCAAAGCTTCAGCGCCAGTACACGGAGTGGCAGCAGGATAATATTTATATTGAGACAGAATTAGATTTCGTAAAAGCATATTTAAATCTACAAAAATATCGATTTGGTGATAGACTATCATTTGAGATAGATGTGGCTGATGATTGTAGAAAATTGTTGATACCTAAGCTCACCCTGGTAACTTTTGTGGAAAACGCAGTTGTACACGGAATAGAAAGTAAGACGACACCGGGCTGGATTTTTGTTAGAATATCAAAGAACGAATCTAAAGTCACAATTGAAATAGAGGATACTGGAACAGGTATCCCAGAAGAGGAGGCAGAAGAATTATTAAGTAAAATGCGCAACGCTAATATCAATATGCTCAAGGAAAAGGGCAGAGTTGGTATTGTGAACGCATGTCTAAGATTAAAAATGATTACAGATAATAATGTAACATTTGATCTAGATTCAGAACTGGGTACAGGTACTTTGGTACAAATTTGTATTCCGACAGATAAATTAGAAGGTGTGAATTAATGTTAAAAGTATTACTAGTTGATGATGAGCCATTTATTTTACAGGGGTTAAAGCTATTATTAGATTGGAAGGCAGAGGGGTATGAAATTTATACTGCCACCAATGGAAAGGAAGCTTTAGATTTTATTAATTACAATCCAGTGGATTTAGTAATCGCTGATATTAAAATGCCAGTGATGACAGGACTGGAGCTATTAAAGGAGCTTAGAGAATCTAAGCACAGCGATATTTATTTTGTTATTCTAAGCGGCTTCGCAGAATTTAATTATGCCCAGGAGGCCCTTAGATATAATTGTACAGACTACATTTTAAAGCCTGTTGAAAAGGAACAGCTGCTTGGAATCCTTAGAAAGGTTTCTGAGCTTAATTCAGAAAAGGAAACAATGGACAAGGATAGAGCCAAAAAGGAAAGAGCGTATTTGGACAGAAATCTTATGGCCCTCCTTAGTGGAAAGTTTGATAAGGGGAATATTGAATATCTTTCTGAAAAAATAAATTTAGATGAGGAAATGTGTTATCTTGAGGTTCAGTTAGAGGATGAAACCCTTTCAGAGGATTATTCTGATGATGATAAAAAGGAGCAGCTTAAAAAGCTATATGCGGCTGCTACGGAATTCCTTAAATCAGATGCAGATTTTTGTGTGATGGATGTATCTGATAGTGAAAAGGTTTACGACCTTGGATTTATTTACGCAGAATCAATGGGACAGCGACGTCAGATGTCCATGAAGGAATTTATTGACGCCTTCCTAGAATATATTATCGCAAATACGGATTTATCGGCCACAGTTCTTGTTGGTAAAACCGTATCGGGAATTAGAAATATTTCTAAATCCTATGGTACAGCAAATATGCTTCGTTCCCTTCAGGGATTTAGAGAAAAGAAAAGTCTTTACTACTACGAAGAAGAATATAAGATAACTGATTCAGGCATTCTTATTTGTAAGAAACAGCTGGATGACCTTATTGATGCCATCGAAAAGGGTGGCCACATAGAAATCCGTGAAAAGGTAGATGCCTTCTACGGAGAAATGAAAAATACAGGTGTTACAGAATCTACCATGAATCTTAACATCAACTATCTGATGTTTCAGTTGATTCACCTGGCTAGTGAGCTTGATAGCGAGGTTAACCAGGAGGAAATCCTTCGTATGATATCTGAAAGCACATCAGAAGAAGGAATCCGCCGAGGCGGAAAAACTCACCTTTGTCGTATGGCATACGCTTACGGTGAATATTTAGCCCAGCTACGTAAAAACGTATCTAAGGGCGTGCTTGGGGACATAGAAGAGGAAATAAAGCGCAACTTTGCAAGCAACCTTACCCTTAAGGATTTGAGCGAGAAATACTTTATCAATTCCGCTTACTTAGGACAGCTATTTAGAAAGAAGTATGGCTGCTCATTCAAGGATTACCTTAATGAAAAACGTATCGAGGAAGCCTCACGTTTGCTTCGTAAAAGCGATATGAAAATATATGAGGTTGCAGAAGCTGTAGGCTATAAAGACGTGGATTATTTCGTTAATAAGTTTATCGAGGCCAACGGCTGCACACCAACAAAATACAAGAAAAACCTAGGGGTTTAGCCAAAAGGCTAGCCCCTAATTTATTTTTTCGGGTAAAAAGTTTAAATTTTCTCCCCCTTTAATCTATACTTTTTTGGGTGTTTAGTTCACAGAAAAGTCATACAATACCATTATGAAAGAGGGACACATAAGTCCCACAAATAAAAGGAGGGTTTATAATTTATGAAGAAGAAAATCGTAAGTGCGTTACTTATCACTGCGATGCTCTCAAGCATGCTTGCTGGCTGCGGTAAAGAAGCAGGAAGCGGCGGAGCAGTTAATGAGGACGGTATCAAAGAATTCACAGCATTCTTTGCAGTACCTGGCTCAGAAATCAATGATGACAACGAGATCCAGCAGATTATTGCTGAGAAGACTGGTTGCAAGGTAAAGGAGACATGGCTTACAGGTCAGACAGCTGAAGAGGCAATTGGTACTCTTATAGCTGGTGGCGAGTATCCAGATTTCGTTGAAGCAGGTAATGGTTCAGTTCAGATGTATGAAGCAGGCGCTCTTGTAGCACTTGATGATTATATCGACAAATATCCAAACATCAAAGAATACTTCACAGAGCAGGAATGGGATCAGCTTCGTCAGAGCGACGGACACATCTACTGGATTCCACAGTTCTCTAACATCTACGGAGAAGAGCGTGCATGTACACACAACGATGAAGCATTCTGGATTCAGGCAAGAGTTCTTGAGTGGGCTGGATATCCAAAGATTGAGACAATGGATGAGTACTTCGACTTAATCGAAGCATACAACGAAGCTAACCCAACAATGGAAGATGGTACAGCAAATATCCCTTACACAATCCTTTGCGATGACTGGAGATACTTCTGCTTAGAGAACGCACCAGAGTTCCTTGATGGTTATCCAAACGATGGATCAGTTATCGTAGATCCAGATAAGCTTGAGGTTATTGATTACAACACAACACCAACAGCTAAGAAATACTTCCAGAAGTTAAATGAGGAATACAAGAAGGGTATCGTAGATCCTGAGTCATTCACACAGACATATGATGAGTACATCGCTAAGATTTCTTCAGGTCGTGTACTTGGTATGATTGACCAGTGGTGGGATTTCGCTTATAC
>JAEEGI010011842.1_pt1 | contig 18746 bp, 11 predicted proteins | sample 8958751 | NCBI WGS metagenome assembly JAEEGI01 (sample SAMN16246545, study PRJNA631951) | gut metagenome | biome: gut microbiome; feature: rumen; material: KS-attached | host: Bos | place: Iran: Karaj | collected 2018-10 | reverse complement strand
GGACGGTGATGGACGCCTGGTTCAAGGACACGGCCAAAGTGGACGTCGCATCTCTGGGCCGACAGTATGTCATCACCGACTACGGCGTGAAGCGTGACTCCGCGATCGTCCAGACGGCGGCGATACAAGGCGTGATCGACCGGGCTGCCCGCGAAGGAGGGGGCGTGATCGTCATTCCTGAGGGGACGTTCCTGACGGGTGCTTTATTTTTCAAACAAGGTACGCACCTGCACGTGAAGGGCAGGCTGAAGGGTTCGGAGCGCATCGCAGACTTCCCATTGATGACGACCCGGATAGAGGGCGAGACTTGCAAATACTTCGCGGCACTGGTGAATGCAGACGGCCTCGACGGGTTTACCATCAGCGGTCAGGGCACCATCGACGGCAACGGACTGCACTACTGGCAGGAATTCTGGATCCGCAGGAACTGGAATCCGCAATGCACGAACAAGGATGCCCAAAGGCCGAGGCTGACGTATATCTCGAATTCCAAAAACGTGACCATCCAGGATGTGCGGCTTGTCAATTCGCCGTTCTGGACCAACCATGTGTATAAGAGTGACCATGTGTGCTATCTGGACTGTTATATCTATGCCCCTACGGAGAATGTCTGGCCGGCAGAGCCCCGTCGTGGCGCACCCTCGTCGGACGCCATCGACATCGATGCCTGTACGGACGTGCTGGTGAACGGCTGTTATATGCATGTGAATGATGATGCGGTCGTGCTGAAGGGTGGCAAGGGAACCTGGGCAGACAAGGACGAAACCAACGGCGACTGCGAGCGCATCCTGATACAGAACTGTCACTACGGCAAGGTGCACGGCTGCCTGACGCTCGGCTCTGAGTCGCTGCACGACAGGAATATCATCCTCCGTAACTGTTATACGGAAAGGGCTGACCGTGTGCTGTGGCTCAAGATGAGGCCCGATACGCCGCAGCACTATGAGTACGTGACGGTGGAGAACATCACGGGCCGTTGCAAGCGCTTCCTCTTTATCCATCCCTGGACGCAGTTCTTCAAACCGGGAGACCGGAAGGATATGCCGCTGTCACGTTGTAACAACATCGTTATGCGGAATATCCAGGTGGATGCCGAGACGCAGTATGACGTGAAGACGTCGGATAAGTATGAGTTGACAGACTTCTCCATCGACGGGAAGGCTTTGAGTTTTGATAATACACCGGTAAGTGCAGAACCTACAGTATATGAATAAGAAATGTTTTTTTGCCGTAGACTTAGGTGCTACGAGCGGCAGAACCATCATTGGCAGTATCAACGACAGCAAGTTCGAATTGGAGGAAGTGACCCGTTTCCCCAATAACCTCATCGTTCAGGGCGGACATTATTATTGGGACATTTATGCCCTCTACTTCGAGATCGTCAAAGGTCTGAAGGAAGTGGCCCGCCGACAGCTGGATATCGTCAGCATCGGTATCGACACGTGGGGCGTGGACTTCGTCTTCATCGGTAAGGACAATGCCATCCTCAGGAATCCGAGAGCCTATCGCGACCCCATCACCTTCGCTGCGATGGACGACTATTTGGAGCATGTCGTGGCGAAGCGGGATGTCTATGACGTGACGGGCATCCAGTTCCTGAATTTCAACTCCATCTTCCAGCTTTATGCGATGCGGAAGGAGGATAATGCGGCGTTCAATCACGCCAAGAAGATCCTCTTTGTGCCGGATGCGCTGAGTTGGATGCTGACGGGCGAGGAAGTGTGCGAATACACCATCGCCTCGACCTCGCAGTTGTTGGATCCACGTACTAAGCAGTTGGATGAACGGCTGCTGGCAAGCATCGGACTGAGCAGGGACATGTTCGGGCGGATGGTGAACCCCGGCGAGGAGATAGGCGTGCTGACCGAAGAGATGCAGCAACTGACGGGGTTAGGGCCTGTGCCGGTGATCGCCGTAGCAGGACATGACACCGCCTCTGCCGTAGCCGCCGTACCAGCCAGGAATGAAAGGTTTGCCTATCTGTCGAGTGGCACGTGGAGTCTGATGGGTATCGAGACGAAAGATGCCATCATCAATGACCTGAGTTATGAGCGCAACTTCACGAACGAGGGCGGTATCGAGGGTACGACCCGTTTCCTAAAGAATATCTGTGGCATGTGGCTCTATGAGCGCTGCCGGCTGGAGTGGCCCGAGGAGGTGCGAAAACTGAGCCATCCTCAGTTGCAGGGATCGGCGATGGAGGTGGAGGCCTTCCGCTCGATCATCAATCCCGATGATCAGCTGTTTGCAGCGCCGTCGTCGATGGTCGGGGCCATTCAGACGTATTGCCGTCAGACCGGTCAGCCGGTTCCGGAGACACCAGCGGAGATTTGCCGCTGTATCTTCGACTCGCTGGCTCTGAGATACAAACAGGTGTTCCAGTGGCTACAGGAATTTGCACCCTTCAGACTGGATGTGCTCCACATCATCGGTGGCGGCAGTCTGAACAAATACCTGAACCAGTTTACGGCCAATGCCACAGGAGCAACGGTCCTTGCAGGTCCTCAGGAGGGTACGGCCATCGGCAACATCATGCTGCAGGCCAAGGCGGCAGGACTGGTCAAGGATATCTGGGAGATGCGGCAGATTATCGCCAACTCCCTCGACCTCGTGACTTACGAACCGGCAGACCAAGAGACATGGAATAAGGCTTACGAGAAATATCTAAAAGTAACAAATCAAAAATAAAACATGATTATGGCAAAACCATTAGTTGAAACCAAAGCAAAGGTAGGTGTATTCAGTATAGCCCTTCAGGCATACCTGCCACAGTTCCCTCAGCTCGTCCCTGAGTTCGAGGCTCAGTATGAGGCATTCAAGAAGACGTTGCCCGACAGCATCGAGATTATCGATGGCGGTATGGTGACCACCAAGGAGCAGTCAATGGCAGCTGGCGACAAGTTCCGCGCTGCTGATGTCGATCTGGTCATCCTGCAGATGCTCACCTATTGTACCTCTTATAATATGTTGCCTGCCGTTCGCGACCTAGACGTGCCCGTTGTGATTGTGAACCTGCAGAAGAAGCTGGCTCCCGACTATGCCAAGACCGACATCCCTACCTGGTTGGGCGAACTCTATGCCTGTGGTGCTATTGGTGAGATGGTGGCCGACCTGAATCGTGCCGGCAAGCGTTCGGCTGTGATTACAGGTGTGGTTGAGGGCGGCGACCCAGGTGTTCAGGCTGAGATTGAGGATTGGTGCCGTGCCGCTCAGGTGCGTCGTCGTTTCCGCGATACCAACATCGCACAGATCGGACGTCCTTATCCTGGCATGATGGACCTCTACATCGATGAGACCAATCTCTATCATCGAATGTTCGTCTATACCAAGCAGTTCGACTGGGAGAAGATGTGGGCCATTGCTGACAACATCACCGACGAGACTGCTATCCGTGCCAAGGCAGAGGATATCCTCGCTACCTTCGACATCGAGGGTGGTGGAACCGTTGAGAAAGTCTGGGATATGGCGAAGTATGTGGTTGCCTTCGAACAATGGGTCAAAGACGAGAAACTCGGCATGATTGCCTCGCACTACGACGGCTTCGCCCAAGGCATTGCCGGCAAGCTCGACTCGATGCTGATTCCGGCATTCTCCATGCTCATCAAACAGCATACCGCTTGTGCCGTTGAGGGTGATATGAAGGTAGCCATGGCTATGAGTATCTTGAAGACCATCTCTGGCACAGGTACCCTGGCTGAGATGTACTCTATTGATTTCCCCAAGGACATTTGTATCATCGGACACTCCGGCTCTGGCGACTTCGACATCTCTCAGGCCAAGAAACCAACGATGAAGATTGTGCCCGTCTTCCACGGCAAGGCTGGTGGCGGCTACCTTACTCAGTTCTATCCTCCTGTGGGCCCCGTCACCTATCTGGCCATTACGCAGGATAAGAACGGCGTATTCAAGTTCGTGGTAGCAGAAGGCATCAACGAGGATGGCGAGATCTTTACCTTTGGCGATACCAACATGCGCACCAAGTTCTCATTGTCGTGCCGTGAGTTCGTCAACAAGTGGAGCGAGGCCGGTCCTACCCATCACATGGCAGCAGCCGTGGGTCATCATATTGATACCATCCTGAAGGTGGCCAAGATTTTCAATATCGAGTGCGACGTCGTCTGCCGCTAATATGTTAGTCTGTTATTATGTCTTTAAATAGTTGTTATGTCTAATAATGGAAGTTTGAAGAGCACGCTGGCCGTGTCTCTCAATAACTATCTCGATGCGGGTGCGATCGTGGCTGGTGCCAGTGGCGTGACGCTGTGGCAGAATTATCTGGGCCTCTCTGAGATGCACTTGGGGTGGCTCAATGCCCTGAGTGCCAATGCCCTTGGTGCTGCCATCGGCGCCATCATCGGCGGTTTTCTGGCCGATAAGTTCGGGCGCAAGTTCATCTTTACCTACAACCTGCTGGTCTATATGACTGGTGTGCTCATCATCTTGCTGAGCGTGAACTTCCCCATGTTGCTGGCGGGTTTCCTGATTACAGGTATCTCCGTAGGTATTGGTGTGCCGGCCTCATGGACCTATATCTCTGAGAGTTCTGAGGTAAACAATCGCGGAAGGAATATCTGTATCTCACAGATGTCATGGGGCATCGGACCGATGTGCATTCTGCTGTTTGGTATGCTGTTTGCTCCGGGCGGTTATCTCTATGGTCCCGTGGAGTCGTTGGCTCGCGGTATCTTGGGCGCTGATGCTGCACAGGCTGCAGTCGAGGTGTTCTCATCGCGTGTGGTGTTTGCTACGCTCTTTATCGTGGCGTTCATCGCCTGGAACCTGCAGCGACAATTGGAGGAGAGTGCCGAGTTTACGGCGACTAAAGCCCAAGACAAGAGTGGCATCGTGGAGAATATCAAGTTGTTGTTTACCAACAAGATTGCCGTCAAGACCGTTGCCTTCCTGGCAGCCATCTATCTGACGTGGAACCTTGTGGCTTCGGTGATGGGCTTCTTTATGCCCCATATCTACGAGACGGCAGGTGGGCTGAGCAACGAGGCCGCGAATATGTTGAGTTGTGTGAGTTGGGTGTTCGTGGTTGTCACGACGTTTATCATCTCTTTCCTGGTCGATAAGGTGGCCCATCGTTTCTTCTATGTGTTCGGTCTGGCTGCCGCGCTGACGGCCTGGATTCTCATCATCGGAGGTGGCGTGTCTACGATTGCCGGCATTTGGCTGTTCACCATCCTGTGGGGTGTCAACAACGGTAGCAGCGTTCAGGTGTTCTATGCCTTGTGGGGCTCAGAACTGTTCCCTGCCAAGTTCCGTGCCGGAGCCCAGGGACTGATGTTCTTCATCGTCCGTGGATTGTCTGCCGTCTGGGGACTCGTCTTCACCTTTATCTATGGTGACAACGGCGAGGGCTTCACGGTGGCAGCCTACTGTATGATCGCCCTGCTTCTCATTTCCCTCATCGTGGGACTCCTCGGTATGCCGAATACCCGCGGCAAGTCACTCGACCAAATCACCCGCGAACGCTACGGTGATACCATTTGATCTGAAAATATGTTAGTCTGTTATTATGTCTTTAAATAGTTATTATGTCTAAAAGTATATTAGAAGGCCGCGAGGAATTGAAGGCGGTTGTGTATCAGATTGCCGAGGTGACTGGTTACCTCTGGCAGAAAGGCTGGGCAGAACGCAATGGCGGCAACATCACCGTCAATGTCACCGAGTATATGGACGATGAGTGTAAGGCCATGTCGGCCATCTCGGAAGTGAAGCAGATCGGGATGACCCTGCCACAGTTGAAGGGCAAGTATTTCTATTGCAAGGGAACCGGCAAGCGCATGCGTGACCTGGCGAAAGAACCCATGCAGAACGGCAGCATCATCCGTATTCTCGACGACTGCGCCAGTTACGTAGTCATTGCTGACGAGAACGTGGTGCCCACCTCTGAGCTTCCCACGCACCTCGCTCTGCAGAACTATCTTTTGGAGACTGGTTCGTGCTATAAGGCTACCCTCCATACGCATCCCATCGAACTGGTCGCCATGAGTCATATCCAGCGATTCCTGAAGGACGACGAGATGACCCGTGTGCTGTGGTCGATGATCCCGGAGACCCTCGCCTTTGCACCCCTTGGCATCGGCATCGTGCCTTACGCCCTGCCGTCATCGGTGGCCTTGGCTGAGGCAACCCTTGAACAGATCAAGACCCACGACGTGGTGATGTGGGAGAAGCATGGCACGGTAGCCGTCGGAGTGGATATCATGGATGCTTTCGACCAGACCGATGTGCTTTGCAAGGCTGCAAACATCTATATGTGTGCCCGGTCGATGGGATCTGAGCCAGACGGCATGACCGACGCTCAGATGAAGGAAGTGCAGGATGTATTCAACCTGCCCAAGAAGCGTCCCTGCTAAGGACTTGTGAAAGAGGAATGAGGAGAGTAATACTGGGCTTACTGGTGGGACTTGCCTCGTTGACTGCCGTGGCGCAGAAACACGGCGAAGCGTCCCCTCGCACCTTGCAATATGAGCCAGGTGCGGGGGGAGCCTTTATCTGTACGAATGGCAATAACCGCTATACCCGTGCCCTCTATGGCAGTCATTCCGATTGGCGGTTGGAGACATCCGATCGTCCTATATTTGCGGCAGTTAAGAAAGGATATCATCGGAATATCCGGATGGAAGTCAATGGCGTGCCACTTGACTCTACGACGACATGCAAGGCACAGTATCGCGACGGCATAAGATGGTATGTCCTGAGCGACAGCCGATGGAATTGGTTACTTGATGTCGTCGTTGTGGCATTACCCGATGAAGAAGGAGCCGTATGGTGCATCTCGAAGACAGCTGCCTGTACCGATCTGGATGCGCAGAAAGGACCGTTGCAGGTAAGGGTGATCACCAGTAAAATCGCGCAGCCGAAACTCAATCGCAATGGAGATATAGGCGCAGATCCTCCTGGTGTTTTCGAAGCATCATCTGATGATACTGCCAGGGTGGTGAGCCCTGCCATCATGAGTGATGACGGATCGATGGCTTTTGTGGTCGTCAAGGTCAATGAAGTGGTTGACATACCCTATCAGAAAGCCAATAGTCTCTTCTTGAAGTCTGTGGACTATTACAAGCAACTGGCCTTGCGCATCCAGTTTCATACCCCCGATCCTTATATCAATACCCTCGGAGGGGCTTTGGTCTTGGCTGCTGACGGCGACTGGGACGGACAGACGTGGCTGCACGGCTGTATCGGATGGCGTATGCCGTTGGCGGGTTGGCGGGCAGGTTACTTAGGCGATGTGCTCGGATGGAACGACCGGGCTGTCAGCCATTTCGATGCCTATGCAAAGAGTCAGGTGACGGACGTCGAACCTGTGATTCCCCATCCCTCGCAGGATTCGGCACAGAATCTGGCCCGGGCTGAGAAGAAGTGGGGCACGCAGATGTATTCCAATGGCTATATCTGTCGTAATCCGGAGCGCAACGACCAGATGCACCATTACGACATGAACCTGAACTATATCGACGAACTGCTGTGGCACTTCCAGTATGATGCCGACACCGTCTATATGCGAAAGATGTGGCCTGTACTCAAGTCACATCTGGCTTGGGAGAAACGTAACTTCGACCCCGACGGAGACCATCTCTATGATGCCTATTGCTGTATCTGGGCCAGCGATGCACTCTATTATAGCGGTGGGGCGGTTACTCATAGTTCGGCCTATAACTATCGCGGCAATAAACTGACAGCCCGTATTGCGGAGATCATCGGTGAAGACCCGCAGCCATATCGGGACGAGGCTGAGGCCATCCTTCAGGCGCTGAACAGCCGTCTGTGGCTTCCCGGCAAAGGTGTCTGGGCAGAGTATCAGGATGCTATGGGACTGAAACGCACCCACGATCATCCGGCCGTATGGAGCATCTACACACCCATCGACTGTGGTGCCTGTACGCCAGAACAGGCTTATAAAGCCACGCAATACATCGACCATCACATCCCTCACATCCCCGTCGCCGTTGATGGGAATTTGCAATTCACATCCGTTGAGCAGGGGATTTGTAATCCCCGCCAACTCTATACCATTTCCACTTCAGACTGGATGCCCTATTCGTGGAGCATCAACAATGTGGCAGCAGCTGAAGTAATGCATACCGCGCTGGCATATTTCGAGGCAGGCCGTCCCGAGGAGGGCTATCGGTTGATGAAGGCCAACATCCTCGATCAGATGTACTACGGCCAGAGTCCGGCCAACTTCGGACAAATCAGCCACTACGATGCGGCCCGTGGGGAGTGCTATCGTGACTTCGGCGACTGCATCGGCATCAGTAGCCGGACGCTGATTCAAGGTCTCTTTGGCATCATTCCCCAGGCACTTGACGGCACGTGTATCATCCGTCCCGGCTTCCCCTCTGACTGGGATTCTGTCCATGTGAAGACACCCTACCTGGAATATACGTTTAAACGCAAGGACGGCCGTGATATATACGACGTCACCCAACATTTCCGTCAACCCCTGAAGATCATCCTCCGCCAAAACCTTTCCCACGGCGCCTATCGTGACATCGAAGGCACGTTTGAGGCGCATCAAGTAATATTTTCCCCTCCTAAGTTAGGAGGGGTGCCCGAAAGGGTGGGGTGGTTTGAACAAGGTTATGGATCTGCGGCGGATCAGACCCCCTCTGGCTCCCCCTACTCAGGGGGAGAAACGAAGCGTAGCGAACTACATGGGGACTGTCCCCGTGATTCGTACGGGCTTACAGAGCCCGATCTCTCAGCACCCTTTCGCCCCATCGATCTCGCTCCCTACTTCAACGCCTCCGTCACCGACATCTTCCGCAACAACTACCTCTCTCCCCGTCCTCAAACCACCACCCTCCAGATTCCCCTCCAAGGCATTGGCGAATGGTGTCATCCTCAAAAGACCGCAGAGATCAACGACTCCGTCTTCCGCACGAAGATCTCCAAAGGTATCTTCCACATGGCCGGCGTCCCTCTGCGCACACCTTCTAAAGGTCGTAACATCATCTATACCAGTCTGTGGGACAACTATCCGGACTCCATAGTCATTCCCTTGAAGGGTAAGGCATCTCGTGCCTATCTGCTCATGGCAGGCTCGACGAACCACATGCAGAGCCGGATTGACAACGGTCTGGTAATTGTCTCCTATACCGACGGGACATCCGACACCTTGGCACTCAGGAACCCTGACAACTGGTGTCCCATCGAGCAAGACTACTATATCGACGGAAAAGCCTTTCGTGCTCCTGAACCCAGGCCCTATCGCGTTTGTTTCGGCACAGGAGATGTTAGCCGAGACTTGAGTAGCGTCGTCAGTCTGGGAGGTGAATATGGCCGAGATATCCCCGGTGGGGCAGGTCAGATGCTGGTGATGTCGCTAAACCCCAAAAAACAATTGAGAGCGTTCATGCTCAGAACGCTCTCAAATGATGTCGTGATAGGCCTCATGGCCCTCACCCTTTCTCCCCCTGAGTAGGGGGAGTCAGAGGGGGTCTGATCCGCCTCTATTTCCCTTCGTACCATTCTTTTAGAACAAAGAATGCCTTCTTCTTCTCGCCCTTGTCGCTGACTAACCCCTTCCTATTGTAGAAGTCCTGAATGCCGGGCAGCACCCTTCTCGGCGAACGGAAGTCTTTCAGTATCCACGGCGTGGTGCCTGATAGACCGTCAATCTTGTCGATCATGGCGATGTTCTCCCGATAGAGATTCTCCTGGAACTCCTCCGTCCAACGCTGGTTCTTCTGGCCGTGGTAGCCGTACTTCGCACCGCCTCCGAACTCGCTTATGATGACGGGCTTGTTGTAGGGAATCTCCCATGTCATCTTCGGCGCGTCGTTCACATCGCGGTACCAGCCTACATATTGATTGAACGATACCACATCAACATACTTGTTCATATTGTCGTTCAGTCGGTTCACGTAGTTCGAGGCGCCCGTCACCTCCATCGCCATAGAAATCAGTCGGGTGGAGTCTTGTGTGCGGGCGTATTGCGCCAGACGTCCGAGGAAGTCGTCGCGCTCGGCAGAGTGAGGCGTCTCGTTGGCGATGCTCCAGATGATGATGTTGGCGCGGTTGTGGTCGCGGCTGATCATATCGGTCAGTTGCTGCTTGGCGTTGGCGAAGGTGGCGGGATTCGTCCAGGCGATAGTCCAATAGACCGGAATCTCCGACCACACGAGGATGCCCATACGCTCAGCCTCGCGTACCATATATTCATTATGCGGGTAATGGGCCAGGCGCACGAAGTTACAACCCAGTTCCTTGGCCCACGTGAGCAGCTGGTGGGCGTCTTCAGTAGAGTTGGCCCGCCCGCCGCCGTTAGCCTTCTCGTCGTGGATGCTGATGCCCTTGAGGAAGATGGGCTGGCCGTTGAGCAGGATTTGCTTGTCGCGTGTCTCGATGGTGCGGAAGCCGATCTCGTCGGCGATGGTAGTCTCATTGTCGAGCGTGATGTTCACTTGATAGAGTTTGGGGTTCTCGGGACTCCAAAGCGACAGATTTTTACTTTGAACTTTGAACTTTGAACTTTGAACTTTACCTTCTGCGTCGGTTATCAGCTGTTGTTTGATTTTCAGCTCGGGGATGGAAACTGTGACCTGATGTCCAGCCTCTGCCTTGTTCAGCTTCGCGCTAAAACATATCTCCTTCCTCTTTCCTCCTTCCTCCTTCCTCGAAAGTTGCACATTGTAGTCCTCGAGGTAAACAGGTGTCACCTTCACCAGCTTCACATCCCTTGTGATGCCGCCGTAGTTCCACCAGTCGAAGATCTGCGTGGGTACATCCTCGGCGTGACGCTTGTTGTCGACCTTCACAATGACCGTGTTCTCTCCCTCCTTTAGCATCTCTGTGACATCGAAGTTGAAGGGTGTGAAGCCGCCGACGTGATGTCCGGCCTCCTGACCGTTCACCCACACCCGACAGTCATAATTCACCGCCCCGAAATACAGCAACACTTTGTTGAATTGATAATGGATAATGGATGATTGATAATTGGCTGACGCGTTGGAATTATCCATTGTCAATTTTCCATTATCCATTAAGAACGATTTCTTGAACCATACGGTTCCCTCGTAAAAGAATAACCTTTCGTCCTGCGTATTCCAGTCTCCCGGAATCTGCATCGTGGGTGACTTGTCGAAATCGTACTCGATGAGGTCTTCGGGCTTCTGGGGCTTCGCGTTGCGGAAGAATCCCCAAGGCGTGGGCTTCATGCGGTAGTCGTAGTAGCCTTCTTCCTGCACGTCTACGATGTAGTTCCACTCGCCGTTGAGCGACAGACTCTCATAGGCGTTAACGTTCTGGATCACAGGCAGCGTCTCGGCTGCGGCCATCGCCGGGAACAACATTCCCGCAACGGCAAGGATCAATTGTCTGATTTGTTTCATTCCGTCTATCATCAAAATAATTTTGTTGGTTTGTTTGCTTTTGTTGCTGCAAAGATAATCATTTTTTTCGATTTGTCGTATGATTATTGAAATTTTTTGTGTATATTTGCACCCAAGATGACTAGACCTGTAAATGATGCAACAGAACGGAATTTTGAGAGTAGGCATTATCGGGACGGGCTGGATAGCTGAAAAAGCGGCTATCACGCTCGCTGGTCTCACTATGTGTGAAGCCTACGCCGTCGGCTCCCGTAGTCAGGAGAAGGCGGATGAGTTTGCCCGTAAATGGGATGTTAAAAAGGCATACGGCTCGTATGCCGAGTTGATGGCCGATCCCAATGTGGATCTTGTTTATGTGGGCACGCCCCACTCGCATCATTACGATGTGACGCGCGAGGCATTGCTGGTTGGCAAGCCCTGTCTGGTGGAGAAGGCGTTTATGGCGAACCGTCGGCAGGCGCAGGAGATCATCGACCTGGCCCACGAGCGGAAGGTGTTCCTGGCTGAGGCTATTTGGACACGCTATCAACCTGTAGTCAATATGGTTCGCGAATTGATCGCTAATGGTCGTATCGGCACGCCACGACTGCTTACCGCCACCCTCGGTTATTCGATGGGCGAGAAGCCGCGCATCATGCGGGCCGACCTCTGCGGGGGTGCCTTGCTCGACCTCGGCGTCTATGCCCTGAACTTCGTGCGGATGTTCTTCCCCGCCGACATCGTCAGCATCGACAGCCAATGTGTGAAGTCGAAGACGGGCATGGATCTGACGAACGCCATCACGCTCGTCCTGGCCGACGGCATGCTGTGTAACCTCCAGTCGAGTGCCGCCTGTGTGGGTGACAACATCGGTGTCATCGCTGGTACCGACGGCAACCTCATCATCGACAACATCAACAATCCGCAGACCATCACCGTGAATGGGCCTGACCGGACCTACATCGAGACCATCCGCGTGCCGAAGCAGATCACAGGCTATGAGTATCAGTTCATGGCCTGCCGTCAGGCGCTCATCGACGGACTCTTGGAACCTCTCGAAATGCCTCACGCCGAGACGCTTTACATCATGGAACTGATGGACGGCCTGCGACAGAAATGGGGCATCCGCTACCCAATGGACAGAGATTTTTAACGACAACGAATTAGACGAATTAAACGAATTTATGAAGGATTTTAATTATTACGCACCGACGGAAGTGGTGTTTGGAGAACAGAGTGAGGAGCAGGTGGCTGCTCTCGTGAAGAAGTATGGTGGCACGAAGGTGCTGGTACATTATGGTGGTCAGAGTGCCGTTCGCTCAGGACTGCTCGACAAGATCTGCGGCCTGCTGAAAGAGGGTGGGGTAGACTATGTGACGCTGGGTGGCGTTGTGCCTAATCCGCGTCTCTCTTTGGCGCATCAGGGTATTGAACTCTGCCGCAAGGAGGGCATCGACTTCATCCTCGCCGTGGGTGGCGGATCGGTCATCGACTCTGGCAAGTGCATCGCGATGGGTGTGGCCAATCCAGACATCGAGGTGTGGGATATCTATCTCGGCAAGGTGTCACCCGCCAAGGCTCTGCCAGTGGCAACGGTACTCACCATCCCTGCTGCGGGCAGTGAGATGAGCGAGTCGACGGTGGTGACCAATGAGGAAGGTGATGTGAAGCTGGGCTATAGCAACAATCTTCTGCGCCCAAAGTTCGCCATTATGAATCCGCGTCGCACGATGACTCTGCCCCCGTATCAGACGGCCGCCGGCGTGACCGATATGATGATGCACACGATGGAGCGTTACTTTACCAAGGACGACGATATGGACTTCACCACCGACCTTGCTGAGGCTGCTTTGCGGAGCATTAAGAGTGCCATTTTTGCTGTGCTGAAGAATCCCGAGGACTATCGTTACCGTGCTCAGATCATGTGGGGCGGCAGCGTGATGCACAACGGTCTGACGGGCTGTGGCGTCAGCGACGACTGGGCCACACACCAGTTAGAGCATGAACTGAGCGGTATGTTCGACGTGACGCACGGTGCCGGACTGGCTGCTATGTGGCCGTCGTGGGCCCGTTATGTGATGCACGAGAACCTGAGCCGTTTCGTGCGCTTTGCGGTGAACGTGATGGATGTGCCCAATGATTTCACAGACCCCGAGGGTACGGCCCTGAAAGGCATCGAGGCGATGGAGCGCTTCTACCATGCCATCGGTATGCCCGTCAACATCAAGGAACTCATCGGCCGCGACATTACCGATGATGAAATCGCCGAGATGACCCGCAAGTGCAGCCGTGACTATACATCGACCTGCGGTTGCCTGAAGGTGCTGAAGGCCGAGGATATGGAGGCAATCTATAAACTGGCACGAGGCTGATATTAATCATAGACAATACACAAAAATGAAACAGGTTCTTACGCTCCTGATGGTGCTGCTGGCCGTCCCCCTGGTCAGCAAGGCACAGGACTTACAACTAAACGACCGCGAGTATTTCGAGCGGCAAGGGGTGAATGTGCTGGTGTTCAGCAACAGTTTTAACGGCGGGTTCAACGACGAGAAGAACTCGGGTATCGAGATTATCCATCACGGTGTGCGTACCGTCCAGGGCGGTGCCGTGCGTCTGAACAACACGCCCGAGCAATGGGATCTCGTGCCGCGGATGACCGACCGCAAGGTGAACCGTGAGAACGGCAGCATCGAGGTCGCCATGCGTTACGACGACTACGACTTCGACAGCCGCGTCATCGTCACCGCCAAGGGCAAGGCTGTGGAAATCTCCGTGTATCTTGACAAGCCCGTGCCTGAGAAACTGGCAGGCGAGGCAGGCCTGAACATCGAGTTCCTGCCGTCGCAGTATTGGCTGAAGACCTTCACGATGGACGGTCGCCTGGGCCGTCTGCCGCGCTATGCCACCAGTCAGACCGTCACCCGTCCGAACAGCGAGAAGCCCCGTCAGTTCAAGGGCTTCAAGACCTACGACGACCGTGGCACCAATCGCTTCATCGACCCGCTGCCCATCGAGACAGGCCACAGCCTGAGCATGGCCACCGACGATCCTTCACGGCTCGTCACCATCACCAGCGATTCAGAACTGAAACTCTTCGATGGCCGAATGCTCGCACAGAACGGCTGGTTCGTCGTCCGCAGCATACTGCCGAAGGGCAAGACCGGCAAGGTCATCACCTGGACTGTCGAGCCCAATGCCGTCCCGGGCTGGATTCGTGAGCCGAACATCGGTTTCTCGCAGATAGGCTACACGCCTGAACAGCCGAAGGTGGCCGTCATCGAACTCGACAAACTCGACACGCCGCAGACTTCGGCCAAGCTCATGCGCATCAATCCCGACGGTTCGACGGCGCAGGCCTTCGAGGGACCTGTCACGTCATGGGGGGCCTACTTTAAATATAATTATGTGAAGTTCGACTTCAGCAGCGTCAAGGAGCCCGGCGTCTATTTCATCCAGTATGGCAAGACGAAGACCAACGACTTCCTCATCGACACCCACGTCTACGACAAGATCACCGATGCCACCACCGACGTATGGGTGCCCATCCACATGAACCACATGTACGTCACCGAGGGGTATCGCACGTGGCACGGCGAGCCCTTCAAGGAGGGCTATCTGCAAGCCCCGGAGAGCGACCACTTCGACTTGCACCGTCAGGGAGCGACCACCGACACCAAGTACAAGCCTTTGGAACTCATCCCCGGCCTGAACGTCGGCGGATTCTTCGATGCCGGTGACTTCGACATCGAGACAGGCTCGAACATCAACGTCGTGCAGAACTTCATCCGCACCTGGGAACTCTTCCATCCTCAGCGCGACGAGACCTTCGTTTCGCAGAAGCAGCGCTATGTCGATCTCCACCGTCCCGACAGCGTGCCCGACATCCTGCAGTTCATCGAGCACGGCACGCTTAACCTCGTGGCGCAGGCCGAGCAGATCGGGCACATGGCCTCGACGCTCTCCAACTCCACCCTCGACAACTATCACCATCTGGGCGATGCCGCCTCGATCACCGACGGCCTGCACTACGACCCGTCGCTGAAGCCCTATGAGGTGAGTGCCGACGGCAAGCGCAGCGGTACGCCCGACGACATGTGGGCCTTCACCACCCGCAGTCCGCAGCTCGACCTCCGTGCCGCTACGATGTTCGCCGCCGCCAGCCATGCCCTCAAGGGTTACAACGACGAGCTGGCCGGGCGCGCCCTCACCCAGTCGAAGCGGCTCATGAAGGAGGCCACCGAACTCATCGCCCAGCGCAATGCCGCACGTGAAGATGAATTTGCCTGGCTCGACGGTACGGAGCAGGTCAACATCTCCAATCCCCGCCAGCAGGGAGCCAAACCCGACAAGAAGCGTCTGAAGTTGTTGGAGCGCAGCCGTAAGAACCGTGAGCAGCTCGGCGATATGGCCACCAACCTCATGCTCTACAGCGCCACGCAGGAGAAGCAGTACCTCGACAACTTCGCCGCACAAATCTGGGACGCTCTCGAGCTGCGACTCTCCGGCAACATGCAGACCGCCCTCGACGCCGTGCCCTATATGGATGAGGCCTATAAGGAGAAACTCCGTCCCTACGTGGTGAAATATGAGGAATACATCAAGAGTTTCGACACCCAGAACCCCTATGGCGTGCCCATCGGACTCGGCAACTGGGCCGGTGTGAACATGGTGCTCAACTTCGGCATCACCGTCAACTACGCCCACATCTACTTCCCCGACATCGTCGGCAAGGATGAGGTCTACCGTGTGGCCAACTGGCTCTACGGGCGTCATCCCTACCACAACTATTCGTTCGTGGCCGTCGTGGGTGCCACCCGTCCGAAGCAGGTGTTCTACGGCAACAACCGTGCAGACTTCTCGTTTATCCCCGGCAACGTCGCCCCGGGTCTGCTCTTCCGCAAGCCCGACCACTTCGAGAACTACGACGACTGGCCCTTCCTCTGGGGACAGAACGAGGGAACCATTGCCGGAAACACGCAGTACATTATCTTCGGCTCGTCGCTCAAAAACATCGTGTCAGAGTAATATCAGACTCTATGCGCAGCCATCATCTGTGAAATCTGTGTAATCTGTGGTTTAAACAATCAAAAGTGGAGCGGCTTTGGAATAGAAATTACATCAAGGTGATGATAGCGAACTTCTCGCTGTTCTTCGCATTCTATGTCCTGACTCCATTGCTGCCGCTCTATCTGAGTGAACATTTCGGCGCAACAAAGGACGTGATCGGCCTCGTGCTCTCGGGCTACACCATCACGGCTTTGTTGTGCCGACCTTTTAGCGGTTACATCGTCGACTCCTTCTCCCGTAAGACGGTACTGATGGTCTGCTTCGGCACGTTCGCCATCTTCTTTGCCGGCTATCTCGCCGCGTCCACCCTCCTGCTGTTCACCATCGTCCGAACCCTCCACGGCGGGCCCTTTGGTGCCCTGACTGTCTCCAACTCGACCGTCGCCATCGACGTGCTGCCCTCCAGCCGTCGTACCGAGGGCATCGGCTACTACGGCCTGTCCAACAACCTCGCCATGGCCATCGCGCCTACCGTCGGCATCTTCATCTACAAGTTCACCGCCAGTTTCGAATTCCTCTTCTGGCTGGCCCTCATCGTGGCCTGCCTCGGCTGGCTGGTCGATGCCACGGTATCATTGCCCCCTAAGTTAGGGGGCGATAGGGGTCTGAACAAGAGAACATACCTCAGCACTTCTTCAGAACCCCAACCCCCTAACTTAGGGGGCTTACCCAAACTTTCTTGGGATCGCTTCTTCCTCGTCCGCGGCTGGCTCCTGGGTCTGAATATGGTGGCCTTCGGCTTCAGTTTCGGCGTGCTCAGCAACTACCTCGCCATCTACGGCAAGGAGGTGATGGGCATCACCGGCAGCACGGGCACCTACTTCATGCTCTGCTCCATCGGACTGATCCTGTCCCGTCTCCAGGGAGGCAAGGCCCTCCGTGAAGGCCGTGTCACCTTCAATGCCGGCTCCGGCATGGTCATCTCCCTCGTCGGCTATACCTTATTTATTCTGATGCCGACGCTCGAACAATTGTCAATTGTCAATTATCAATTATCCATTGCCATCGGCTACTACGGTTCCGCCCTCCTCATCGGCCTCGGCAACGGCCACATGTGGCCCGCCTTCCAGAACATGACCATCAACGTGGCCCGCAACAACCAGCGTGGCACCGCCAACTCCACCATCCTCATCTCCTGGGACATCGGCATGGGTCTCGGCATCCTCGTCGGAGGCGTCATCTCCGAGCTCCTCGGCTATGGCGCCGCTTTCTGGACCGTCGTCCTCGTCAATGCTGCCGGCGTCGCCTGTTTCTTCCTCGCCACCAGGGCCTTCTTCCTCCAGCGCAACCTGAACCCCACGGTCAGGTAGGCAACACCTTCAAATCTATATATATGTAAAGAGGACTGACAGCTCTCGTAGTCTGTCAGCCCCCTTCGGTTTCCCCTCCTGAGTAAGAGGGGTTAGGGGTGGTCTGATCCGCCTCCTTACATCGCTATCGGTCCCAGTCCCATACAGCTCGTCGTTGTGATGGCCGTCAGGAAGGCTGTGAGCGTAGCCTTAATTTTGGTCCATTTCGTCACCGCCTTCACCCTTGGTGAACAGCTTGCTTGCAACCTCGCTCGACTCACCGTCCTTGATGGCGATGGCCTTCACGGTCGTGGTGTCGCTCAGGGTGAATGCCTCACTGTAGAGCGTGCTCTCAGCCGTTGGCGTCGAGCCGTCGGTGGTGTAGTGGATCTCAGCACCGGCAGGGCCGCTGATGCTCACCGAGGTAGTCTCAGCAAACGGAGTCGTGCCGCTGATGGTGGGTGCTGCCAGTGTTGCAGACTGCGAGCTGCCGCCGCTCTGCGAGCCGCCGTTGCCGCCTCCCGACTGCTGACTACTGTCTCCTGACTCCTGACTACTGACTCCTGACTGTTCCCGCCCTTGGCTGACGCGATCTCAGCCTTGGCCTTGTCGGTCCAAGAGAGCCTAACGTCCTTCTTCAGCTCGTCGCGGGTGAACTCGCCAGTCGACTGGGCCAGCAGCTTGATGGCCTTCACGGCAGCGCCGGTCTTGGCACCCTCGGGCAGCGTACCGATGCTGGCGGAGGCCACCTTGTCCTGCTCAGCGTCATAGAGCGTCTCCAACGCGTTGGCCTCGACCGTAGCCTTGAAGATGGCCAGGTTGTCGATCTTCACGGTGTTGCCCATGAGCACCTGCTCGCGCACGCACTTCACGAAGTCGATCAGGATACCCGTGATGGATCCCTCTGAGAACATCGTGTTGTGTTCTGCCATATGATGCGCCATGTCCTGCACGCTCATCGTCTGTTTGTAACTCACGCGGGCGTAGTACTTGCCCGCCTGTTCGGTTTCCGAAGTCTCGGTCACCTTACTCAAATACAATTCTATCATACCTGTAAAGT
>JAEEGI010011841.1_pt1 | contig 18747 bp, 29 predicted proteins | sample 8958751 | NCBI WGS metagenome assembly JAEEGI01 (sample SAMN16246545, study PRJNA631951) | gut metagenome | biome: gut microbiome; feature: rumen; material: KS-attached | host: Bos | place: Iran: Karaj | collected 2018-10 | reverse complement strand
TCAAAGAAGCTGTTGAGAAGATGTTCAATAATGTTAAGGTTGCATCGGTCAACACCATGAACCTTGACGGCAAGACCCGCAGACGTGGCGCCACATTCGGAAAGACAGCAAAGACAAAGAAGGCGATCGTTCAGCTCACCGCTGACAGCGCAGAGATCGACTTGTTCTAAAACGCTTCGCGTTTAGAACGCCTCCGGCAGGATGCGCAGACAATCGCAGAGGAAAGTGCTTCGCACCGCGATTGTCGCGCCGGAAATGTCAAGACATTTCCGATTAGTAAAGTTAAACAGCGCAGAGAAACCCGGTAACACATAGGGAAAAGATATTGCGCAGAAGGAGAATAAGAAATGGGAATTAAGAAATATACCGCTTATACGCCCTCCAGAAGAAACATGACCGGCTATGATTTCCAGCAGATCACAGCTACAACTCCCGAGAAGTCCCTTACAGTGACTCTCAAGAAGAATGCAGGTCGTAACAATCAGGGTAAGATCACAGTAAGACACCAGGGCGGCGGCTACAGAACAAAGTACAGGATCATCGATTTCAAGAGATACAAGGATGATATCCCCGCAACAGTTAAGACAATCGAGTACGATCCCAACAGAACAGCCAACATCGCACTTATCTGCTACGCAGACGGCGAGAAGGCATACATCCTCGCTCCCGAGGGACTTAAGGTCGGCGACAAGATCATGAACGGTGAGAACGCTGAAGCGCTCAACGGCAACTGCCTTCCTTTAAGCAAGATCCCCGTTGGTGCACAGATCCACAACATCGAGCTTTATCCCAAGCGCGGCGGACAGCTGGTTCGTTCGGCAGGTGCTGCTGCACAGCTCGTTGGTAAGGAAGAGAAGTACGCAATCCTTCGTCTCCCTTCGGGCGAAATGAGAAGGATCCCCGTTATCTGTCGTGCAACGATCGGTGTTATCGGAAACGGCGAGCACAACCTCGTAAACATCGGTAAAGCAGGTCGTAAGAGACACATGGGCATCAGACCTACAGTACGTGGTGCGGTTATGAACCCGAATGACCATCCTCACGGTGGTGGAGAAGGTAAGAACGGAATCGGTCGTCCCGGTCCTTCAACTCCTTGGGGTAAGCCCGCTCTCGGTCTTAAGACCCGCAAGAAGAACAACAAGTCCAATAAGCTCATCATTCGTCGTAAGAATGGTAAGGCTATCGCTAAATAGAAAGGAAGGTTGAACCTATGGCACGTTCATTAAAAAAGGGACCCTTCGCGGACGCTTCGCTCTTAAAGAAGGTAGATGAGGTTGTTAAGTCAGGTGACAAGCAGGCGATCGTAACCTGGTCACGTCGTTCAACCATCTTCCCTAATTTCGTTGGTCTGACAATTTCTGTACACGACGGAAGAAAGCACATCCCGGTATACGTTACCGAGGACATGGTAGGACATAAGCTTGGCGAGTTCGTAGCAACAAGAACATACCGCGGACACGGCAAGGATGAAAAGAAGACATCCAGAAAGTAATGACTTTTACGGATAACACAGTTTTTTTGACACGATGAAAGGAGGTTACATCCATATGGCTAAAGGACATAGATCTCAGATAAAGAGAGAGAGAAATGCCGTTAAGGATACAAGACCCTCGGCTAAGCTTTCATATGCCAGGGTATCCGTTCAGAAGGCATGCTTCGTACTGGATGCAATCAGAGGTAAAGACGTTAACACAGCGCTTGGAATATTAGCATACAATCCCAGATACGCTTCTACAGTGATCGAGAAGCTCGTTAAGTCGGCTATGGCCAATGCAGAGAACAACAACGGAATGGACACATCAAAGCTCTACGTTGAAGAGTGCTACGCAAACTGCGCACCCACAATGAAGAGGATCCATCCCAGAGCACAGGGCAGAGCTTACAGGATCAACAAGAGAATGAGCCACATCACAGTAGTACTTAATGAGAGGTAAAGAAAGGAGACGACTTTATGGGACAGAAAGTAAACCCCCATGGTTTGAGAGTCGGTATCATCGCTGACTGGGATTCCAAGTGGTACGCAGAGGGCGATTTTGCGGACAACCTCGTAGAGGATTACAATATCAGAAAGTTCTTAAAGAAGAAGTTATACAGCGCAGGCATCTCGAAGATCGAGATCGAGCGTGCTGCAGACAAGGTTAAGGTTACCGTTCATACAGCTAAGCCCGGTGTTGTTATCGGCAAGGGCGGCGCTGAGATCGAGAAGCTTAAGGCAGACATCAAGAAGTTCACAAAGAAGGACGTTAACCTTGATATCAAAGAGGTTAAGAGACCTGACAACAACGCTCAGCTCGTTGCAGAGTCCATCGCACAGCAGCTTGAGAATCGTGTTTCCTTCAGACGTGCTATGAAGTCCACAATGAGCAGGACCATGAAGGCAGGCGCAAAGGGAATCAAGACATCTTGCTCAGGCCGTCTCGGTGGAGCTGATATGGCTCGTACAGAGTTCTACAGTGAGGGAACCATTCCGCTTCAGACAATCCGTGCAGACATCGACTACGGATTCGCAGAGGCAGACACAACCTACGGTAAGGTTGGTGTTAAGGTTTGGGTATACCACGGTGAGGTACTTCCCGCTAAGAACGGAAAAAAGGAAGGGAGCGTGAAGTAAGATGCTGATACCCAAGAGAGTAAAACACAGAAAACAGTTCCGCGGAACAATGCGCGGAAAGGCCCAGAGAGGCAATACTATCGCATACGGCGAGTACGGACTTGTTGCAGCAGAGCCTGCATGGATCAAGTCCAATCAGATCGAGGCAGCCCGTGTTGCCATGACCCGTTACATCAAGCGTGGCGGTCAGGTTTGGATCAAGATCTTCCCTGATAAGCCCGTTACCACAAAGCCCGCTGAAACCCGAATGGGTTCCGGTAAAGGAACAACAGAGTTCTGGGTAGCAGTAGTTAAGCCCGGACGTGTTATGTTCGAGATCGCGGGAGTATCCGAAGAGATCGCAAGAGAGGCACTCCGTCTTGCAATGCACAAGCTTCCCATCAAGTGCAAGATCGCCTCTAAGGCAGATTTAGAAGGAGGTGCCGACAGTGAAGAGTAAGAACTATGTTGAGGAATTAACAAAGAAGTCGGGAACCGAACTTAATGAGGAACTTGTCGCAGCAAAGAAGGAACTCTTCAACCTCAGATTCCAGAATGCGACAAACCAGCTTGACAATACAAGCAGGATCAACGAAGTTAGAAAGAACATCGCCAGGATCAAGACTGTGATCTCACAGCAGAAGGCGTGATCGAATCAGTTTTCTGATCGAGTGGAAAGGAGAAAGTTGTGGATAGAAATCTCAGAAAAGTTCGTACCGGCAAAGTAGTCAGCGACAAGATGGACAAGACAGTCGTTGTAGCCGTTGTAGATAATGTTAAGCATCCCTTGTACAACAAGATCGTTAAGAGAACCTACAAGCTCAAGGCTCATGATGAGAACAACGAGTGCAAGGTCGGCGACAGAGTCAAGGTAATGGAGACAAGACCTCTTTCGAAGGATAAGAGATGGAGACTTGTCGAGATAGTTGAGAAGGCTAAATAAGGTTTTTACGCGGTTTTTTCGCGCAGGAAGGAGTTATCATGATTCAGACCGAATCAAGACTTAAGGTTGCCGATAATACCGGTGCAAAGGAACTCCTTTGTATCAGAGTAATGGGCGGTTCAACCAGAAGATATGCGAATATCGGGGATGTTATCGTTGCCAGCGTTAAAGATGCAACACCCGGTGGCGTTGTAAAGAAAGGTGAAGTTGTTAAGGCTGTTGTAGTTCGTACAGTTAAGGGCGCTCACCGTAAAGATGGTTCTTATATCAGATTTGACGAGAATGCGGCTGTCATTATCAAGGAAGACAAGACCCCCAAGGGAACACGTATTTTCGGACCCGTGGCTAGAGAGTTACGTGAGAAGCAGTTCATGAAGATCGTTTCTCTCGCTCCCGAAGTGTTATAAGGAGGTAGTTACAATGGCAACATTAAAGATCAAGAAAGGCGATACAGTTCGCGTTATCGCCGGGAAAGATAAAGGCAAAGAAGGCAAAGTCGTCAAAGTGACCGACAAGCGCGTTATCATCGAAGGCGTTAACACAGTTACAAAGCATGCAAAGCCCAGCCAGGAGAATCCTAAGGGCGGCATCATCAAGAAGGAAGCGCCCATCGACGCATCAAATGTCATGTATCTGTACAAGGGTAAGCCTACAAGGATCGGTTTCAAGTTCGTTGAAGGCAAGGACGGCGAGATGACCAAGGTTCGTTTCGCCAAGACCACAGGTGACATTATCGACTAATAAGAGAGGAGGTCACAAAAGTTGGCTCGTTTAAAGGATTTTTATCTTTCAGATGTGAGAGATGCATTAACAAAGAAATTCGGATACAAGAACATCATGGAGATTCCGAAGATTGAGAAGATCGTTATCAACATGGGCGTGGGCGAGGCTAAGGAAAATGCCAAGGCTCTTGAGTCCGCAGTTAAAGATATGGAGATCATCACCGGACAGAAGGCAGTGATCACCAAGGCAAAGAAGTCTATCGCAAACTTCAAGATCAGAGAGGGTGTTGCGATCGGTTGCAAGACAACCCTTCGTGGCGACAAGATGTACGAGTTCCTTGACAGACTCGTAAACCTTGCTCTTCCCCGAGTTAGAGACTTCCGTGGCGTTAATGCCAACGGTTTCGACGGCAGAGGCAATTACTCACTCGGTATCAAGGAACAGCTTATCTTCCCTGAGATCGAATACGATAAGGTTGACAAGGTCAGAGGTATGGACGTTTGCATCGTTACCACTGCCAGGACAGATGAAGAGGCACGTGAGCTCTTAAAGCTCTTCAACATGCCGTTTGCCAAATAACAGGAGGAATCATAACCATGGCGAAATTATCGATGAAATTAAAGCAGCAGCGTCCCGCTAAGTTCTCTACCAGAGAGTACACACGCTGCAAGATCTGCGGTCGTCCTCATGCAGTACTTCGCAAGTTCGGAATCTGCAGAGTTTGCTTCCGCGAGCTCGCATACAAGGGTCAGATCCCGGGTGTTAAGAAAGCCAGTTGGTAAGTCATTCTATAAAGGAGGAAAATTAACATGACAATGAGCGATCCTATTGCAGATATGCTTACCAGAATCCGTAATGCCAATACTGCAAAACATGAAAAAGTAAATGTTCCTGCTTCGAAGATGAAGATCTCTATCGCAGAAATCCTTCTTAAGGAAGGCTATATCAAGAACTTCGAGATCGTTGACGCAGGTCCTGCAAAGGATATCGTTATCACCTTAAAGTACGGAAAAGATAAGAATGAGAAGATCCTCACAGGTCTTAAGAGAATCTCGAAGCCCGGTCTTCGTGTTTATGCTAACAGCGAAGAGCTTCCCAAGGTTCTCGGTGGTCTCGGAACAGCGATCATCTCAACAAACAAGGGAGTTATCACAGATAAAGAGGCTCGCAAGCAGAAAGTCGGCGGCGAAGTTCTCTGCTTCATCTGGTGAGAGAGTTTTTTTACAATAATCAGGAGGTACGGGCATGTCACGTATAGGTAAGATGCCAATCGCTATACCTGCAGGTGTTACTGTTGATATAGCAGAAAATAATGTGGTCACTGTTAAAGGCCCCAAGGGAACCCTTAGCAGGGCACTTGCTCCCGAGCTCGAAGTAAAGATCGAGGACGGACAGGTGATCGTTAACAGACCCAACGATCTTAAGAAGATGAAGTCCCTGCACGGACTTACGAGAACACTCATCAATAACATGGTTGTCGGAGTTACGGCAGGCTATGAGAAAACTCTCGAGATCAACGGTGTTGGTTACAGGGTAGTTAAGGAGGGCAAGAAGCTCAACCTTACACTCGGTTACTCACATCCCGTTATCATGGAAGATCCCGAGGGTATAGAGACAGTTTGCGACGGTCAGAACAAGATCATCGTAAAGGGTATCGACAAAGAGAAGGTTGGCCAGTTCGCTGCACAGATCAGAGAGAAGAGAGCTCCTGAGCCTTATAAGGGCAAGGGTATCAAGTACGCTGATGAAGTGATCAGACGTAAGGCCGGCAAGACAGGTAAGAAATAAGGAGGAATGAAGAATGTTTAAGAAGGAATCAAGAACAAAAATCCGCGAGAAAAAACATTTAAAGATCCGCAATCGTTTCTCCGGTACTCCTGAAAGACCCCGCTTGTCGGTTTTCAGAAGCAATAGTCATATGTATGCTCAGATCATTGACGATACGGTAGGAAACACACTCGTTGCCGCATCAACACTTGATAAGGACGTTAAGGCTCAGCTCAAGTTCACCGATAACATCGAGGCAGCAACACTTCTCGGCAAGGTTATCGCACAGAAGGCTCTTGACAAGGGCATCAAGACAGTTGTCTTCGACAGAGGCGGCTTCATATATCACGGTAAGGTTCAGGCACTGGCTGAGGCAGCCAGAGAAGCCGGTCTGGAATTCTAAGGAGGAGACAGCAGATGAAACATACAAACATTGATGCCAGCAATCTGGAATTAGAAGATAAGGTCGTTACCATCAAGCGTGTCACCAAGGTAGTTAAGGGTGGACGTAACATGAGATTTACAGCACTCGTTGTTGTAGGCGACAAGAAGGGACATGTTGGTGCAGGTCTCGGTAAGGCTACAGAAATTCCCGAAGCTATCCGCAAGGGTAAGGAAGCAGCCATCAAGGCACTCATCGAACTTCCCCTTGATGAGAATTGCAGCGTTCCTCACGACTTCATCGGCAAGTTCGGCAGCGCTACAGTCCTTATGAAGAGAAGCCCCGAAGGTACCGGTATCATCGCAGGCGGCCCCGTACGTAACGTACTCGAGCTTGCAGGCTTCAAGAATATCCGTACCAAGTCACTCGGTTCAAACAACAAGCAGAACGTTGTCCTTGCAACGATCAACGGACTCAGCCAGCTCAAGACACCCGAGCAGGTAGCAGCAGCTCGCGGGATCAGTGTTGAGCAGCTGATGGACTAATGTCAGGAGGATTTAGAAATGGCAGATAAAGTAAAGGTTACTTTAGTTAAATCTACTATAAGTGCCCTTCCGAAGCATAAGAAGACTGTTGCAGCACTCGGACTCGGAAAGCTTAACTCAAGCAATGAGCTCCCCAACAATGCCGCAACTAAGGGTATGATCAATCAGGTCAGACACCTGGTTAAGGTTGAAGAACTCTAATCAGTTTTTTGGGAAGGAGAAATTATCATGAATTTATCAGATTTAAGACCCGCTGACGGTTCCAAGCAGAGCAACAACTTCCGCAAGGGCCGTGGTCATGCATCGGGTAACGGCAAGACTGCAGGTTACGGACACAAGGGTCAGAAGGCTCGTTCCGGTCGCCCGAGAGCAGGCTTTGAAGGTGGTCAGAACCCCTTCTTCAGAAGACTTCCTAAGAGGGGCTTCCGTAACAGAAACACTAAGGAAATCATCACCGTAAATGTCAGCATGCTCAACAGATTTGAAGACGGAGCAGAAGTTACGGTTGAAAGTCTTATGGATATCGGCATCATCACCAATCCTAAGGACGGTATCAAGATACTTGGGAATGGAGAATTAACCAAGAAACTCAATGTTAAGGTCGACGCATTCAGCGACTGCGCTAAGCAGAAGATCGAGGCTCTTGGTGGAAAAGCAGAGGTGATCTGATATGATTAATTCTATCATCAATGCTTTCAAGAATCCCGATATCAGAAAGAGATTGCTCTTCACTATCGTTTGCGTAGTGCTCATCCGTATCGGATCTATGATCCCGGTACCCGGAATCGCTTTCGAGCAGTTCTCTTCATGGCTCAAGGATGCCAACCTTGAGCTCGGATTCCTTGATACACTGACAGGTGGATCGTTCTCGCAGATGTCGATCTTCGCGCTTTCGATCTCCCCTTACATCAACGCATCCATTATCATGCAGCTCCTCACTATCGCTATCCCGAGGCTCGAAGAGATCCAGAAGGACGGTGAGGACGGCCGCAGAAGGATCGGTAAGTACACAAGGATCCTTACCATCGCACTTGCATTCCTTGAGGGCGGCGCTATGGCTTACAGCTTCAGCGTACAGAACTCGGGCGTTATCAACACAGACGCTTTCACAGGGATCATGCTCATCTCATTCGGTTTCACAGCAGGTACTTCGTTCCTTATGTGGCTCGGTGAGAACATTTCCGAGAGAGGTGTTGGAAACGGTATCTCCATGATCCTCCTCGTTAACATCGTATCGCGCCTTCCCGCCGATCTCGATACACTCTATACAAAGTTCGTATCGGGTGCAAGCAGTCTGATCGTCGGTATCGTGAGTGCGATCGTGATCGTAGCCGTTCTGGTAGGACTCGTAATGCTCATCGTTATCCTCCAGGATGCTGAGAGAAGGATACCCGTTCAGTACTCAAAGAAGGTTTCGGGACGCGGCATGGTCGGCGGTTCTTCGTCGAACATCCCCCTCAAGGTTAACACCTCCGGTGTTATCCCCGTAATCTTTGCGATGTCACTGATGCAGTTCCCGATCATCATCAGCTCGTTCTTCGGAGCACAGGCCGCGAGAACAGGCTTCTGGAACAAGGTTCTCTACATGCTCAACATGCAGAACTGGTTCAACATCAAGGAGTGGGGCGAGTTCAAGTACACCTTCGGTGCACTTATCTACATCCTCCTCATCGGATTCTTCGCATATTTCTACACAGCGGTTACATTTAACCCCGTAGAGATCTCGAACAATCTTAAGAAGAGCGGCGGATACTGCCCCGGTATCAGACCCGGAAGACCTACAACAGATTACCTTAAGGACATCCTTAATAAGATAATCTTCATCGGTGCTATCGCACTGAGCATCGTTGCGATCCTTCCTCTTGTACTTACCGGTGTATTCCAGGTAAGGGTAGGATTTGCAGCAACATCCCTTATCATCGTTGTCGGAGTTATCCTTGAGACAATGAAGGCGATCGAAGCAATGATGGCAGTTCATCATTACAAGGGATTCCTTGATAAATAATTTTAGTATCACACGGGGGCGGGGCACTTTAGACAGTCCCGCCCCTGTTTTGCAGTTAGGACACGAACATGAAAATAGTTATGTTAGGCGCACCCGGCGCAGGTAAGGGAACACAGGCTAAGCAGATCGCTGCAAAGTACGGTATTCCTCACATCTCGACCGGTGATATCTTTCGCGCAAATCTGAAAGAGGGCACTCCCCTCGGACTTAAGGCCAAGGAGTACATGGACAAGGGAAGCCTTGTTCCCGACGAGCTCACACTTGAGCTCATCATGGACAGATTCACACAGCCCGATTGCAAGAACGGCTACGTGCTCGATGGATTCCCCAGAACCATCCCGCAGGCCGAGGCACTCACAAAGGCACTCGCCGACAACAAGGACGAGATCGACTACGCAGTGAACGTTGAAGTTCCCGACGAGAGGATCATCGACAGAATGTCAGGGCGTCGTGCATGCGCAAAGTGCGGCGGAACCTTCCATATCAAATATAATCCCACAAAGGTCGAGGGCGTTTGCGATCTGTGCGGCGGCGAGCTGTACGTGAGAGACGACGACAAGCCCGAGATCGTAAAGAAGAGGCTTGATACATATCATGCCCAGACCCAGCCCCTCATCGATTACTATGAGAAGGCAGGAAAGCTTAAAGAGGTTGATGGTACTCAGGATGTAGACAAGGTCTTCGCAGACATCGTTAAGGTGATCGAAGCCTAAGCATCCGTCATGTATAACTGATTACATGTGCGATGCCGGCACATGTATGGCAGCGCGGGAACATCGCGCTCGCGGAGAGGATAAACATGTCTATTACTATCAAATCAGAGAAAGAAATAACGCTTATGCGTGAAGCCGGCAAGATCCTTGCCGAAGTTCACAGACTTCTTGAAAAAGAAGTGGTACCCGGAGTATCAACATGGGAGATCGACCGTAAGGCGGCCGAGTTCATCAGAGGATTCGGATGCAAGGCATCGTTCCTCGGCTACAACGGCTACCCCGCATCGATCTGTATCTCGGTGAATGATGTTGTCATCCACGGGATCCCTTCAAAGGACCGCATTCTGAAGGAGGGCGATATCGTCAGCCTTGATGCGGGTGTCATCTACAAGGGTTATCAGTCGGATGCGGCCAGGACGGTTCCCTGCGGCAAGATAAGCGCTGAGGCCGAAAGACTCATCAGAGTCACACGCGAGAGCTTTTATGAAGGCTTAAAGTACGCAAGAGGCGGCAATCACCTCTACGAGATCTCCGGTGCGGTCGAAGACCACGTCGTTGCGGCAGGCTACTCTGTAGTCAGGGAGTTTGTCGGACACGGTATCGGCAGGGAGATGCACGAGGATCCTCAGATCCCTCATTATCATATGAAGAGAAGGGGTATCAAGCTGATCCCCGGAATGACGATCTGCGTCGAGCCGATGGTCAACGCCGGAAGGTGCGACATCAACTGTCTGGACGACGGCTGGACGATAGTAACTCAGGATCATTCCCTCTCGGCACACTACGAGAACACGATCCTGATCACAGAAGGCGAACCCGAGCTGCTGTCTATATGATGCGGATCATGTTGACGATCGAAGGCTCAGGTTCGGATGTTGAAGCAAGCGTTTCAAAACAGGAGGTTACATGTCAAAGAGTGATGTAGTTGAGATTGAAGGAACAGTTATAGAAAAGCTTCCTAACACTATGTTCCGTGTGGAGCTCGAGAACGGTCACCGTGTGCTTGCGCACATCAGCGGTAAGCTTCGCATGAACTTCATTAAGATCGTTCCCGGCGACAAGGTCACCCTTGAGCTTTCGCCCTACGATCTCACCAAGGGAAGGATCATTTGGAGAGACAAGTGATCAAAAGGTCAATCTCACCTGTATTTTGATCTTTTCGGAGAGCTGAAGATACGATCAGCAATCTATTGGTTGATATTTTAAAATTTCACTTGCAATTAACAGACCGACATGATATATTATATGTCGGTCTGCTCTTTTGGGTACCTTTATGCCCATTTAGACCGCTCTGCATAAGGCTTTCGGGTCTTGTGCGTGTAAGTAGTAAACGGGAGCGCAGGCTTCTAAAATGAAAGGAGTGTCATTATGAAGGTTAGATCTTCCGTAAAACCGATCTGCGAGAAATGCAAGGTCATTAAGCGCAAGGGTTCGATCCGGATCATCTGTGAGAACCCCAGACACAAGCAAAGACAAGGCTGACAATACCTGATTCCCCGAGCCTTTTGTAATATGTAAGGCTGACCGTGACAGACTGTTACAGTCCAGGGGACTTCTAGATATAAAGCACTTGCTTTCTGTGTTGCAACGTCCGACCGGTTCTGAAGCTCAGAACATCATCACGGCGCGGACAAAAGTTGTGATATTGTGGGTATCAACCCGTGACGGGCTCAGTACCTAAGACACGTGGGTGTCATCATCACCCGGGATTGTCTTCGTCGCAGCGGCAGTAAAGGCCGTGGTCATAAGCGTTGACCCGCGACGCACGATTTAAAGCGGCTGAAAAGGGTTCAGGTCGGGGTATCCCGGTTTGAATCTAAACGTAGTCCGTGGGACTACGGCCATGTGTAACGGATCCGCAGCGTAATACGGAGAAGTGCATGTGGGAACGTTCGCCCAGGGCGAACGACTTGTAACTTTCCGCAGATCAGCGGATGAAACACATTTTATATGGAGGTGTAAACGCGTATGGCTCGTATCAGTGGTGTTGATTTACCTAGAGATAAGCGTGTAGAAATCGGCCTTACCTACATTTACGGTATAGGCAGAGTTAGCTCGAACAAGATTCTTGCTAAAGCAAATGTTAATCCCGATACCAGGGTCCGTGATCTTACAGATGATGAGGTCGGAAGGATCCGTGATATCATCGACGGCGAATTCATGGTAGAGGGTGATTTAAGACGTGAGACTGCCCTTAATATCAAGAGGCTTCAGGAGATCGGTTGCTACAGAGGCATCCGTCACAGAAAGGGTCTTCCTGTCCGCGGACAGAACACCAAGAACAACGCCAGAACCAGAAAAGGTCCTAAGCGTACCGTTGCGAACAAGAAGAAATAATTAAGGAGGTAGTCTAAGATGGCAGCAAAGACAAGCGCTAAGAAAGTCACAAAAAAGCGTGTCAAGAAAAACATAGACCGCGGACAGGCACATATCCAGTCCTCGTTCAATAATACAATCGTTACTCTTACAGATGCGGAAGGCAATGCCATTTCATGGGCGAGCGCAGGCGGACTCGGATTCAGAGGATCCAAGAAGTCTACTCCTTACGCAGCACAGATGGCAGCTGAGACTGCAGCAAAGGCAGCAGTTGTTCACGGACTTAAGTCTGTTGACGTTATGGTCAAGGGACCCGGTTCGGGACGTGAGGCAGCAATCCGCGCGCTCCAGGCATGCGGTATCGACGTAACCAGCATTAAGGACGTTACACCCGTTCCTCATAACGGATGCAGACCGCCCAAGCGCAGAAGAGTTTGATGAAAGAGGAGGTTTAAAGATATGGCTAGAGATATGGGTCCCGTATTAAAGAAGTGCAGATCCCTCGGCATCGAGCCTATGTTCCTTGGAATCGACAAGAAGTCCAACAGAACATTCGCAAGAGCAGGCAAGAAGGTCAGCGAATACGGATTACAGTTAAGAGAGAAGCAGAAGGCAAAGTTCATCTACGGTGTACTTGAGAAGCCTTTCAGAAATATGTTTGCCAAGGCAGAGAAGATGAGAACAGGCACAGCAGGTGAGAACCTCATGACCATGCTTGAGCTCAGACTTGACAACGTTATGTTCCGCCTCGGATACGGCAGAACAAGAAAAGAAGCTCGCCAGATCGTTGGACACAGACATGTCCTTGTTAACGGTCAGTGCGTGAGCATCCCTTCCTACCAGGTAAAGGTTGGCGATAAGATCGAGATCAAAGAGAAGTACAGATCAGCCATGAGATACAAGGACATCCTTGAAGTAACCGGCGGCAGAACAGTTCCCGGCTGGCTCGAGGCAGATCATGAGACTCTTTCGGGTGTTGTTAAGGAACTTCCCACAAGGGATCAGATCGACGTACCTGTAAACGAAGTGCTTATCGTCGAGTTATATTCCAAATAATAGCAACCATTACAAGAAGGAGGGTTCATATAGATGTTCGATTTTGAAAAACCGTCAATTGAGATCGTTACGATCTCTGATGATAAGAAATATGGCCGTTTTGTTGTTGAACCCCTCGAGAGAGGTTATGGTACAACGCTTGGCAATTCGCTCCGCAGGATCATGCTTTCATCTCTTCCCGGAGCTGCTGTCAGCAGCGTAAAGATCGCAGGCGTTGTTCATGAATTCTGTGGGACTGAAGGCGTTAAGGAAGATGTTACTGAGATCATCATGAACATCAAGAACCTCGCCATCAGGAACAACAGCGCAACCGATGAACCCAAGACCGCTCTTATTGATTTTGAAGGAGAGGGTGTTGTTACGGCAAGAGATATCCAGGCAGACCAGGATATCGAGATCCTCAATCCCGACCTTGTTATCGCGACCCTTAACGGATCCGGTGCAAGACTTGAGATCGAGATGACCATCACCAAGGGCAGAGGCTATGTCAGCTCGGATAAGAACAAGACAGACGATCTTCCCATCGGTGTTATCGCCGTTGACTCCATCTACACACCGGTTGAGCGTGTCAACATGACAGTAGAGAACACACGTGTAGGTCAGGTTACCGATTTCGACAAGCTGACACTTGACGTGTGGACGAACGGAACCTTAGGCCCCGACGAGGCAGTCAGCCTTGCAGCTAAGGTGCTCAGCGAGCATTTAAAGACATTTATCGATCTTTCGGACAGCGCAGGCAATGTTGAGGTTATGGCCAAGACAGAAGAACTCAAGTCCGAGAAGATCTGTGACATGAGTATTGACGAGCTTGAGCTTTCCGTACGCTCGTTCAACTGTCTCAAGCGCGCAGGCATCAACACAGTCGGCGAGCTTACAGATAAGACACCCGATGATATGATGAAGGTTCGCAACCTTGGCCGCAAGTCTCTTGAAGAGGTTCTCGGCAAGCTTAAGGAACTCGGACTTTCTCTCAATGTCGGTGACGAACAGCAGTAATTTACGCACAGAAGTAATTGATGAACCCCGAAATTCAGGGTTTTGTACAACAAAAATGTGGCTTTTCAATCACATTTAAGAGGAGGAACAACAAATGGCAGGTTATAGAAAACTTGGAAGAACAGCCAGCCAGAGAAAGGCTCTGCTCAGAAACCAGGTTACAAATCTTCTCTACCATGGCAAGATCACAACCACTGAGACTAAGGCTAAAGAGATCCGCAGGATCGCTGAGAAGTTTATCGCTCTTGCAGTTAAAGAGAAGGACAACTACGACACAGTTACAGTTACCTCTAAGGTAGCTCGTAAGGACAAAGACGGCAAGAGAGTCAAGGAAGTCGTTGACGGCAAGAAGGTTACTGTTTTCGATGATATCGAGAAAGAGATCAAGAAGGACAAGCCCACCAGACTTGCTGCAAGAAGACGCATGAACGCTTATCTCTACAACATCACAGAGGCAGCTGCTGACGACGCAGGCAAGAAGAAGGGTAAGACCGTTAATCTTGCTGACAAGCTCTTCGAGGAGATCGCTCCCAAGTACACCAACCGTAACGGCGGATACACCCGTATCGTAAAGATCGGACCCCGTAAGGGTGATGCTGCGATGGAAGTAATCATCGAACTCGTGTAATATGACGTTTTGAGTCAAGAATTCAGTTAGCAATTGTTGGGGTGCAGGCTATTGCCTGCACCTTTTTGCATGGGTGGACCCCTGGGGACGGGGGATGTGGACCACCTAGGGACGGGGGATGTGGGCCATCGAATTCATGGCCCGCAACCCCCGTCCCTAGGTGGTCCACATCCCCCGTCCCCAAGGGGCCCACATCCCCCGTCCCCAGGTGGTCCACATCCCCCGTCCCCAAGGGGTCCACACTTCAACAATTTCACTTGCCCCTCACAATTGTTTATGTTAACATGTAGCGGTCAGGGAAAAAGACGGTATTTGAAAGGATTTAACTCGTGGTCAGATTTGAGAACGTGACATTTGAATACATACGCCGCGACGAAGAAGGCAACGTGGACAGCATCACGACGGCGCTTGACGATCTCTCGCTTCACATAAAGAAGGGTGAGTTCGTGGCGATCCTCGGGAGCAACGGCTCAGGCAAGTCCACATTTGCCCGCCACATTAACGCGCTCCTCAGACCGACCGAGGGCAAGGTCCTTGTGGCCGGCTACGACACAAAGAGCGACAAGGACACACTTGAGATCAGGCAGCGTGCCGGGATGGTGTTCCAGAACCCTGACAACCAGATCATAGCAGAGACTGTTGAGGAGGACGTGGCATTTGGTCCCGAGAACATGGGCATGCCCGTTGACGAGATGCAGAAGCGCGTCGAGGACTCTTTAAGGCGTGTCGGACTCTACAAGAAGAGACTTGAATCACCCAATCGTCTTTCGGGCGGACAGAAGCAGAAGGTTGCCATAGCCGGAATACTCGCCATGAGGCCCGAGTGCATCATCTTCGATGAGCCCACGGCCATGCTCGACCCGGCCGGCAGGCGCATGATCGTCGAGACGGCGCATGAGCTCAATAAGAAGGACGGCATCACGATCATCCTGATCACTCACAACATGGAGGAAACAGTTGGTGCCGACAGGATCATCGTCATGGAGAAGGGCAGGATCGCCCTCGAAGGAACTCCGAGGCAGGTGTTTTCTAAAGGCGACAGCCTGAGGGAACTCGGCATGGAGCTCCCCGCCATGACAGAACTCGCACAGAGGGTGGGACTGGACGGATGTATCCTCACGAGAGAAGAGTTTGTAGAGGCTTACAAGAAGGCCATAAGATAAAACTCGGATTGTATTAAGAAATATATTGATAAGCAGGATATAAGAACTGATACTGTAGAAAAACATAAGACCCCATAGAATCATCGGAGAGGTATAAGAAAGTACTTAAGCTTGTTTGGAAAGGTTTTGAGTAGGTTAGAAGATTCTTTTGGAAAACTATGTTGTATAAGTAGCATTGTAGGAGACTTGAGATGTCCATTACTTTTGACAAAGTGGAGCATGTGTATGGTAAAGGCACGTCATTTGAAAAAATGGCGTTAAAAGACGTGTCCTTCCACATCCGTGACGGCGAGTTCGTCGGTCTGATCGGGCACACGGGCTCGGGCAAGTCGACGCTCATCCAGCACATGAACGGACTCCTCAAATGTACGGGCGGAAACATCTATTATGACGGCAAGGACATCTCCGACAGGGAGTACGACCGCAAGACTCTCAGACAGAATGTCGGGATCGTGTTCCAGTACCCCGAGCATCAGCTCTTTGAAGCGACTGTAGGAAAGGATGTGGCGTTCGGACCCCGTAATCTCGGTCTGCCTGACCTGCAGGCCGATCTGAGGACATATGAGGCGCTTAAGAGCGTCGGGATCGATGATTCCCTGCTCGATGTATCGCCGTTCGATCTTTCGGGCGGACAGAAGCGCAGAGTGGCCATAGCGGGCGTCCTCGCGATGAAGCCCAAGGTGCTCGTCCTCGACGAGCCCGCGGCGGGACTTGACCCCGTCGGAAGAAGGGACATCCTTGAGATGATCGCGCGGATCAGACGCGAGGAGAACATCACCGTTGTGCTTGTCTCGCACAGCATGGAAGACGTTGCCGAGTACGTGGACAGGATAATGGTTATGAACGACGGGGCGCTCGCCATGGACGGAACAGTCGAGGAAGTCTTTGCGCGTAAAGAAGAGCTTGAAGAGATGGGGCTTTCCGTACCGCAGATCACATTGCTCATGCAGGACCTCAAGGACGAGGGCCTCGTAAGCGAAACAGGCATATATACGATGGACGAAGCAGTGAGGATCCTCTCACAGCGCCTCCTGAAGAGATAAAAACACAGCAAGGCAGAAAAAACCGGAAAACCACGGGTTAGATACCAAAGAGACCCAAAGACAAGAAGCAAGCAGAGGCAGGATTAATGATCAGAGACATTACGATCGGACAATATTATCCCTCCGAATCTGTCATACACAGGTTGGATGCGCGAGTTAAATTCATAGCTACGATAGCCTATGTTGTCGCGCTTTTCCTGTTTGACACATTCTGGGGTTTTTTGCCTGCCGCCGCATGGCTCTTGGTGATCATACTGGTGTCCGGGATCCCGTTCAGGTTCATCCTCAAGGGACTCAAGGCCGTACTCTTCCTGCTGATCTTCCTGGCGGTGTTTAATACGCTTATGACCCCCGGCGAAGTACTCGCGCAGTGGTGGATATTCAAGATAACGGACAAGGGCCTCGAAAACGCGGGATTCATGTCTCTGCGCCTCTCACTCCTCGTGGTCGGCTCAGGGATGATGACGTACACGACCACACCCTCACAGCTCACGGCCGGGATGGAGAGCATCTTCAGACCGCTCGGGATCTTCAAGGTGCCCGTGCATGAAGTGGCGATGATGATGTCGATCGCGCTCAGGTTCATCCCCATCCTCCTCGAGGAGACGGACAAGATCATGAAGGCGCAGCAGGCGAGAGGAGCGGACTTCGAGAGCGGAAACATTTTTAAGCGTGCCAAGGCACTCATCCCTGTGCTCGTGCCGCTGTTCGTTTCGGCATTCAGAAGAGCCGGAGAGCTCGCAGAAGCCATGGAAGCAAGGTGCTACCACGGAGGCAAGGGAAGGACGAAGCTCCACCCCTTAAAGTTTGCAGCGAGGGACTATATTAGTCTGGTGCTTATCGTCGGCTTTGTAGTAGGGATGGGCTTTATGCCTTAATGCATATGGTGAAAGACGTGACAGTGACGTGAGGTTTGAAGTATATACACCGAGACAATCGGTGACGTGAGGTTTGAAGTATATACGCCGAAACAATCAGTGAAGCACGGTTTGGACTGTGCTTCTTGTGATACAGGGAGTTTGAGCCGGAGTAAATATTGGTAGTTGAAGGGTGTATTGGCAGGATAGGAGAGAAATGACCGTATGAAAAGGGTTTACATGACCATCGCGTACGACGGGACAAATTACGTCGGATGGCAGATGCAGCCGAACGGTACGGCGGTCGAAGAAGTGATCAACAAGGCGCTTTGCGACCTGCTCGGAGAAGAGATCGTGATCGCAGGTGCGAGCAGGACCGATTCGGGCGTGCATGCGCTCGGGAACGTGGCTGTTTTTGACACGGAGACGAGGATTCCTGCGGACAAGATCTCATATGCGTTAAACAGAGTTCTTCCGAGAGACATCGTGATAAGCGAGAGCCACGAGGTCGACGGGAGCTTTCATCCGCGCCACGCGGACTGCGTCAAGACCTACGAGTACAACATCCTCAACAGCAACCACCCCAACCCCATGCTCTGGAGGTACAGCCACTTTGTATACCTGCCGCTCGATACCGCAGCGATGAAGGCGGGAGCGGAGTATCTTGTGGGCGAGCATGACTTCGCGAGCTTCTGCTCGGCGCATGCGCAGACCAAGACGACCGTCAGGACGGTCTACAGCCTGGAGGTTGAGGAGAACACGGAGAACATCCGCGGGATGCACCTCGCGGACGGCCAGAAGCTGATCACCATCCGTATCAGCGGTAACGGATTTCTTTACAACATGGTCAGGATCATCGCAGGAACGCTCATCAGGGTCGGGCACCACATGTACCCGCCGGAGCATGTGAAGGAGATCCTCGAGGCCCGCGACAGGACCGTCAGCGGCCCCAAGGCACCCGCGCAGGGGCTGACACTGCTTGGGATCAAGTATTGTACCTAGACAAATCCTGTGTGTTCT